>ERZ807291.4583-NODE-4583-length-18188-cov-6.945514_pt1 | contig 18188 bp, 18 predicted proteins | sample MGYA00521257_ERZ807291 | MGnify/ENA primary metagenome ERZ807291 (study PRJEB31413, sample SAMN03169783) | marine metagenome | biome: Marine; feature: Water; material: Subsurface seawater | place: North Sea | collected 2011-04-28 | depth 1 m m ... | reverse complement strand
CCTTAATTTCTCCACTCTCCACCTTTAAAAGTTTTTCATCGAGTGCGATTGAACTATTAAACTTATCAATTTTGGCGAGAGCACCTACCACAGCTTGCAGTCGTTGACTAACGGAAGGAGTAGAAGTCTGTTTTTGATCTTTTTTCGGAATCCGATTAAGGAAATTTTGTAAGTCGTCCTGAAGAGGAGAGGGAAAGCGTGGTGCAAGGCTTAGAATGGTGGACTCCAGTTTTTCCAAAGTTTCAGATACTGGTAGGATGGCAGATTTTAAATCTTCATTTTGATCTGCGAGTTTGATTCTTTCCTCTTCCCCAGCGGAATTTTCTTTCTCCACTGAGTTAAGCTTTTCATCAATAGTCTCAATTTCTTCTTCCAAGAGTTCTGTGAGATCTTTAAGAGCATTTTTTTCAATTCCCCAATTCGATGATTCTTTGGAAATAAGCCTTTCGGTGGTAATCCATTCTTTAAAAATTGCGGGAGCTTTTGGGGATTGCGCAGAAAGAAGGCCCACAAATATGAAAGGGTGTAAATAACTGAATTTTGTTGAACAGAGGAGTGTCTTCATAGAAAGAAATTTTATATAAATAAGTACCCATTCTTCATCTCATTAATTTTGAAACAAGGGGATTATCATTTTGTGACATGTAACGTTGCCTTTCTGTTACAATTTTGGCGCAAAGCATTTTTTGATCGAATGAGAATTAATAAAAAACCGGTACAAACAAATCTAATCAAGTTGTCAAAAACGATGCTTGGATGGTAATAGAATAGATATGTTTATTATTCTTGGCTCCGGCGGTTATGTAGGAAGCAAATTCATTCAATATTATCAAAGTACTGGTAAAAAGTTTCTAGGAGTTAGTAGAAATGAAGTTGATTATTATGATCGGTCCGTTTTGAGAGAGTTTCTTAAATCGAAGGATTCTAGTTTCCTCATTAATAGTGCTGGATATACAGGTAAGCCTAATGTCGATGCTTGTGAATTAGCTAAAGCTGATTGCTTAAAGGGCAATGCGGTACTGCCTGGCATCATTCGTGAAGTTTGTGAGGATTTGAAGATCCCATGGGGGCATGTATCGAGTGGATGCATTTATTCGGGCCGTAGAAATGATGGAAATAGTTGGATTGAGGAGGATGAACCAAATTTCTCTTTTCGTAATGGGCCGTGTAGTTTTTATAGTGGTACAAAAGCCCTAGGAGAAGAGGTTTTAGAGGGTTCTAAGGATTGTTATGTTTGGAGATTGCGAATTCCGTTTAATGAAGAGAGGAGTCCAAGGAATTACCTGCAAAAATTACTTAATTACGATTCCTTGCTGGAGGCAGAGAATTCTGTTTCTCATTTAGAAGAGTTTGTTCAGAAATGCGTGCAGTGTTTTGACCAGCAAGTCGAGCCAGGGCTTTACAATATGACTAACCCCGGGTCAGTCACGACTCGCCAGGTTACCCAATGGATGCAAGAATATGGAGTCACTGATAAGCAGTTTCAATTTTTTGATGACGAGGAACAATTTATGAACATCGCAGCCAAAACTCCCCGATCGAATTGTATTCTTGATACTACCAAGGCTGAAAAAGCTGGAATAGGTATGCGCCCGGTAGATGAAGCCATGAGAGATTCGATGAGGAAGATGGCGAAGGAGGTAGGCGTTTGAAAACAATTATTGTAACGGGCGGACTTGGTTTTATCGGGTCTAATTTTATACGGAAGCTTTTGTCGCAAAAGCATTTCGATATGGTAATTAATTTGGATAAGCAGACTTATGCTGGAAATCCAGAAAACCTACAGGAGTTTGTCGCAAATAATGCCTACCAGTTTATACATGCTGATATTTGTGATCAGGGAGCGGTTGCTGAGGTTTTGTCGACATATCATGTGGATGCGATTGTGAATTTTGCTGCGGAGAGCCATGTTGATCGGTCAATAGATGGACCTGAGCCTTTTGTTCAGACGAATGTTGTTGGCACCTTACGGTTACTCGAAGCAACGAAAGGTTATTTGAGTAATTTAGACCTCGCTAAGAAAGAAAGTTTTCGGTTTTTGCACGTATCCACGGATGAGGTTTATGGTTCTTTAGGCTTATCCGATCCGGCTTTTTCCGAGTCAACATCATATGCTCCAAATAGCCCGTATTCTGCTTCCAAGGCTTCTGCAGATCACTTAGTTCGAGCCTATCATCATACTTTCGGATTACCAGTACTTACTACCAATTGCTCAAACAATTACGGTCCCTATCAGTTCCCGGAAAAACTGATTCCATTAATGATTTTGAACGCCTGTGAGGGGAAAGAACTACCTATTTATGGAGATGGGTCAAATATTCGTGATTGGCTACATGTTGAAGATCATTGTTTAGGGATTTTAGCTGTGCTTCAAAAAGGAAGGGTAGGGGAAACCTACTGCATCGGTGGTGCTTCAGAAAAAACAAATTTAGAAGTTATTGATTCTCTTTGTGCGATTCTTGACGAAAAGCACCCGGAGCGTGCCCCTCATTCGAAATTAAAATCTTATGTCAAAGATCGGCCTGGGCATGATCATCGCTATGCAATTGATTTTTCCAAGATTGAGGACGAACTCGGTTGGCAACCAACCTATTCTTTTGAAGAAGGAATGAAACAAACGGTAGACTGGTATCTCAATCACCAAGAATGGTGTGGGAATGTAACTTCTGGAAAATATCAAAGAGAAAGATTGGGAACATCATGAGTAATCGAAAAGGAATTGTGCTAGCAGGGGGGTCGGGTACACGGCTTTATCCATTAACGATGGCAGTCAGTAAACAGCTAATGCCTGTTTATGATAAACCGATGATTTATTATCCGATCTCCATTTTGATGCTTTCTGGAATTCGCGAAATTTTGATTATTTCCACGCCTCGTGACTTGCCAATGTTTCGTGAACTTTTGGGAGATGGATCCAGATTTGGGGTTTCTTTTTCCTACGAGGAGCAACCAAGCCCAGATGGATTAGCCCAAGCATTTATTATTGGAGAAAATTTTTTAGGAGATTCATCATCCACATTGATTCTTGGTGATAATGTATTTTATGGTCACGAATTAGAAAAAACTTTAAACGATGCGGATGCTAAAACGAATGGCTCGACCATCTTTGGCTATCATGTTTCAGATCCAGAGCATTATGGAGTTGTTGAATTTGATGAAACAGGCAAAGCGATTTCTTTGGAAGAGAAGCCACAAAATCCAAAGTCGAATTATGCAGTACCCGGTCTTTATTTTTATGACCATCAGGTCTCTTCGATCGCAAAAGATTTAAAACCTTCACCCCGGGGAGAGCTTGAAATTACAGATTTAAATCGGGTTTACCTTGAGGCTGGACAATTATCTGTTGAGGTCATGGGGAGAGGAAATGCCTGGCTTGATACTGGGAGTCATGATAATTTAGCATCCGCCTCTGATTTTGTGAAAGTGATTGAGCGTCGCCAAGGTTTAAAAATTGCCTGTTTAGAAGAAATTGCACTCTATAAAAGCTGGATGTCAGCTGAAGATGTGGAAAAAGCTTCAATGTCGCATGGCTCTTCTTCCTATGGAAAGTATCTTAAAACAATTCTTACCAGGACCTGATTTCCAGATAACGCATCAACGCATCATGATGCGTTGATAGAAAAACCTTGATTGCCGCCCTCAATTCTGTTGAAGTGGGACAATGCCAAAATCATTTATATTTTCATCAGAGTCGGTTGGCGAAGGTCATCCAGATAAAGTATCAGATTCTATATCTGACAGCATCCTAGACGCATGCCTTGAGCAGGATACGGAGAGTCGGGTAGCCTGTGAAACTTTAGTAAAAAGTAATTGCGTCACCATCGCAGGCGAAATCACAACATCTTCAAAATTTGATTATGAAGCAGTTGTACGAAAAGCTATTGAAGATATTGGGTACATAAACGACGATGATATTTTTCATGCAGAGAAAGTATTTATAACCAATCAATTAACCGCACAATCTCGAGATATTGGTCAAGGTGTTGATGCTAATGCCGCTGAAGGAAAAGGGACTGCTGAACAAGGGGCAGGGGATCAAGGTATAATGTTTGGTTATGCTTGCAATGAGACTGATGAATTGATGCCAGCACCTGTTATGTACGCTCACCGAATTCTTCGTAAAATGGCAGATGTTCGCAAAAATTCAAGTGATGCAACTTGGTTGCGTCCTGACTGTAAGTCGCAAGTTGCTCTCAAGTATGATGACGGAAAGATGGTAGGTATTGAAAATGTTGTAGTATCCACACAGCATGCCGAAGCCGTTGATAATGAAACAATCCGTTCTTTTATTACTGAAGAGATTATAAAACCTTCGCTTCCCTCCGAATTATTATCATCTGCAACCGAATATCTTATTAATCCTACTGGTCGATTTGTTGTTGGAGGTCCTGAAGGGGATTCCGGTTTAACCGGGCGTAAAATTATTGTTGATACTTATGGTGGATGGGGCAGACACGGAGGAGGTGCTTTTTCCGGTAAAGACCCAAGTAAAGTAGATCGTTCAGCAGCATACATGTGTCGGTGGGTTGCTAAGAATGTAGTAGCCGCAGGTTTAGCTGATCGTGCTGAACTTCAGGTTGCTTACGCGATTGGTCACCCTCAACCTACTAGCATCACAATCGATTGCTTTGGTACTGAGAAGATTGAAGAGTCGAAAATTCAAGAAGCAATTCATCGCGTTTTTAATTTCAAACCTGCCGAAATTGTTTCGCAGCTCAACCTTCTTCGCCCTATTTACCGAAGCACCACACACTATGGACATTTCGGTAAATCTGAACTTCCTTGGGAACAAACTACGAAAGTCGAAGATCTTAAATCTGCAATAAATTAATTTTTTACTGATCTACTGATATATCAATATCGTTATCCTAATATGACCACTATGACAGAAACACTCACCCCTACACTCGATTATAAAGTTGCCGATATAACTCTTGCTGAGTTTGGCAGAAAAGAAATTTCCATTGCGGAGCATGAAATGCCTGGATTGATGGCTACCCGTGAAAAATACGGTCCTTCAAAACCTCTCGCTGGAGTCAAAATAATGGGATCTTTACACATGACCATCCAAACAGCCGTCCTTATCGAGACTCTTATTGAGCTGGGTGCAGATGTTCGTTGGTGTTCATGCAACATTTTCTCAACTCAGGATCATGCTGCAGCAGCAGTTGCCGCCGCAGGCATACCCGTATTCGCATGGAAAGGGGAAACTCTTGAAGACTATTGGGATTGTACTTGGAATGCACTTACATGGCCAGATGGTTCAGGTCCTGATCAAATCGTTGATGATGGGGGAGATGCTACTTTGCTTATACACAAGGGTGTTGAACTTGAAAACGGCAGCGATTGGGTAAATTCCTCATCCGAAAGCGATGAGGAGAAAGTCATCAAAGAATTGCTTATAAAGACCTTAGCTGAAAAACCGGGGCACTGGGCTAAAGTTGCTGAATCTGTTGTCGGTGTTTCCGAAGAAACCACAACAGGGGTACTTCGCCTTTTGCAAATGCAGGATGAAGGAAAATTACTTTTCCAAGCTATTAATGTAAACGACTCTGTTACCAAGTCCAAATTTGATAACAATTATGGTTGCCGTCACTCTTTAGTTGACGGTATCAAGCGAGCACTCGATGTGCTCATTTCTGGGAAAGTTGCCATGGTTTGTGGATATGGAGATGTAGGAAAAGGTTCAGCTGATTCATTAGCCAACGAGAAAGCACGCGTAATGGTTTCTGAAGTCGATCCAATATGTGCACTTCAAGCTTGTATGTCTGGATTTCAAGTAACTACGATTGAAGATGCATTGGAAACTGCAGATATTTTTGTTACCACCACAGGAAATAAAGATATTATTACGGCAGATCATATCAGCCGGATGAAAGATCAAGCTATTGTTTGCAATATCGGCCATTTCGATAACGAGATACAAGTTGCTGAATTAGAGAACATGCCTGGTGTTTCCAAAGAAATTATCAAAGACGACAGCGTGCCTGGTGGCCCTGTAAGTCGTTTTACTTTTCCCGATGGCAAAAGCATTTACTTGCTTGCTGAAGGACGCTTGATCAATTTAGGTTGCGCCACTGGTCATCCTAGCTTTGTGATGTCTAATAGTTTTACCAATCAAACGATTGCACAAATTGACATTCGTGAAAACCCAGATCGTGAAATTGGGGTAACTCGCTTGAGTAAAGAACTTGATGAAGAAGTTGCCCGTTTACATCTCGACAAACTAGGTGCAAAACTCACCGAGTTGAGTCCGGAGCAAGCCGATTACATTGGGGTATCAGTCAATGGCCCTTACAAACCTGAACATTACCGATACTAGAATACGGAATTATATTTTGATTCAAAAAGGCAGTCCAATTATGGGCTGCCTTTTTTTTGATGCGTTGACCAATTTTGATGTAATCAATATGGATTAAACCCGAATGTTCTATGACGAAACAAAAGTTTTCTTAAAAGCAGGGAATGGTGGAGATGGTTGCATGTCCTTTCTGCGTCAAAAGTATATGCCAAATGGCGGTCCAAATGGTGGTAATGGTGGAAAGGGTGGAGATCTTATTTTATTAGCTGATGAAAATGTATCAGATTTAAGAAACTATCATTTTAAAAAGCACTGGAAGGCCAAAAATGGAGACCCTGGCAGGGGTAGCGATCAAAATGGTCGTGGAGGAGAACCCTGCGTATTGAAAGTTCCCCTAGGCACAGAAGTAAGAGATATGGATTCAGGGGAGCTCGTATGTGAGTTGCTTGATCACAATCAGGAAATTCTTTTGTTGGAAGGAGGAAAAGGAGGGCGTGGGAATACCACTTTTAAAAGTTCAATTAATCAGACTCCAAGACAATTCACCGAAGGAAAATTAGGGGAAGAAGTTGAATATAAATTTACTTTAAAAACGATCGCCGACATAGGACTTGTTGGTTTCCCCAACGCAGGGAAATCTACACTCCTCAATATCCTGTCGAACGCTACTCCGAAGATTGATTCCTATCCATTTACGACACTTGTCCCGACTGTTGGGGTTATCGATTACAAAGAAGATTATAAAACTCTGACAATGGCGGATGTACCAGGTTTAATTGAAGGTGCGGCAGAGAATCGTGGATTGGGACATCGTTTTCTGCGTCATGTTGAAAGATGCAGGTTACTCCTATTCCTTCTTGATCTAGCAGGCACCGACGGACGAAATCCCTGCGACGACTTTGAGCATTTAAGAAAAGAACTTTTAGAATATGACCCGGAATTAGATGCAAAACCATTCTTGGTGGTTGGCAATAAGATCGATGAAGATACTGCAAATGCTTATATTGCTGAATTTAAGAAGCGTTTTTCTGAGATCGAACTGTATCCGATATCTGCTCTTTTAGAGGACGGTTTGCCGACCCTTAAAGACAAATTACTGGAATCCTTAGGGTGAAAAAATAAAAAAAATCAATGTAAACTCTTTTTTTAGACTTGTTTTACACAAACGCTTGTGCAAATAAGAAAGTATGGTAAATAAAGTTAAGGAATTACCAAAAGAAGATTTTAATTCATCTTCAAGGGCAGGGCAGACCAGTGAAAGTATTTCTGGGGAACTTAGAAGTAAGGTGCACAAAATCTCGCCTGAGAAACAAGTGAGAATTAATAATATCTTGCAAGAAATGAAATGCTCTACTGAAAGAATGGAACACTTATTGGCAGTTTTTAATCGGATTAACCGAGGTGCATGACTGTAAAAAAAAATAAATCTTTAGCTAATGTTGCTTCCTTAATGGGAAAAAAAGGAGGCAAATCTGGCAAAGGGAAAGCGAAGGTGCGGGGTAACTCAAGTTACTACCGTGATATGCAAAGGAAATCTGTTAACTCAAGAAAAGCTAATCTTGAAAAAAAAGATTCTGTATCATAAGAATTATGGTTTGGCGTCGCCCAGGCGGACTATTAGGCGGCTTCTCTGTCTTTTTCTTTCCTTACAAAAACAGGCTTTTCTTCAGTAGAATCTGATTTTGAAAGCATATAGCCATGGTCTTTAAAAGACAAAAGGCCCTCCGGATTTTCAATACGGTTTGTGATTAGAAAATTAGCCATGTAACCTCGTGCTTTTTTAGCATAGAAACTGATTATTTTATATTTACCGTTTTTCTCGTCTAAGAAAGTAGGTGAAATGATATTTGCTTTCAGTTCTTTTGGTCTAGTTGCTTTGAAATATTCTTGTGAGGCAAGGTTGATAACCATACCAAAGCTTGTTTTTTCTACCTTATTGTTTATTGACCTAGCAATTTCATCACCCCAGAAGGTATAGAGATCTTTACCCTTTGGATTAGCATAGACAGTGCCCATTTCCAGACGATAGGGTTGGATCAAATCTAATGGTTTTAATATTCCATAAAGTCCGGAAAGCACACGCAGATGTTTTTGGGCAAAAGTAAAATCATTTTTCGTAAACTCCCAAGCCCGTAATCCTTCATATACATCTCCCTTAAAAGCGAGGATTGCCTGTTTAGCGTTAGCTTCATTATGCTTTATCTCCCACTTATGAAAACGCTCGCGATTCAAATCAGCAAGTTTTGGGCTTATGGTCATTAAATCAGCGATCTCATCTGAGCTTAGTTTAGATAAACCGTAAATTAAATCCTTCGATAAATTAAGAAACTCAGGTTGTGTACAAATAGAAGTTTGAGAACTCGATTTAAAATCGAGAGTTTTTGCAGGCGAAAGTAAAATCATATTCTTAAGTATAATTACTCATGCAAACGTAACAAGATAAGAAAAGATAAATACTTTTTTCCTTTTTTTGTCTAGGTAAGATATCCTTGCTTGAAAGGAATTTCATAAGTATGAATTGTACTTTCGATTCGTTTGCCCATCGTAGAGATTCATGCGTCATAATAGTTTGCTTTCATTTCCAATCTTGGCTTGGTTTTTACTTTGCCTATCTGGGGTGTCGATTATTTGCGGACAGGAAGAAAGGATATCATTAAAGTATCCAGTTTCGAAAATTTCTTTTCGTTATGGGCAGGTTCATCCAAGTTTACCGGATCTTGGACATTTAAAAAAGGCGGTCATTTCAATTGGAAATGAAGAAAAAATTGCTCTTTCTGATTTGATGAGGGGGGCTTCCGGTGTCTTACAATTAGATGATCAGGATCTTTACGATCTCGCTGAAATTTCTATTCATCTGCTTAAAGATTATGGATTTGAAGGGGTGCTGGCTTTTCCTAATCCTACGATGATTGATCCTGTGAGTGGACAGGACCGAAGAATGTCTGGAGATTCTTCCCTGGAGATTTTGGTGTGGTGTTCAATTCTCGATGAAGTGGTGGTGGAGGGCAAAGGGTTACTTCCCAAAGAGAGGGAGAGACTGGAGCAAAGGATAGCGGGCTTTGTGGAGGAAGAAGAATTACTGGGTGAACCTGTGATGAATGGATTGGTGGAATATCTTTCGGATATGACCAATCACTCTTCGCGGAATTCGCGGGTGGTGTTATCTGCTGGTACAGAGCCGGGAAAAGTACGGGCGGTGGTACAGACTAGGAGAAATAAGAGAGCAAATTTTTCAATTTCTACTTCTAATTCCGGTTCGGAATCGACCGGGGAGTGGCTTTTTAATTTTGCAGCCCGAACCGATCAATTAACCGGAAGGGATGATCAGGTGGGGGTAAACTACACCATCTCAAATACCGGAGAAAGACATTCGTTAGTTGGATCTTATTACATCCCATTAGTTCGTCCGGAATTTACCACCTTAGGAGTGGGTATGGGATATTCATCCTATGATGCATCCACCTTTGCGTTGACGAATGTTGATTTTGAGGGTGATAATTTATTTCTGGATCTTTCCCTGAGAGGAAAGCCAAATCTATTTTTAAATGATAATTTATCTCCGGGAATAGAGTTTGGTTTGAGGATGGAAAATGTGACGGCGTTCAATTCTCTCTTCGGGAACTCTGCGGATGCCACGATGGTAACTCCAAGGGTGAGCTTTTCTCTAGATTCCAAAGGGACTTACCGAAGAGGTGTGAGCCGGGCATCCTTGTTTGGAAATATGAGCTCGATCGATGAGGAAGACAGGGAGGCACTGGGTGGATATGATGCTACAGACAGGTATGCTCGTCTTCAATTCAGTCATACCGAGACTTTCCTTTTAGGTAAATGGATGGAGGATACCTTTTCCAGATCTCCCAATGAATATTTTTCCAATCAGGTGCTGAGCATCCGTGCCAAGGTTGATTTTGCCCTTTCTGGAAAGAGACACCTTCCCCATCATCAGTTTATCGCGGGTGGTACAGGAAGTGTGAGAGGATATCCCGAGTCTCTGGTGGCGGGGGATTCTGGACAGGCATTATCGTTGGAGTATAGCGTTCCCTTTTATTATTTTGTGGATTCTTACTCGAAAGCAGATCTTCCATGGTCGTTGGGTGCTTTTATCGACTGGGCAAGGGTGGGGGTAAATGATCCCTTGTTTTTTGAGTCTGATCAAACCTTACTGGGTATCGGAGTGGGTGTGGAATTTCTTTTACCCCGAGGGTTGTATGCAAGGTTTGACCTTGCCAAGCCGTTGAGAGAGTTAAAAGTTGGAGGTAATACAATTGATGGTACCCGGAGTTCTGATTATCGGGTACATGGAAACTTGGGATGGAATTTTTAATAGAAAATGAGTAAAGTAATGAATAAGCCCCTGGCTGTCCTCTCCATTTTTTTTGGAGTGAGTTGCTTGTGTGGTCTCCCGGAGGGAACGACGGGCGGGGTTTCTACCACTTCAACTGATGGTAAAGTCATGACGATTACGGCACCGGATGGAAGTATTTTTAACCATACTCGTTTTAATGTGGGAAGTGATGAATCTGTTCGTTTTGTACAACCTGGAGTAAATGCACGGGTGCTTAACCGAATTTCCTCCAATTCGCCTTCTCGGATAGACGGGCGAGTAGAAGCAAATGGTAAACTTTATTTTGCAGCCCCTGGTGGATTAATCTTTGGAGAAGGATCGGTAATCCAAGCCCGACACTTGCAGGCTATGGGAGGTGATATTTTTGATAGCGATTTTATAGAAAACCGTGACCGATATCCAAGTCTGAGCGGATCAGTAAAAAATGAAGGTTTGATTGAAGCTGACCGTATTGTACTGGGTGGAAAATCTGTAACAAATTCCGGAACTGTTAATGCCAGGAGTGGATCGATCCTGATTGCTACGGGAGAGGGAGTGGAAATTTCAAATGCGGATGGATCTTTCGCCGTTGAAATTACGGAAGGCATAAATGCATCGGGTTCGATGGCTGGGGATATGGCAGGCAATGCTCTTTTACAGAGCGGTATATTGAATGCATCGAGTGTGGAATTAACGGGCTCAAGCATAACTCAGTCTGGCAAAATCAATGCTTCCGAGGTGAAATTTTCTGAATTCACTGAGATTTCTGGAGATAATGGAGTGGTGAACTCTTCAAATGTTGAACTTCAGACAAAAGCGAATCGTTTTTCAAATGTTTCCTTGTCTGGAAAAGCAAACGCGATTTCGACTGTGCATCTGGGTGGTTCCTTTAACGAGATAAAAGTTCGGTCGGCTCATTCGCTTTCAGTTAAACATGCGGAAGCCGGTTTGTCAGAGGTCATTGCTCAGCACGCAGATTTTCGAGTTGATGATGGTGACCTAGATATAAAAGTTTCTTTCAGTCCAGTCTTTACCAGTTCTTCGAGCTCTCTGTTGCTAGGGGCTAAAGACGGTAGTGTAGATACCGCGGTCTTTGATTTCATTTCAGACTTCGATCAAGTCGTGATTTTCGGTAACAATGTAGATACGGAGATAGCGGCTGGTTTAAATACTCAGGCGGATGATCTATTTGTACTGAATGCTATAAGCCTAGAATTTGATTCGCTTTCTGTCGGATTGGATGCTGCAACTATTTTTAAATTGGAGGATGAAAATCCAGGGTTTAATTTGTCTGGTAGTAATCAGATATCTGACAATGTGTCTTCTAATCAGTCAGATGGAAATTCCTTACCTGATGGTGATTTGGCTGGAATTCCCGGGCCAAGCCTTGGGGGTTCATCGAACCAGAATGTAGCCGTTCCTGATGGTGTGCCATCTTTATCTGATGTTGTAAGCCAGCAAGTTGGAGATGGGCGATTGAGCGAAGAACAATTGACTGCAGCTATGAATCTCGGACTTTACTCTGAATATTCATATCTTTTACAATCGATTCCCGAAGATGAGGTTAAGTTGATTGAATTTGGAGAATCAGGTGGTTCTAGCACTTTGCTTGGCGGAGACTATGCATCAATGTCTCCTGTTGCTGTAAGTAATGAGAGGGCATTACCTGAGGTGTCTATTGGATCTGATAAGGGTTGGGATACTTACAGTAGTGCTGATATGACTTCCGATGATAAGGGAGAATCCGAAGAAAAAAATCTTATAGATGAAGGCTTAGTAAGCGATGATCAACCTAAGGATCCTATTCCAACGGTGCGAGTGGTTGGTACAAAACCTTTGGCACCGGTAACCCGTCCGGTCTTTTCTCCGCAAGCATCGCAAATGTTGGAACAAGCTCTTACGCCGGCTATTAAGGAAACTTTAAAGGGGTTCTCGAACCGATGAATATTCCTTTGTTTATGAAGTTGTTTTTAGCTCTCGGGGTAACATTTACCACGAGTATTTATTCCCAGGGTACGCCCAGTATTGATTCATTGAACCAACAAATGAATGAACTGGAGAGACTATTGGGTGCTCCTTCCGACATTACAAATGATCAGCCTGGAAATCTGCCTGTAGAACAAGTTTTAGTTCCCATATCAATACCTACAGCAAACCAACAACTCTCCGAGATGGATCTGCCAGAATCTTTACAGGGAATTGAAAAAAAATTAAAACAATTGGAATCAATTGTGGGAGAGTTACCTGAAGTTGATATCGTAAAGGAGGCAAAGCATGACCCTTGGTTGTCAATTGATCCGAATTCTACTATCCCTGAGGCAGAGATGCCTAGAATCGAAATTAGTAGTGGTATGGTCGTTAGGTATCTTCCCTCTGATAATTCTTTTTTACCGGTTGATGATGGGGAGATTGTTAAGACCAAGACTCTTTTCGTGATTCCATCAGGTTCCGAATTGGTTATATCTTTTATGGGAAAATCAGCAGTACGGTTTGGGGCAAATTCCCGGGTTGTGCTGGGACCCGCCGTAGATAACAAACAATTGATTGATTTACGAAGTGGTACTGTTTCTGCCTATTTAAACCCAGAAAGAGATCTTAGTACATCCCCACAATTTGGAATTCGTACCCGTTCAGGAATGATTGAAACAAAAGGTATATTTTATGCAGTCACAGAGTATAATGGGCAGGCTTACATGTCAGACAAGACAGCTGAGGTTAAAACGACTCCGAGATCTCAGTCCAAATTGGATATGGCTTCAACTTTAGATAAATCACCATCGAATCAAATTTCAAAACCTGAAGAAAATTAAAGCATCTGATCGCTATGAATAAGTTTATGAAAATAATATCCATGCACAACCTGTCATTCTGGAAGAAATCAAGTTTTAGAAAGTTTTCCTTTGTGAGCCACTTAGTAATATTTTTTACATGCATTTCCCCGCTAACCGTTTATTCAGTCGCAAAGGTAACTGATATTTCCGCTGACGGTAATCATACATTAATTTTAAAAAAAGATGTGGGGGTGCCTTCGGGTAGTTTATGGGTAGTGGGAAATAATACTTACGGACAGTTGGGTGATGGTAATACATCTACCAGTATAGACACCGTTAAAGAAATTGAATCAAGTGGGGTGTCTAGTATTGCCACTGGTGAGAATCATAGTTTGTTCATTAAAAATGACGGTAGTTTATGGGCAATGGGTTTGAATGACGATGGCCAGTTGGGCGACGATACGAACACCTCCCAAAACTCCCCCGTTAAAATCAGAGACGCGAATGTTTCGGCAGTCGTAGCTGGCGCAAACCATAGCTTGTATTTGGATGTAAATGGTAGTTTATGGGCAATGGGTTTGAATGACGATGGCCAGTTGGGCGACGATACGAACACCTCCCAAAACTCCCCCGTTAAAATCAGAGACGCGAATGTTTCGGCGGTAGCGGCAGGAGCAAATCATAGTCTTTATTTGGATGTGAACGGGAGTCTATGGGCTATGGGAAATAACCAATATGGACAGCTTGGGGACGGGACGAGCATTAATAGTCTTACCCCTGTTTCTGTCGAGTCATACAACGTGTCCAAAGTTTTTGCCGGTGGAAACGCAAGTTTTTACATTAAAACAGATGGCAGTGTTTGGGCGATGGGAGATAATCAATACGGACAGCTTGGGGATTCTACAAATTGGAGTAGAAACCGTCCCGTGCGAATTTTTAGTTCTTTGGATAATATCTCCAGCGTTGCAGCAGGTATGAATCATAACTTCTTTATAACGACAAATGGTGCCGTTTATGCAGTTGGACTTAATGATAAGAGTCAACTCGGAGACCAAACGATAACTAACAGTTCGAGCGTTGCCTTACCTCTTTTAAATGGTTCAGTCCTTTCTGGAGTAAATGAAATTTCTGCGGGTTACAAACACAGTGTTTTTCTTAAAAGCGATGGAAGTGTATGGGCTGGCGGGCTTAACGATTCCGGGCAACTTGGGCGGGCAAATAAAACAGCAACTACCCAGATTATTGCAGTTAAAGCATATTACATATCGATTGATGAACCTGATAGTATTGTATACGAACCGAATGGTTTGAATATAAGCACCGTCCCGGGGACAAAGAATGGAGAAGGATTTTATTTTTATGGCGATCAGGTAACTTTAGTTGCTAATCCCGGAACTGGTTTCAGTTTCAGTAACTGGTCTGGCGATATTTCATCTACCAATAGTTCATACCCTTATACAGTTTCATCCGATTTGTCGGTTAAACCTGTTTTTGAGGAGGATTTGACTGATACGGATGGGGATGGATTATCAAATTATTTGGAAGTTGTTGTTTACGAAACCAATTCCAGTAATCCTGACCATGATGGCGATGGTTTTAACGATTACAATGAGAGTAATGTGGTAGGACTTACACCGACATCTGCTGATACAGCTTTGCGTTCGTTCTTCCTTGAAAGTGAGGATAGAGCTAGAGCAGAAGGTAATGCCAGTGGTATCGCCCATGTGCAGGCTAATCTTTCCACTTACAATTTACATACTGCAAGTGAACTTTCAGCAGCAGAAGCAACAGCAAAACAACAGGGAATTGATGAGGTTAAGGCAACGCCTTCAAATCACAACTTATTTACGCAAACGCAACAAAATACCAAATATACTGAAGGCTATGATAAGGGGGTGCTTGATGGAAATGCTAGTGGGTATACCTCGGGCTTTACTGATGGAAATGCCAGCGGTATTGCTTATGTGCAGGCAAACCCTTCGAAATATAATTTCCTGACCGATGCGGAGCGAAATGCCACTTATGACTTAGGTGTGTCCGATGGAAATGCCAGTGGTATTACTTTTGTTCAAAATAACCTTTCAACTTACAGCTTACATACTGCTAAAGAGCTCGAAGATGCGGTGGCAGCAGCTAAAGCGGAAGCCTTAGCTGAAGTGCAGGCAGATCTTGCTACCCAAGGTTTATCAAGTTTGACCTTTTTAGACCAAGTTACTGGGCAATCGATTCCACATACAGATGGATGGTACTATCAGCCTGGTAATTTAGGTTGGCTATGGACTAACCGTGATACTTTCCCTTTTATCTACCGGCAGGGAAATAGTCCAAATCCCGGAGGCTGGTTGTATTTCAGTCAATTACCAGACCAAAAAGATAAGCCAATTTATGATTATGAACTTAAAGATTGGATTTCAATTTCAGGTAATTAGGCAGTAAAGTTTACAAAAATTACTGAAAATTTCCGTTCGGTGTTGCCCCGAAAGGAAAAAATCTTTTGTTCATAGTTTGAAATAAATTACTTTCTCAGTGTATCCAATTGTCATTTTCCTACTGCTTCTGCTGAACTGGGTTATCCTTTCAGGTAAATTTGATTTGTTTCATTTAGGGCTTGGATTGATTTCCTGTCTTGTCGTGACTTGGATATCTCAGGATCTTCTTTTCTATGACCGAAAAAAAAGTGGACTTTCTCGAATTCGCGAAGCCTGGGCATTTATAAAATATTTACCTTGGATTACCTGGGAAGTGGTGAAAGCAAATCTTCATGTTTTTAAGTTAGCCACTACTAAAGCAGGATATGAAGAAATGTCACCTAGGGTTGTGACTTTTAAAACTTATTTGAAAACAGATTTTGCCAAGTTTGTTCTGGCAAATTCTATCACTTTGACTCCAGGTACCATCACTATGCTTATCCGTGGAGATATTTTTCATGTTCATACCATGAGCCAATTCCTTGAAGATGATCTTTTAACCGGTGGAATTGAAAGAAAAGTAGCTGAAGTTTTTGAACCATCCGTTCTCGCAAACAAGTGATTGAGTGGTTTTCCATAATCATGGGCGCGAGCCTTTTTGTTCTAATGATACCTGTAATCTATCGAATCTGTAAGGGGCCTACTGGGTTTGATCGAATATTGGGAGTTAATGTAATTGGGACAAAGACGGCTGTATTGCTGGTAATTATCGGTACTCTTTACGGAAGAGTAGAGATGTTTGTGGATTTCGCACTTACTTATGCGTTACTTAATTTTGTAGCTGCAATTGTTGTTTCCAGGTATCTGAACCGCACGATTTCCTTAAAAGAGATGGAAGCTAGAGAAAAAGCGAAAGGCAGGGGTAGGGCATAATGATAGATTATTCTTTAACCTTGGTTTTAGGAACTGTAGCTGGAGATGTAAGTCTTGAAATGTCCTTATTTCATCTAGTAGGTATAATTCTTGGTATCCTTGGCTTGGCTTTTTTCTTTGGTTCTGCTGTGGGTATGGTTCGTTTTCCAGATTTTTACACCCGAATGCATGCAGCAGGAAAAGGTGATACCCTATCAACGATGTTGATGCTTGCGGGCTTTGCCATGGTCACGATGGACGATTTTTCCTTAGAAAGCTGGCTTGTATTTATAAAGATTCTCGCAGTTATTCTGTTTATTTATCTGACCACACCAACGAGTTCTCATGCTTTAATGCGTGCCGCTTTTGAAGATGATGAAATGCCCATGACGGAAGAGGATCTTAAAAACTCGAGTCAAAAAAAGAAAAGTAAGAAATGATAGGTTTAGAATTATTTAATACTTTTATACTTTTACTTCTGGTTGTAGCCGCGGTGGCTTCTCTTTGGGTCAAAGATTTATTAGTATCTGCGGTTGTTTTTGGAGTGTATAGTTTTTTGATGTGCCTACTTTGGGCAGAGATGGGGGCGGTCGATGTTGCTTTTACTGAAGCGACTGTGGGTGCGGGTATTAGTACGGTAGTCTTGGTTGCCACAATTTTTAACCTTCGTAGAAAATCAAACGATTGATGAAGGTATTATCTCTTATTCCAGTCATTGCCATAGGCTTTCTTCTGATTTGGGCAGCCCAGGATTTCCCAGAGTGGGGAGATGTGAATTCTCCTGCATCCAAGGCGGCTGTATCCAATCATTTTATTGGTAATACAGGAGTGGATACTGAAGTTCCAAATATGGTAACCGCTGTGCTGGCAGATTATCGAGGTTTTGATACCATGTTTGAAACCGTGGTCGTATTTATTGCAGGTATGGCAGTGCTCGCTATTCTAAAAGGATCGGTAAAGGGAAATGCCAAACGAAAAGATCATGAGGTAGATAATGAGCCCGACTTGATTGTGACTAATACAGTAAGGCTGATTATCCCTGTTATTCAAATATTTGCCTTTTATGTGCTTGCTCATGGACATGTGAGTCCGGGTGGTGGGTTTCAGGGGGGCGTACTTATGGGGGCGAGTTTTATTCTCATTGCTCTATCGTGGGATTTAGAGAAAGCCTTATCACGATTTCCGGTGGAAAAATGTATACTTGTGGCTGCACTGGGAATTCTGCTCTATGCGGGGATTGGATTGCTTTCGATGTTTTTAGGTGGTGAATTCTTGGATTATGCAGAATTAGAAAAAGTACTCCCTGTATCCCGCGAAATGGCTCGATACCACGCCATGTTGGGAGTGGAAATTGGGGTAGGCTTTACGGTAACTGCAATCATGTTTGTCTTGTATGCCAACCTTGCTTCTGAGGGGCGATTGAAGGAAGGACTTTGATTCGAAATGCCAGAGACTAATATGATAAGCGAACT
>ERZ807291.4581-NODE-4581-length-18195-cov-5.166648_pt1 | contig 18195 bp, 18 predicted proteins | sample MGYA00521257_ERZ807291 | MGnify/ENA primary metagenome ERZ807291 (study PRJEB31413, sample SAMN03169783) | marine metagenome | biome: Marine; feature: Water; material: Subsurface seawater | place: North Sea | collected 2011-04-28 | depth 1 m m ... | reverse complement strand
CGTGAAATACTGAGCGAAGAAGAAGTCGAATTTCTGCACAAAGATTTATTTATGAAACCAGTCACAATTGGACCCTCTTATGGTGCCCCAGGCGCACAAGACGAGGGTGCATTTCCCGTGTATCGCGAAAATGCGAAGAAAATATACATTCCTCGATTTTATGGAATTCAACGATATGGACTACCAAACAAATCCGAAATCACACAAGGAGCCGCGATTTCCGTAGATTTCCCTAAACCTCTACGTGATTATCAAGACAATATAGTGGATGTGTATATGAAACACGTTTCACAACCCATATGCAGTGGATCTGAACAAATGGGCGGAGGAGGCATACTCGAGGTCCCGTGCGGAAGAGGAAAATGTTTGGGTAAAGATACACCAATTATGATGTATAATGGTACAATCAAGTCTGTTCAAGACATACAGGTAGGTGATGTTATTATGGGGGATGATTCAACACCAAGAAATATTGTATCTCTCGCACGAGGACGCGAACAAATGTATAAAGTAATTCCGAATAAAGGTGATTCGTATGTTGTGAATGAAAGTCATATTTTATCATTAAAATACAGTTCTACTGTGAATAAACATACACCCAAAGGAACGGTGCGCGATATTTCTGTATTGGATTATTTGGATTTACCCGAATCATATCACGGTCGCGGAGGTGTTCTCGTTGGTTATAGAGTTCCAATTATATTTCCGAAAAGGGAGGTTGATATTGACCCTTATTTGCTAGGGTATTGGTTAGGTGATGGTGCGTCGAAGGGTACATTAATTACAACACAAGAAGCGTGTGTTTTGCAATATTTAACTAACAATTGTTTTAAAAATAAACATAAATCATTATATTTACAGTATACCGGCAATCAATATGATTATCGAATTAATTCAACAAATAAAGTAGCTAATGGTAGCAATGAATTAATGAATTATTTACGCGACTACAATTTAATCAATAATAAACATATACCACACGATTATAAATGCAATGATAGGGCAACACAGCTCGAATTATTAGCGGGAATAATTGATTCGGATGGGTCAAATGCGTCTAATTCATATGATATTATACAAAAAAACGAACAATTATTGGATGATATTATTTTCGTAGCAAAATCATTGGGTTTCGCCGCATATAAAAGTGTATGTAAAAAATCGTGTATGTATAAAGGAGAAAAAAAGGAAGGGACATATTATAGAACTTGTATTCATGGGAAAGGACTGGATGAAATTCCGGTAAAATGTCCCAGGAAAAAAGTATTACCAAGAAAACAAATAAAAGATGCATTAAATACACGCATTCGATTGGAAAAATTAGAAGTAGATGATTATTATGGTTTTGAAATTGATGGGAATCATCGTTTCTTATTAGGCGATTTTACTGTAACACATAATACTGTAATGGCGTTAAAAATAATTGCAGAAACAAAAAAAAAGACTTTGATTATCGTGCATAAAGAGTTCTTAATGAACCAATGGATTGAGCGCGCAAATGAATTCTTGCCTGGAGCCAAAATCGGCAAGATACAAGGACCTGTATTTGACGTGGAAGGAAAAGACTTGGTTATTGGTATGTTGCAAACTTTATACGATCGTGCTTTGCCCGAAAACGCCTTTGATAGTTTCGGTTTGACTATTGTGGATGAGGTTCACCGCATTGGGAGCGAGCAGTTCTCCAAAACATTGTTGCGTGTGTTAAGTCCAAATATGCTCGGTATTTCCGCCACCGTGGATAGAAAAGACAAATTGACGGATGTTTTATATATGTTTATTGGTCCTAAGATATACAAAGAGGAGCGCGAGAATGATGACCCTGTGTGCGTTCGCGCCATTGAATATATTTCATCGGATCCACAGTTCAATGAAACGGAATATGATTTTCGAGGTCAAACGAAGTATAGCACCATGATTTCGAAATTGTCGGATTTCGGTCCTCGAAGCGATTTTATTGTTCGTGTATTGGGTGATTTGGTGAAAGAAAGTCAAACGCGCAAAGATGATGCTCAAATTATGGTTTTATGTCACAATCGTTCTCTGTTAAAATATTTGTATGAGTCCATTGTTCATCGCGGGTTCGCTAGTGTGGGCTATTATGTTGGTGGAATGAAGCAGTCTGCTTTGCAGGAAACCGAGGGAAAACAAATCGTGTTGGCGACGTATGCGATGGCTGCAGAGGCATTAGACATCAAAACATTGTCTGTTTTGTTAATGGCTTCGCCTAAAACGGACATTACCCAATCAGTTGGGCGTATATTACGCGTGCGCCACGACAATCCTGTAGTGGTGGATATTGTGGATAGACACGACATCTTTCAAAACCAATGGAGGCAGAGAAAAACGTTTTATAGGAAATGCAATTATCGAATACTGTCTATGGACAGTGTGCGATATCAAGGAATGTCTTTGGATTGGAAAACAGACAAAACATGGACCAAAGTATTTGAACCTCGCGGCTCTGGAAATAAGGATGCACACCCCGTTTTACAAAAAAAATGCCTGATTTCCATCAAGGATTTGGATATGGGTGAGGATTAGTCTTTGCATTATAACCTGCGAAGGAGGGATCTAAAGGGAACCTGGGTTCCCTTTGTATAACGCAATAATATGGGGAACAATATGGGGGTCAGCCAACGTGCTTACATCGCCAATAGCGTCTTCTTCTCCTGTGGCAATCTTGCGCAAAATACGACGCATTATTTTTCCTGAACGCGTTTTGGGTAAATCCGTATAAAGAATGCGGTCAGGAGTAGCAAAAGGGCCGATTGCATTGCGAACAGCGAGTTTTAAGGTTTTCGTTAAATCATTATTACTTTTGTATTGCGAGCCCAGAACGACAAAACAACATATACCTTCTCCCTTGACTTCGTGGGGAAATCCAACTACCGCCGCCTCGCTCACTTCTTCACAAGCGACTAAAGCGGATTCCACTTCTGCCGTTCCAATGCGATGACCGGATGGATTAATGACGTCATCAACGCGTCCAGTAATAAAATAATAACCGTCTTCATCGCGTTTGCATCCATCACCCGTGAAATAATAACCAGGATAGGGGTGCATATAAATAGAGAGGAACCGTTCGTGATCACCGTATATGGTTCGAGCCATGCTGGGCCAAGCACCTCTGATACACAAAACACCTTCTACATTGGGCCCATCTAATTCATTTCCAGAAACAGGGTCCAATATCGCGAAGTCGATTCCATAACAAGGAAGGGCACAAGACCCGGGTTTCATTTTCATAATATGGGGTAAATTTGTCGCTAAATGAGCCCCGGTTTCCGTTTGCCAATATGTATCTACCAAAACACACTTCTCGCGACCGATGTGTTCATAATACCATTTCCACGCTTCCGGATTAATCGGTTCTCCTACGGAACCCAGAATACGTAGGGAAGACAAATCATATTCGTTGATGGGTTCCGTATCATACCGCATTAGAGCGCGTATGGCTGTGGGGGCAGTATAAAACTGTGTGACTTTATGTTTTTGCACCAAGTCCCAGTAACGATATGGGTTCGGGTAGGTGGGCACACTTTCAAATAGAACCGTGGTTGTGCCTAAGCAGAGAGGTCCGTAGACGATGTAGGTGTGTCCGGTAATCCACCCACAATCGGCAACACAACAGAATATATCATTTTCTTGGACATCGAAATTATTTTTTGTAGTTAATGCCGCGTTCACTAAATATCCTCCCGTGCTATGAACAACACCCTTGGGTTTTCCAGTGCTTCCGGATGTATATAAAATGAACAGTGGGTCTTCACTGTCCATCCATTCACAAGGACACGTTGATTTTGCGGATTCCAATGCAGTTTCCAGGGCTATATAAGAAGGATCTTCTTGGACATTTCCCCATAAAAGTAGCAATGGTTTCTTATTCATGGCGTGTAATGCTTTTTGTGTAATGTCCAAGAGTGGTGTTATTTTGCCTCCACGAATGCCTGTATCTTGGACAATTAAGAACTGGCTATTGCAATCTTCTAATCGGCTTTGCAATGCTTCTGCCGAAAATCCAGCAAAAACAATAGAATGGACTGCACCGATACGTGCGCACGCGAGCATAGTCATGGGTAATTCGGGGACCATAGGCATATAGATAGTCACTACATCGCCCTTTTTCACACCATTTGACTTCAACACATTGGCTATTTTGGCTACTTTCTCGCCCAATGCTTGGTAGGAAATGTGTTGTGATTCATGGATTATTTCATCGCGCTCCCAAATGATGGCTGTTTTGTCTGGATTGGTTTGAATGTGTCTGTCTATGCAATTATAAGACACATTGAGTTTTCCGTTTAAAAACCACTGTGATGAACCGTCGTTGAATTCGCCAGAAGTTACTTTAGTGAAGGGTGCAAACCATTCGATTTGTTCTTTTGCAACCATTCCCCAAAATGCTTCAGGGTCTTGAATGCTATTATCATATTTTGTGTGAAATTCTTCCATTATTATATAATATATTTTTAACATATAATTCGCGTTAAAAATATAATGATTGTATACGCCGAGTAATAAAATTGATTAGATATAGAAATGGTGAAACAAGAATACACCATATTCAATATTTACGATTACGACATGTTGGAAGACAAATTATTGCTCCCACGTCGAACCAAACGAGCGAAGGCGCTGCGTACAAAACAGCTTTACGGGAAATATACCCAAAAACACATTCGTATATTGGAAACGATTTCCATTAATCAACAGCGAAATGTGCAGCGAACAAAACATAAATAAAAATGGCCATATTTATCGTTTCCCCCTTGTCTTTCTGCCGCGTCTCTTTTTATTGGTTGCAGTTTTACGTTTTTTTGTAAAACGAACCTTTTTTTTGTGTCGTCTGGTACGTCTTTTACCGCCGATCATTCCGCTAGGTAAAAGAGATCCAGGATGACTTGTCCATCTTTCTCCGTAATCACTGGCGTTATATGTTCCACGTGATAAATCGGAAATTGGATCCATCGCACTTTTGTAGGGTGGAAGGACATCGTTTGATGTATTAATTAGAGCAGGCATTGTATTATATATACTATGCCTACAAATAAAGGGAACCCAGTAAAGGGAACCCAGGTTCCCTTTAAATCCCTCCTCATAAAATGAACCCAGGTTCCCTTTAAATCCCTACTCCTTAACAGAGTTGTCGAATATGTACAATTTTCCCCCGTGCTCCTTCGGCCACCTTCAATGGAACCCATCGCTTAAACTTACTATGAAACATACATTCAACCGAAACCGTCTTCTTTAGATCAACATATTTATCGATACGCACATCCTGAAAATCATCTTCATCATCACTCTCTTCTAAAGCATCCAAATTTCGGTTTTCTTTAATATTACGAAATAAATGGTTCATAAAATAACTGGTTTTTACACTCGGAATGTAGGCAATTCCACAATAAATGCGTTCCGAACCCTTACCGAATGCGTATAAATGATAAATATCATTTTGCAAGTCCGCCTTTATCTCGAAAACGGTAGTCATATTGAATTGTGGTTTTCCAAAATGAAAACGGGGTAATTGCGGAGGGATAAACAAAAAATCCTCAATACCTGCAGGTAATCCAGACTTGGATAGGGGCGGTAAAACACTGCGAGACATCGGTATATTTATGTAAGGAACAATCGTATGTAAAGACCGGTGTTGCAAATGGTGGATTTGATAAGGAATGCGTTCAGACCATGCATCCGAAACCCGATCTGGATTTTCTTCTGTAATTGACCACATAACCGGACATACGATGGGAAGTTCGGCATTTTCAACAAACAACACTGGGTTTTGATCCATTAGTGTTTTCAAAAAACCCATTTTTTCAGAAAACGATTGTTTCGCTAAAAAGATTCCTTTTGCATACATAACATCCTCAATCACGAAGAAATCCCCTTTTTCTTCGATTTCACATATGGAACCATATAAAATCGTTCCATAGGAAATATTATTTGGAATATGAGGAACTGGGATTGTTTTCATTACCGTGACCTGTTTTTCACGGTTCAATTCCATACAAAAACATACATTTGTATCACGATAAAATGTGAACCATATAAAAGCCTTCCTTCCGTAAGGAATAGCTAAAGTAACTTGATATTCATTGGAAACTTTCTTATGTGAAATTGTTTCATAGGAAAGTTCAAAAGAGGGGAACCGTTTCATAATCGCAGTGATTTGGTTCATAGTAAGAGAATTCATGACTAATACTATTATCACGCGTAAAATGTTTAAATCGTTTCTGTAAATTATTTATGACTTCATTTGACGGTTAATAAAATCAGACAAATCTTCATCCATTGTGCGTAAGTCAACTTCAGTTAAATCCGTTTTATCTTTGGGTGTAGATAGTGTTTCCGCTTCGCTTAATTTGCGCAACCAATCCTCTTTTTCTTTTTCATTGGTTTCTTGTAGCTCATCCATAATAGTTTGGTATTTTTGTATGTGAAATCCAACAACATCCTTGGTTTTTTTGGTTGTGTATGTATCTTTAAAGTAATTGACTAAATTGTCGATGATAAATATAATGAGTAATGATGATACAATCGTCCATAACCACATTTTATATTGTGTATAGCAGGTGACTAGAATTCATTTTGTTTTATTAAACACATATTAATTACGTGACCCCTTTTTATATCTTCGTCGTGTTGTGCGTTTTTTTCCGCCACCGGTTTGGCTAGGGGGGTAAATGGGTGGTTGAATGTTAGATGCGACAGCCCCTTCTGTATTAGGATCCGTCTGTACAAATGGATTCTCTTCTGTCTCTATATTATCAGTGTTCAATTCGTTTTCAGATTCAATGGGGGGTGGAATATTAGTTTCGTCGGCCTCTTCTGTATTAAGATCCGTCTGTACAAATGAGTTCTCTGTTGTGTCTGGTTTCTCTATATTATCAGTGCTCAATGGGGTAAATTCGTTTTCAGATTGTGAAAAACTAGACTCGTCTACGTTCGGTGGGTTAGAAGTAAGACTACTTATGTGATCTCGCAAAGCTTTTGATTCATTGTCTTTTGATTGTTGTAATTGAACATGTAAATCTTTTATTTCTTGGACCTGGTTTTGATTGTCGGTGTTTAAGGTTTGAATTTTTGTTTCCAATTCTTGAATTTTTGTTTCCAATTCTTGAATTTTTGTTTCCATATTTGGCGAAGGCGTAGATTCTTGGTTTCTATCCATATTATCAGTCTCGGCATTATCAGTTTCGGCATTATCAGTTTCGGCATTATCAGTTTCGGCATTATCAGTTTCAGATGACCCCATTAATTCAGTTCCCTCGTTAATAACACTTTCTTTTGCTTCTCCCGCTGCACCTGTAATTATATCACCAATTCTAGACATAATTCCCTTTTCTTCTTTTGGTTGTTTTGCATTTGTATTATCGGATTCGGTATTATTTGTTTGTTCTTCACTCTCATCTGCATTGCTTATAAGGTTTGCACGAGGAGTTGTTATAGGATTTCCCTCTCCATCCATTTGTGGCACACCGCCATACATCCTAGAAGGCGCTTTGTATCTATGGCGTCGAGATACACGTTTAGATCCCTTGGGACTATAAATCGAACGTTGGTTTTTACTATTCGTCATGAATCTACTATATATAGTATTACAAGATTATACATTATTCATATCAACCATGTAAAGTACTAATTAAATCAATATAAACAATTACTAAATAGAATAGTAACAATATAGAAATGCCTACTGGAATACTTATTGAAAAAAATGGGTCTCTGAAGGAGATTGATGTAGAAGATAATATGGATAAAACTAACTATTATAAACTAGTTGGTATGAAGCGTAATAGCAAGGATTTTAAAAAACATAATACGTGGGAAGTAAATTTAGACGGGAAGACACATCGTGTTCAATTATACGGAAAGGACAAGGGGACTGCTGGTCAAGAAAATAAATACGATCTTCCGCCTCCGGTTGACGAAACCCTTTATTTTGGACCTTGTCTTTTAATCAATACAAAATCAGATGGTTCAGCAAAGAGTTTGTCTAAATCATTGTGGGGATCTATTTATGAACATTTGTTTGGTGGATTTGAGGATATTGGTGAAGAAGATAGTGAAGATGATGAGGATGATGAAGACGATGACCTTTCTAAAACAAAAGAAGGATATGCTAAAGATGGATTTATTGTCGATGGCGAGGAAGAGGATGAGGGCGAGGATGAGGATGAGGATGAGGATGAGGATGAGGATGAGGATGAGGGCGAGGATGAGGATGATGAACCACCAGCACCGCGCCGTCAATCTACTAGAAAAACCAAGACGGTTGCTTCTAAAAAAATAAATAATGTGTTTACTGCGCTTCAAATGAAGGTGGAGGAAGACGGGTTGGATTGCACAAGTGAATTAAGTGAGGAAGAATATTTATAATCTGGGAGGAAGAATATGTATAACAAAATTGATTTAAATCCATAATACCAATGTATTAGTATATTGATATTATGTTCAAAATTACGAACCATACTACTTTTCGCGAAAATGTTCGCAATCGCGTGTTGTTTCCTCAATTGCAAACTATAGGGGAAGAAGACATCATAAATATGGAAAAGGGAATATTTAATTATGCAATTAAAGAGGCATCTCGGCGAAAAATTGTGAAAAAATGGGAAAATCCACATTTCGTGCAACTGTATAATGACCGATTACGTAGTATTGTAATGAATATAAAACATACATCTTTAGTTGAACAAATACAAAACAAGGAGATTGCACCACAAAACGTGGCCTTTATGACTCACCAAGAATATAATCCAGGGCGATGGAAATCATTGATTGAGAGCAAAATGAAGCGTGATGCGTCTAAATATGATGATAATATCCAGGCATCCACGAATATGTATACATGCAAAAAATGTAAGTCGTCACGGTGCACTTACTATGAAATGCAAACACGAAGTGCAGATGAGCCCGCAACTATCTTTGTAACCTGTTTGGATTGTGGAAAACATTGGCGATCATAAATCAAAGTGTATGTAAAATAATTGTAATCATAATATAATTAGGAATAATGGAAAAATCTCTCAAATTTATTCACATTACAAAAACGGGAGGGACGAGTATTGAAGATTGTGCAATCAAAAAAGACGTCCGATTCGGACGATTTCATGCAAAATATTACACACCGGACAAACGTGGTGCTCAGCATCATACTTTTTTTCACTATTTACCGGAATCGATTCAAACAAAATTTGATTGGTTTGCAGTTGTTCGAAATCCATATGAACGAATTTTGTCGGAATATCATTGTAAATGGGGAGGTGGATACGATTATGGAATCAAAAACAATTATGATAATAAATGTGCGACTAAAATGAACAAATATATCCAAACTGCGATTATTAACCGATTATCAAAAGGTGGTCATTATTCGGAACAATACAAATATTTTGATAAACCAAGTAATGTAAAAATTCATATACTAAAATTTGAAAATTTGAAAGATGAGTTCAATGATTTGATGCAGCAATATAATATGGACATTCAGCTAAATAAGCATCATAATAAAACAACCAAACGTTTCTCAGTCTCTGATTTTAGCAAACAAACAATCGAAATGATTAATACCATATATGAACCAGATTTCCGATTATTTGGTTATGATATGATAAAATAATAACCATTTGTTCATTGTTCTATTGTGCGTATAGATTATATTTAGTCAATATAATGGAATACACTCTTGGATATTTGAAAGATTGTTTCGCGCTTTTTTATTTTTCCATATGTGCAATCAAATTGGGAACTACTACACAAGTATCTGATGATTTACGAAAAGAATTATTGACGTATTTTATTTTAGGATTTTGTGTCGATTTCTCTTTTTCGGTGCACCCAAAATTGCATAATTACCCTTTTGGTCATAATAGAGAGACTTATTTGTTTATCGGGTATTTCTGTCTGGCTGTCTCGGTATTTTTATATTACAACATCCACTAGTAGTATATATGTTTAGGAAACAAATATATATTCTTCGATTTGGTAATATAATATTGTAGTAATATTATATTAATATGACACGAATCGAAAACGTTATAGCACATAAAGAATCCATCGTTACATCTGACGACATTTACAATAAAATTTATGCAACTCAATTTATTGAATTGACTAAAAATATGATGTCGTTTTTAGTGGCTACATTATTTGTGAAATTACTGAATGTTTCAATATTAGATACTATAGCCGATGACCGAATAGTCACAATAATTTTTCTAGTTATGCTTATATTTTTCACGGTGTATATCGCTCTTGAGCTTTTTACATACTTGAAGATTAAAAGTAATAAGGATGAGTATCTGTCTGAGCTGACTAAGTAGTCAAATTTCCTATGTCTTATTGATTTCCTTTACGGTTTTAAATGTCAAATCGGGCAATAATTGATTCAATTCACCGTGTCTAACACCTTCACTATTCACATTTAATTCAAATGGGCCTACACTCAAGTCATATATATCTATCATTTTCATTTTATAGAACATATCTGTAAAACTTTCACGATTTACTTCCGATATATCGTTAAAATTCTTTAATACCTCACCAATCATTAATCCACTGTAGAATCCCTGTATTAATGACGAATTTATATCATCATCTATTTTAGCACTAGCATCGTTATTATGTAACGATATTTCATCGTTTAATACCCCTTTTAATACCGGATACTTGTCTATTGGTAAAGAAATCAACGACTGATAAATATTATCCGTGTTTTCGTTGTCTAAATACTCCAAATTGGTTTTTCTAGTGCCGGTAAAAAAATTATAATAGATTGCTATATCGGGTTTGATTCGTTTCAACCCACCTAAGTAACTAGATATTTCTTTTTCCGCTGTAAATAATACAACCGCGTCTATATTATTAGTGTTTTCGTCTTTATAATTATCAAAAAAATACGGTGTCTCTATACTAAATACGGATTTAATACTTTCATCTAAGTGGTCTGAATTTCTCTCGTAGTGTCCAGATGAAATAATATTAATATCTACGTTAAGTTCCATGAAATAATCGACAAGAGCATTATAGAAATAATTCCCGTATATATCATTTTGATAGATGACGGAAATGTTTTTAAAATTATTTTCCATAAGACTTTTCAGTAATAATTCAAATTCTATATAAAAATCAGTGTTCATGTAAATTCGATATTTATTAAAAACAGAACGATACGAGGTGCCTGCAGTGAATGGTGCGATTAAAGCAATTTTTCGGGTTTGAATTGCTTCGTCGAAAATACCGACGGTAGTGGGTGTTCCGAATGTGCCGATTATAGCCAATACGTGATAGTACTCTATTAATGTTTTTGCATTAGTTATTGCTAAGTCTGTTTCATATCGGTCATTTAGTAAAATTAACTTCAGTTTATATCCATCTAAAACTCCATTGCGGTTTATATGTTGAAACGCCAATTGAAATCCAACTGAATAGTCTTTACTTACTTGATTGTTTTGTAAATCGCATGTCTGGCCAAAATAAATTATTTTTTGGTTGTGGTCAATTTCCGTAAAGCGGTCAACTTTCGTAAAATAATTTGTTACTATCATTAAAGCCAACATAATGATTAATAACAATATGAACAAATACATATGTTTGATGTTTGTTTGTTTGAAAAATTTTTGAATTTGGCCAACCACTTTGTTCATAATTACGTATATGTATTCTTTAGAAACTATTCTGTATAAATTATAGTTTTGACCGGAAAGGGTTTAAATCGTGGATTTCATATACCTTCATACATTACAAATGGATACTACACCTCTACCAGACAATTTCCGTGCAACGATTTGCGATTTTACCACCGATCTTTCCACAACCTTTCCCGAATATAAATATTTGTGGGACAAATGGGGAAACCCGGATACAAGTGAGGAACAATTTCAAACTTTGTTTTCTCATTGTTCCAAAGTATACCCGGAACGTTTTTTTGATATATTAAACCAAGATGCGAGTTTATTTAGTGCAGAAAATACGGCATCTACAAATTTTTTACCCGATGTAGATTTTAAATTACTCTATCATTGTGATGGAATCACCGAACAAACACGCGAAAGTGTTTGGAAATATTTGCAAGTCGTATTATTTTTGGTTGTCGGAACCATGAAAGACAAGATGGATTTTGGTGATGCAGTCAATATGTTTGAAGGAATGAACCAAGACGAACTTCATACTAAAATGGAGGCTGCTATGGAAAATATCGGATCTTTTTTTCAAAACGTGGAGGAACCGAAATCCGAAAGCGAAGCTACTCCATCCGATACGAACAACGATAAAAAGGCATTTAGCGATTTAAAAGACCAGTTTGCTGGTATAAATGATCATTTGCGTGGTATGTTTGACGGAAAAATCGGAAAATTGGCGCAAGAATTGGCGGAAGATTTAGGAAATGATTTGGCCGGAACATTTGGTGATGATTTGGGAAATGCACGTTCGACTAAGGATGTGTTAGCTAAACTCATGAAAAACCCCCAACAAATTACAGGTCTAATGAAGAATGTCGGAGACAAATTGAATGCAAAAATGGCGTCGGGAGATATTTCTCGAGAGGAATTGATGAGCGAGGCAGGAGATATGATGCGTAAGATGAAAGCAATGACTGGTAGTGATGGAGGAAATATGGGGGACATGTTCAAGAATTTAGCAAAAGGTATGGGTGCGAATATGCCGAACCCAGCGGCTATTGCACAAATGCAAAGGGCTATGACTCCGGCCGCTCCTACAATGAATGCACAACAACAAAAAGCCGAACAAATGAAACGTGATATGGAGGAGCGCCAGGCGGCTTACGACAAATTTATGGCTGAAAATCCCAATATTTTTAGTACGGACGATCCGAATAGTTTGGTTTATCGTTTAGAGGGGGATAAACAAGAGAAGTCTTCTGTTAATGGTCCCTCTCCTGATAAGATTTCTGCAAGTAAGAAAAAGCGTATGAAGCAAAAGGCGAAGAAAGAGCAGGCAAAGTTAGAGGCAATGTAGGTAGGGGGCGAAGCCCCTTATTACCCCCAATCTTATTACCCCCACCATTCCTTCTGACGCTTTACCATGAGGAGGGATTTAAAGGGAACCTAGGTTCCCTTTACTAGGTTCCCTTTACTAGGTTCCCTTTACTAGGTTCCCTTTATTTTTTGCAATAGAATAATAGTAATACTGTATATAGAATGAAATTAACCAAATATATTGATCTACGTGCATTTTTAGTGAGTTTTGCAATTGGAATGTTTTTCGTATATTCCACATTTGATGATCGTCGCAAAATAATTGTGTATCCTACTCCAGACAACGTGGAACACGTTCTATATAAGGACCGCGCGGACCAATGCTTTTCATTTAAGGAAAAACAGGTGCACTGTCCTTCTGGGCCGGGACAAATATCGAAAACCCCGGTGCAGTTGTAATACCGTGTTGCTTTTTTGCAATAAGGAAAAATAGTCCTTTATAGTATAGTTTTCATTGTCTATACTATGAATTTCGCCCGATTATTACATTCTTCTTTAGGCAAAATTATTATTTCGATTTTACTTGGACTAGGAATGGCCACATTGTTTCGCAAAGTATGCACCGACAAAAATTGTATTTCGTTTAAAGGCCCTATTTTAGGAGATATTGACGGGAAAATTTATCAATACGGTGAGCAATGTTATACTTATGATTATTCTGCCACCCCCTGCGATAAAACAAAACAAATTGTTCCATTGGATTGAACATAGTGTGCGCTCATTATTCCATGATTAGATGGTGGAATAATGTATAGTTTTATGTCCACTTCAACGACCAGAATTGCCGAACTTCCTGAAAATATTACTATGCAGGTGCAACAACCATCCTATCAAGCAAATGGATCTTCCTTGCAGCAGCAAATACCTCATCAAATGCAGGGAAATGTGGCTGCACAAGCACAACAAAATCAACAGGTTCAAAGTGGTGAAATCGGCCAAAACAATTATGTGCCTATCAATATACATCCCAATCCTTATGGGAATAACCCTCCCGAACAATCGCCTAGTGGAATGCCTTTACCAGAACCGTCTCCACAGCGCGGACAGACAATGGAAGAACCACAATACGCCCTTCCCTCTCGCGATATTCCTATAAATACATTAGACTACCAACAAGACGCTACTGCGCGTCCCAATCACGTTCCGAAAGTCAAACTCACGTCAGACTATATTCGCGAATACGAAGCCGCCAGTGAAAAAGCATTGATGGAACACGAGCAAACCAAATATCGTGAAGCCGCCACCCAAGATTGGTTTAGTCAGTTGCAAATACCGATTTTCGTCGCAGTGTTGTATTTTGTTTTTCAAATGCCTATTATGAACACCCTTTTACGAAAATATTTTACCTTTTTGACTATTTATCACGAGGATGGTAATTTCAATTTCATGGGACTTGTTCTAAAAAGTATGTTATTTGGGTCCCTTTTTTATGGGTCTCAAACAATCACACATAAGTTAAGTACTATATAGACATTTTACATTTTCTCAACATAATATAGTTGTTTTATAACATGTTGTCCAAGATTTTACCCAAATATTTCAGAAAAACGCGAAATATACACCTCTTTTTTCTGGGATGTATTTTAATATTCATCGCGTTTTATTTTTTGCCGCTGCCCGCGTGCATCCACGAAAGAGAGGGGTTTGATGGTCAAGATCAAAATCCCCCCAATATGGAGTATTTGAATAACCAATTAAAAGAACACCGTGAGAAATCGAAATTCCCCTATCGTTATTTAAGTGATGAGAATGGAAACACAGTTCCAGTTGTTCTCGTTTCAGCCTTCTTTCGCGACGATGATGCGCGAGATACATACCAAGAATATTTAGACAATGGTATTCGTATTGCAGGAATTACTGCCTACAAATCCTTTCCAAAACAAATTGACGACGTAAGTGAAGACAAATACCACCACACAGACGACTTCCAATATACCAAGAAAATAAAAAATTGGATGTGTTGCTTCAAAAATCCGGGTCAATATGGATTGTCTCCGAATACACACAATTTGGTTAATATAAGTGAATCCGATTTTTATAATGTCGACGAAGAACCGAAACAAGATAAAAAATATGATATTTTGTATGTGTGTTTGAAAGATCATGGCGATGAATGTCCAAGAGATGGATGGAACGCAATTAATCGCAATTTTGACCTTGCCGAAAAATGCTTGCCCATTTTAATCAATGATTTCGGTCTTCGCGTTCTCGCGGTGGGTCGCGTTGGGTGCGGACTCGAAGAAAAATACGGCGACAAAATCACCACCACCGATTTCTTACCCTATCACGAGTTTCAGGAAAAAATTCGCGAATGCAAAATGCTTTTTATGCCCAATGTATATGACGCTTCCCCACGCGTGGTTCCGGAATGCATTACAAAAGGATTACCCGTTTTGATGAATAAATCCATTTTGTGTGGGACAAAATATATTACTCCTGAGACCGGAGAACTTTTTACTGATGAACACGATATAAAAGGGGCTCTTGAAAAACTATTGTCCAAGAAAGACAAAATGCATCCCGAAGAATGGTGGAAGAAACATTATGGACGACAAAGAATGGGTGAGAAAATGCGAGATTTTTTACACCAATGCTTCCCAGGTGTCTTGAATAATACGAAAGAAGTATATTTTTAGTTTATTATAACATATATTTGTAACTACATCCAGATACAAATATATATTAGTGGGAATTTTATCATTTCCAAACATTCATTATCATTGGATAATTTTCATACAATCGACGAATTAAATAGGGCAAAGTATCTTTGAAATCGCCATAGGGAACATATTTATATACCGTGTATTTTTCTTGCGCTAATTTTTGCGATTGTTTATCGCTCATCCCCATCAATTGTGCGAATTCGACTTCCTTGTGCAGATTTTGTTCTCGAATATATCGAAGCGCGATCTCAATGCTCTCTGTGTTATGAGTGGCGCATAATAATTTATCACCCGTCTTAAACGAATTTGCAAAAAGGGATATTCCTGCATTGTAATTCGCGTGGGTTTCTGAAAGGGAGTCAAACAATATATTATAGGGTTTGTCTTGATTGTAATAAGCACCTCTGACTAATTTAAAACCAATGTGATAATCGCGCTCTTTTGTAATATCATTTCTGAGAATGTCCAAGTAATCATTGCGGTAAAGCTGATATGTCTTGTAAATACGTAATTTGTCCCGATTATATTGTTCCATAAATTGATCGGTAATATGGTTTATTTTATCCTGGATTTCAAAATCTTCTGCGTCAATCAAGACAGTGTTGTTATTTTTCACGGATATATCCATAATTTTATGTAAATAATTTTCCACGTTTTGCGGATTATTTATATTTAACGCGCTCAATTTCACAGCAATGGTTTCGTTTTTGAAATTATGAAACAATTGGGAGATTTCGTGGAAATTCGTTTTATGATCTTTGTGATTTTCATTTGTATAATCCAGAATGGCTTTCATATTACGACGATTTATGCTATTTTTTACACGAACCAATTGAGATTTACTGCATGTAAAACGGTTTATTATGGGAAAATACATGATAATGCAATGTAATATGATTGCATTATATTTTTTACAAACAAAATGGATGATTACCAACAGTCTCCCCCTTCACCCATATTGATTTTCATATAAAATAAATGATCAGAAAGACTCGTGCATTTTGTAGGAGAACACGCATCTGAACATTGAGGGTCTTCCTTATTATCCCCATCGCTACATATTGTGTATTCACTATTGGGTTCATTGAACCACACTTCCTGTGAAACATGATAATAATCCAGGAAATTCTCTGGAACGTGAGGAACCACATCATAATAATGCGTCACTCGTGTGCACGGAATTGCAAGTTGACTAAATTTATCGACAAACGCTGTGTTTCCAACACGTGGAGAACCAAATGTAATCAGTGTGAATATTTGGTAGGGTTCATTGTGGTATTTCACGTCAAACGCATTGATTGTAGCCAAAGCCGCGCCCAACGAATGACCGGTGATGAACAACTGGTTTGTTTTATATTTATCAATTAAATTGTCTATAACTGAATAAACATTCTGCTTCAATGATTGAAACAAGTTGTAAAACCCCTTTTCCAAGGCGATGTTTTCGTCACTATAAGGATAGATCTTGGACACTTGTAAATTCGAAATCCAGTTTTGTATATTTTCTGAACCACGATAACCTACGAAAATGGCGCCATATTCGTGATTGTATCCAAGAACTACCTGCATCCCACTTTTATCAATCAACTTTTCATAATCATTATTCGTATCACACGTTTTGCAATCCCATTCACTGAACGGGTTCATACAATAAGCGGCCTGTGAAATATTCACCGCAACGTGCGTTTGATGATTATCATAGGCAAACAGCAAAGGTAAAAAGGGAATAACTCCTAGTAAAAGTGTATGTAATGGAAACATGGTATAGTCAAACCACGACTGTTATTTTTATATAGGTTCGACCTATAAAATTGAATATAGTTTGTATTTATTTTAAACAGAAAAACTTACAAAATAATAAAATGGAACAAGAACGAAATAAATTCCCGGACGATCCAGTCAATCGTATTCAAAAATTGTATTATGATGTAAACATTAATACAATTTTCAATAAAACAAAATTGCGAAATCTTAAAAAAAAATTTTGGAAATATATGAAGTATGTAAACGATAAATATTATGATGATATACAACCAAGATTATTAGAATTAGAAAAAATGCGTGATGAAGTATATATGCAATGGCAACGAGCAAAAAGAATATCACTAATACATAATCCTAACCCTGAAAATGTAGACAAACGTCAAGCATTAGTTCAAATATTTCGTAAAGCAGATGAAAACTATAGAGATATGAAATGTAAAGAATGCTTTTATGATGAAGTTAATTGTGATATTAGGGATAAAATAACAGAAATCAAAAAACAACAACGTAATATTTACAAACATTATAGAAAATGTTCTCATTGTGAAAAAATGGATATGGTTACAATTTGTGGTTGTAAATCAAAACATAAATTATGTTCTGATTGTAGTGATGATATAACAGAGTGTCCTGTATGTGAAGAAGATTTGGGTTTACAACATTGTTATATTTGTTATGAATATAAAAAGGAAATAGTAGAAACAGGTTGCGAAAATAAACACCAAACCTGTAAAGAATGTTTGGATAAAATAATAAGAAAGAACAAT
>ERZ807291.4580-NODE-4580-length-18196-cov-16.267901_pt1 | contig 18196 bp, 14 predicted proteins | sample MGYA00521257_ERZ807291 | MGnify/ENA primary metagenome ERZ807291 (study PRJEB31413, sample SAMN03169783) | marine metagenome | biome: Marine; feature: Water; material: Subsurface seawater | place: North Sea | collected 2011-04-28 | depth 1 m m ... | reverse complement strand
TTTAGATCTAGTAGAAATACGAACCATAAATATCAATTACACTAAAATACGAAAGAGTTCAAGTTTTTTTGAACAACCTGAACAAGACTTGAGTGCAATATAATTTGAAAGTGTATTGACGGTTACAAGAACTGATATAATTTGACGCTTAAAATTCGGTAACCAAATGAAATTTTGTACTTTAACAAGAACCCATGAACAGAAAATATATTGACCTTAGAGTAAGGTGGTTAAGTTGCAAGAAGATGTTACGCATTTACTATAAACATTACGCTGCGCTGTAAACAAACCTCTAAAGTAAAGAAGAATAAGTTTCGACACCCCCAAGAATAATCCAAATAAGATTTAACAATAGTAGCTTTTTAGTAACCAAAACATTAAAAATAATTATAAACCAACATAATAAATGAGAAAAAGAATAATTTTTAACTAAATCATGCTTTTGTTTTAGCGATGGAAACCATATTAACTCATTAATCGACTCGGCATTATAAACTTAACGAGTAGTGCCGTATTAAGGATCGAGTAAAATAGATTTCTTCAATTAACAAAAAAGAAAAATAGGGTGATGATGATTGAAATTTTAACTTTTAGTTTCTCTCTTAAGTTGATGATATATAATGAAATTGATCAGCAACTGCTCTCCAATTTTGTGGAAAATTATCAATTAAGTGACTCCAGTCAGGTTTCCAATTTTCATTTAATTTTGTTTCTAACAAATTAATAGATTTTACCAAACTTTCTATATTATCCTGCTCGAAATAAATAATATCAGGGTGATTTCCGAAAATACCCACCGAGTACGGCAACTGTGGACAGATTACCGGTTTTCCTAGAACAATTGCGTCGATTAGGGGAAGTTCGTAAGTTTCCTCATTAGAAAGAAACAATAATCCATCAGATTTGTTACAAAGATCGAGTATGCCTTGCGGATCTTGTCCGCCAACAAACTCTGTGAGTTCGGAATCCAAATTAAAAGAAATATCATCTTCACGGATTGTTAAATAAATTTTGATTAAATAATTAAAACTACTATGATTGATGCGTTTGAGAAGTTTATGACTTTTCTTTTCGTAGCAAACTGCTGGATAAAATAATGATAAAGAATTGTTGTATTTTAATGATTTTTTTATATTAGTTAAATTTATAATAGGGAGCGGTTGTCTAACAATTTCTATCTTGTTGCTTAAAATATTATATTTTTCCACGATCTGTTTTTTAACAAATTCGTTTTGTACTATCATTTTATGTATAAAATTTTTGTTTAGCCGAAACATAAGTCTTGAAAATATGTACTTGAAATTTGAAAACCTTAGTTCTGATAAAGGAAATTTCAATAAGTTAGGGTTATTTTTTAAAAGAATCTGCCTGCCATTAAATCTAACGGGAATATCACCCAATGTATACATTAAACTGGCATCCATAAATCTGTAATAAAAGAAACATTCATACACTCTAGATAGTAAATTTGGTAAATATCTTTTGATAAAATAAATTTTAGAAGTGGAGGATTTGTAATCAGAAAGGTTACCAGTTTCAGGTAAAATAATAGTTACATTTTCATGTTTCTTCTCCAGTTCCATTATCAATTTATATGTCGAAAAAGATGCTCTTTTTCCATATATATTTGAAGCATTAATGATCGTAGTTTCTGATGTTGTTGTATAAAAATATTTATTTACATTTAGAATTTTATTGATCCAAGGAAAATATTGAAGGATATTTCTAACAATAATTTTAAGCTTTAATTTAAATGTTTCATTGCTTTGATTTAATAATTTAAAATTAAACTTTTTAAGATAATGAGCAGAATTCCATAATTCATTTATATAATCTTTGTAAACATATCTAAGAACTTTAAGAGGTATTTTATATGGCCCGTAATTTGGTTTAATGCTCCTTGTTCCTATTTTCATCCTTAAACCATGAAAATGAAAGCAGACGCAATTTCCATACGGAAATCGAGTAAGATTCCATGGCGCAAGTATTAGTTCTTTGTTAGCTAAGATATGAACCTCATTCTTAAACTTAACGGGCCACAAATCTAAATACTTTTGATCACCAAACTTGTTTTCTTCCTTTTTATAAAAGCACCATTCGATACATTTGTCTTCCCACCATTTCCTGACAACTTCAGAATCATTTCTCTTGAATATCATAAACTGAACGCAAAACTGACCAAATTCAGTTGAGTTGTCATACTCAGGAGAATAAGCATGGTCTGTAAAAAGCAGACTCTTTCCCGAATTTTCAAATTCATCAAAAATTACGGTTGGGGGTTTCCTAAACCACATATCAGCATCGAGGTAAGTCACTCTTTGTATTGTATGATCTGATTCAAAAACAAACCTCGGTGCAAACGGTGTAACAGTCCAACAATATTCCCCTCTTGATCTAGATGATTTTACCTTTTTTAAACTTTCAGTTTCTAACTCACTAAATTTCAGAAGATTCACATTTTCTAAATCCAACTTAGCTAAGATTTCAAATACTTGGTCTTCCATGCAAAGTATCCACAGTCTGTAATCTTTGATATGTCTTTGCATGGACATATGCAGTGCTAACCCTTGAGGCAGAAATACTTGATCAAAAAGTGTTACAAAATGCTCCATTAATTAAGACAAAAACTATTCACTAATTCTATAATTTTATACACATCCTTATCACTCAATTGAGGATGGCAAGGTAAAGAAAGACAATCATTAGAATGACTCTCACTGATAAGCAAACCATTGGGGTCTCTTTTAAGTTGAGTGCAAGGTTTTTGCATATGAATAGGAATAGGATAGTGAATCAACGATTGTACACCACTTTCCTTAAGATAGTTAATAAGTCTGTCACGATGTGGTGTAAGAATTACAAATAAATGGTAAACATGAGCTTCATATGATTGAGGTTTGGACATAAGCGAAATCTTAGAATTCTTGATTCCCTCCATGTACAGGTCAGCAATTTCACGGCGTCTCTCAGTAAATTCTTTCAACCAATTTAATCGTACACTAAGCATAGCAGCTTGTATTTCATCCAGCCTACTATTCATGCCAATTTCAGGGTGGTGATACCTCTCACTCTGTCCATAGTTGCGTAGGCGTTTGGCTTTAATTAGGACTTCATCGGAATTGGTAACAATGGCACCTCCGTCCCCGATGGCTCCTAAATTTTTTGAAGGGTAAAAGCTGTAAGCCCCCCCTGCCCCAAAACTGCCCGCCATCCTTCCATCTGAGCTAGCTAAGTGAGCTTGAGCACAATCCTCTACTAAATGAACTTTATTTTCTTCGCAGAAAGATTGCCATGAATCCATATCCCGTACTTGACCGTATAAATGAACGAGCACAACCGCTTTTGTTTTAGAGGATAAGCACCGATTTGCACTTTCCATTGAAAGTAAACCTGTATCTGGATTAATATCAGCGAGTACTGGAGTAGAACCTGACCTCAAAATTGCGAGCACTGTAGCGAACGCAGTCATAGTAGTGGTAATTACCTCATCTCCCGGACCTACATCCATTGCTCTCAAAATAATTTCAATAGCGTCCATGCCATTTCCCACTCCACTCGCATGTTTAACATTGCAAGTATTAGCCCACTCTTTTTCGAATTGTTCTATTTTATTACCTAGAACATACCAGCCAGAATCAAAGACTCGGGAAACTGCAGATAACATATCATCCCGTAAAGCTTGCGGTTCAGCTTTGAAATCGTTCATTGAAATCATAGCGAGTCCTCCCAGTACTCAGAAGAGTTCTTACAGTAGAACTCAACAGTTCGACGAAGACCTTCCTCAAAAGTAATCTTTGGCTTCCATCCCAATTCCTGGGCAATCAGATTGAAGTCACTGTAGTAATCACCGATATCGATAGCCTTTCGCTCAGGCGGAAACGGGATCAGTTTAAAAGTGCCGCCGTAGCCCAAATCCACAATCAGCTCAGCCAACGCTTTCAAACCAATCACTTCTGGGCTACCTAAATTATAAACTTTGCCATTTGTAGTGTCACTTATTCCAGCAAGAAGCAAAGCATTTACGCAGTCATCTACATAGTTAAAATCTCGCAATTGCTTACCATCCCCAAAGACTTTGATTGGTTTTCCCTCCAATAGAAGCCGCACCCAAATACCTAAAAAGGTCTGACGTGCATCCTTCACACGCATTCCAGGACCGTAGGTATTAGTTAATCTAAGTGCACAAGCTTTAATACCATATACATTGTTGTAAAGGAGGTGATAACACTCGCCAGCTAGTTTGTTAATACCATTTATATCAACAGGTCGAATAGGGTGTTTTTCGTCTACGGGCAAATAATCTGGTCTACCGTATAACTGACGAGTACTTGCAAAAACAATCTTGATATCAGGATTGTTCAGGCGACAAGCCTCAAGAATTGAAAGTTGCGCTGAAGCATTGATATCGAGATCGGTTTGCGGATCAGTCATCGAATCCATATGACTTGTTTGCCCCGCGAGATTAAAAATATAATCTTTGCCTTGAACGAGATGTTTCATCGCGTGAGAGTCACGAATATCACATATGTTGATTTCGATTCTTTCCCTGAAGTCATTAACATTAAAGAGGTTCCCCCCGTACTAAGGAATCAAACTGTCGACTATTGTAACAATGGCACCTAATTCTACCAATGCTTTTGCAACATTTGAACCTACAAACCCGAGACCGCCTGTTATTAAAATATTTTTGTTTATATAATTCAACAAGTTTTATAAAATTTTTCTTACCAACTTACGAAAAACTTGTGTAGAGATTTTTGCGTAAGATAAATTTTTAATTAAGGAATTTTTACTAGATTTAAGCATCTCCTTAAAGAGAGGATTATCGGTTGCTGACAATCCTTTTCTTGCGATTTTTGCCGCAAATCCAAATTCATTTTTTATTGAAGCAATAATCCAACCCAAGAGAAAATCTCTTTCTGAATAGATTTCATCGAAATCGTTTAAATAAACAATTTCGCACCAACCAGGGGATGTTTTAAGAAGGTAACTAACAAATTTCTTCCTTAGTTTGCCTAAATGTTCCAAATCTTCTGTAGGTATTCTTTGAGATCCCTTTATATCCATTGAAGTGACCCAAAAGGGATAGTTTTCCATGAAAGACATTAAATTGTGTAATTTATCCTCATGTTTGTATGCGTCGATTATGCCTGGTTCAAATTCCGCGGATAAAGTATTTCTTTTGATATCATCGGACAATGAGTCAAAAAGTCGTAGATCCGTACCCTGAGAATCAGTTTTATACCAGTCAATGTAGTTTAGACCGCATTGCCCTAATGTATCACTCAAAGTCACTGCAGGCATTTTCACAGTCTTTGTTTTAATAAATAAATTATTAAAAGCCCAAGGTTTTAGTGCTTCAGAATCGGGTTCTAGAGCACTTGAACAATAAGGCGAGCGTGTAAGATAAAATTCCATATCATCAATAGATTCTGTTCCCACAATCCGGTTGATCATGTAGAGTTTTTTATAACCACGATCATTTTGTTCAGAAACCTGAAAATCCCTGGTATCAGCATCAAAAGCCACACAAATAGAATATTTAGCAATTAATTTCCACGCTGAATGTAACTCGCCAGATGCGCCAACATCGATAAGCACTGGAGGTTTTTCTGACAATAAAGGATCGGTTAGAATTTTGTGGAATAAATTATTCATTATTTGTTTTTGAAAATATAAATCCTTTAAAGTCAGAATCTAATTTCACTAACTGAGGAAAATCAAGTGTATCAAAATCAGTAATCATGCGATAATCAAAATTTTCAATTGACTTTATTAATTCTTGTCTTGAAAGAGAACGGACGGGGTAACTTGCTTCGTATATACTCTGAGGAACATTTTGTATGTATACATCATCGACATAATTATTACTAACAATAGTCATATCGATTAAAATTACATCTACATTAATTTGACAGACTTCCTCTAAAATCGAGTAGGGATCTTTCAAATATTGTAAAACGGATGAAAGAATGACTACATTAGGTTTTCTAGCAGTAACGCATTCTTTAATTGTAGAGTAAAAGGAAAGGCTATCATCTTGGATAAATTTTTGACCTGCTACAACATAATGATCTTGCTCAATAACAGACCACTGTAAATCGTTTAAAGAACTCAAGAAATTGCGATTTTGGAAGTAACTACTTCCGAGAGATCCACCAAAATCTAACACACTAAGGCGACCATCAAAACGAGCGGCAGTCCACATCAATCCAGACAATACTGGCCACGAATAGTGCGTATCATCGAACAATACGGAATCACGTTCGTAAACTGCCTCGCCGTTCTTTACGCTAAGAGTTGCCTTCAGTACCTTTTCTAAAATCAAGTCGCTATTGTAACCAGCAGAGCCTTTTTCAGCTTCCTCCCAAGAAGAAAATGGGCCATCGAAGCTATTCATTTTCCTACGAGTTAATTTTTGCTGTATTACAGGAGGCAACCAGTGTTTCGCAAAAGAAGAAAAATAATTTAAACAAAATTTAATCATTCTACTGAACAAAGAACGAAAAAAAAGATAATGTTGAGTTCTAAAGTAACACTCAATTGCTTTTTTTCCTTCGATAGATTCTTTAATAACAATATTTTCCACTTCAAGAGGAGTAGTCGATAATTGAGTGTCAAAATGATTATTTGTAAGACAATGAGTTCCGCTACTGTCATTGCCTATGTTGTGAACTAAACTGCTCCCAGGATATAGAGTAAGCTTGTTTAATAAAAAAGCAGATGCATACCACCTAACAGCCCATGATTCATTTTTTCCATTAATTTGATCTAATAGCAATTTAGAATATTGGTAAGCGCCGTTAAAATTAAATACTCGCAAAAGCTTTTTACGTTTCAACTCCTCATACAAAACTTTCCCATTAGTATTAAAGAGATCCCAACCGCGACGCCAAGTTGCCCAGCCCCAACAATCGGCACCTCTTAAAAAAAAAGTTTGAGGCAAATCCTCCTTAGTCGGGTAGACATATCCATGGATACTGATTACTCTGTCTTCATGTTGGTATTTTTGTAGTCCATCATTCATGTAAGACAGAAAATGAGGAGATACTACCATATCATCTTCAAGGACAATAACTGAGTCATAATCGGTTAATACATCTGTAACACCGTAGATAATTGATTCTGCTAATCCCTTGTTAATTTCACTTGAATGTATTTTTACTGACTTAAATCCTTCTATGGTAGAAATGTAATCTCGAACCTCTTGAACATCGTCAGAATTATCGCAAGACTTAGGTCCGTCCGAAAAGATAATTAGATCAGAATTAGATGATGACGCATTTCCAAGAAGTGATTCAACGGTTCTGCGTGTGTGAACAACGCGATTGTATACAAACAGAACAACAGGGGTTGAAATCATAAAATAACTAGGCAATGATATATAAATACATAAACAAATTTATAATAAGAGTTTTTAGCATTTATTGAATGTTAAAATAAGAAGAAAATCAAAACAGAAGAAAGAGAAGCCTTGCAATTAGGTAAAAAACCGATCTATCGAGCATTAAAACGACGATTGTAGTGAGATATGAACACTAAAGAAAAAGTATACGGAAGTTACTACTCCAAAATTTTAATTAGATTTTCAGAACAAGGATCGTAAAATAGATCTAAAGGATTATTTTGTGCAACATTTGTAATATGAAAATCTTCAGGTTTATGAATTAAGGTTGCTAAGTTATTATCAATAAGAAATTGCAAATATTCATAACCAGGATAAGATAGAACAAAACTTTGAAGGCCAAAGTATGTTGCTTCGTAAACGGCTGTAGAATAAACACCTATCACAGATTTAGTGACAGAAAATATATCGTAAAGATCGGTATTTATTTTTGCTACTGTAATATTGTTCTTTTCTAAGTTACTTACAGAAGAAATGAATGTCGGATTGTGAAAATCTAAGGGGTGTGGTTTAAAGATAATAGATAAACTTTTGAAATGTTTTGAAAGATTAACGGTAAAATTTATTATTGAATTTAAATGTACTGGTTGTGAAATAATACAAACATCAAAAGTAACAAGCTTTTTTTTGAATTTAGATTTTTTTAAAAAAAGATAAGGAAAACCAAAATTTATAATTTTTTCTTTTGATACAGGGTAAAATGCCTCATTACTCCAACATTTACCAAAAGAAAGAAAATAATCAGGAAATGAATGTTTAGTAATGCCAGAAGAGTAATCATAATTCAACTTACCCCTACAAGGTGATCCATGTTGTAATTCAGCGACAACAATTTTGAGGGATTTTGCTGCAGCGATTAAAGGTTCGTAACCTTGACTAACAACTATAAATATTAATTTTGGACGTTTAAAATAAAACCAAATTTTGAAAATCAAATATTGACTAATCCAATGTGCTACTAATTTTTGAATATGATTAAAGCAAGAAATTTTTATACCGAAATTATCACGTATTAGTCTCTCTAAAAAATAATTATTCTTAGTTGTAAGTTTTAAATAAAAAAGAATAAGAAAAGAGATAACCCTAGCAAATAAATGAAATAAATCTGATTTGTACCGTTTTGTAATATTAGCAGATTTATTGTTAAAACAGTCGGGTTTTTCAATTATACAAACATTAAAACATTTAGGTATAAATTCTAAGAATGGGTCAGTATAGATATCAATAAAATTTGATTCCTCTTGCTTTTTTCTTGAGTGAGGAAATATAAGTATACTGTTTGACTTTATGTATATTAAACATTTCCTCGATAAAACGGAACACAAAATAATGATACTATTGTATAATCTTTTCTTTAAACTTTTTTTTATGTAATCAGAAGTATTTTCATTAAGTCCCAATTTTGAAAGGACTTCATGGTACAAAGGATAACGTAACATATCCCAAAAAGGCACACCTAAAATAAACCTCTTATCCAACTTGAAACGTACTTCTAAGTTTTCAAATTTGTTTAGAATATCACTAAGTTTTTTCTTAGGTTTTTCTTTTTTTTTAATATGCAAATTTCAATTTTAAGTTTTTGAAATTTTTAAATCTATTTAAAGCAGCCTTAAAATTGTCTTTACTAAATAAGTTATGTTTAATTATTTTATTGCTTGTTATGACAACTAAAATTGTTTTCGCCAACTCAAGTAATACATATGATAATATAAATACTTCCAAAGTATTTACGAATAGCATTATCGTGGAAATATATAGTAAAGAAATTGGTATATTTATAAAAGAAAGATAATATACTTTTTCTGTAAAAGTTAATACTCTTGCGAAAGAAAAATAGAAGTTCTGAAATAAAGGCACAAATGCAAATAAATAAACAAGTTTCAGATTATCAATATAATTAATACCGACGATTATTTTCAATAGATAAATATATACCGGTAAAGTTAAAAAAATAAATGCAGAAAATATTAATATTATAGATAAATTAATTATATTTATTTGATCAATTTGATTCTTTCTGTAATGGTTAACAATTAAAGGTAAAGTAGCTTTGTGTAAAATTTGTACAATCAAAATATATGGCATGATGACGGCAAGCAAAAAATTAAACGATCCTAGTATTGTTAATGATATGCTTGCCATGATGAGTTTATCACAAATATTTGTAAAACCTAAAATAATAGAGTTTGGTAAAAGAGAAAATATGAATTTGGATGTTCTCCTTAGGCTTGTGAAATTTATTCTTACTCCTTTTAAGATATTTTTGGCAGGTAAACAAAACAATATAACTACAATAAAACAACTTATTAATCTTGTAACTATCAACTCGTAAACTTCAAACTCAAAGAATAAAAATCCAGGAATAATAATTATTACATACAATACAACCCTAGTTAGATTTACTATACAATATTTCACTACTTTTCTTTGTGCTTGAAGTACACAAAGTTTATAATTAATAGCAAAGATTAGACTCGAATCGAAAACTGCAAATATGATTTCATTATCGTTGAGTGGAATGAAATTTGTAAATTCTAAAGCACATACTAATATTCCTAGAATTATTATTAATGATAAAAAGAAATAAATAAAAAGAATATATTTGACTTCGGAATATACCTCGGGACTTTTAACTGTTAATAACCTAGCATAATTATCTCCACCAAAACCTATAAAAATAGAAAGAAAGGTTACTACGGATATGTAGAGTGAATAGTAACCATATTCATCAACTGCTAAATATCTTGTTACGACTGGTAACATCAGAAAACCAATAGATTTTTCTAATACCGTACTACCAGTGTACAGGGATAACTCTTTTAGTATTTTAATTTTTTTACGGTATGTTTATCTGATAGAGTGTTCGTTCCTATTAATTGATGAATCTTTAATTGCATCACCTAAGATTCTACTGCTGCTACTCTTAAATTTTTTGGCAATATTTAGCCCAGATTGAAGAAACCACCCTTTAGACAGAACTCTGTCAAAACTTTCCCTACGATTACTTGGGTATGTATCAATTCTCAAAACAAGTCGCTCGTGACCCTCCGTAACCACCCCACCTCTATGAAAACCGTCTGGATCGAATATAATTAGATCTCCCGCTCTAGCTTCCAAACTTACGGGATTTGTTATTCTGTAGTCTGGCAAATCGTTAGGTAATTGGTTGATACACTTTCCGATAGCCAAATTGTATGAAACTCTGTATCGACCTTCCCAATGAGTTCCGGGGCAATATTCAAATGCACCGTCCTTTACAGTTGCATCTTTAAGATAAATCCAAAACTTAAGTGTCTGTAACCGATCGTAATGCCAGGGAAGTATTGGTGTAGGACATGCCATTAAATGTGTAATTAAAACATTAGCTGCAATCTTACATTTATGAGGTTCATAATAGTGTTCAGAAACATTTTTGATTAGATTTGTGTAAGCAATTTCTTCAAAAATGCCCGCCCCTTCAGTTTTGGCCTTCATTAGATCTATTGTAGCTTGTCTTCCGCCCTTGTTAGTTGGATGACCGTATTTCTTTATACTACCATCAATCTTGTCATTTAATACATCATGGAAGCCTTTAGTGACCTTTAAAAGCTGTTCGTTATTCAAATAATTTCTGACTAAGCAAATTCCATCGCGCCGAAGAGTTTTTAAACAACTTGTTTTATTATTTTCACATTCAAAATCGTAATTGCTCATTTTATATTATTAGTTCTTTGATTGGTAATTTATCGAGTTTTATTAAAAATTTGTCAGCCTCTTCTTTACCAAGAGGCATTAATGGCATACGATCATGCTTTGACATATGACCAAAACTTTCCAGAGCAACCTTTATGGTTAAGTGCCAACCATATTTTTTAACACCATGGTCAAAGAAAGGTGCCTCTACTTCATTTACAATTCTGTTTACTATATTTTTATTTCCAGAATTCCAAGCCCGCCAAAAACTTGTCGCCAAACGTGGCTCAAAGACTCCAATTCCATTTAACCAAGCTTGACAACCTTTATCCTCAAAGCGCATCCATTGGCTTTTACCTCCACCTGATATTATAATCGATACTCGATCTTTCAGTAATCTAATAACTTGATCTGAATAATCGTCATTTTTTGCATCCTCCTTTATTGCAATAACATTTGAAAGGTCAGCAACTTGATCTAGTAATTCTAATGGCCACTGTACAATAGGACCACCTAGCCCATTCAAAAAAGGCATTTCATGTATTAAAATACCTATCGAACAAGCATCGTTTATCATTTTAAAGTGAGTAAATATTTGTTGATTACTGTAGTATCTTTCTCGAACGATTAAAGATATCATATCAGCACCCACAGCCTCCGCATGTTTTGCAAACTCAGTTGAGATTTTTGTAGAACAATGCGGGGGGTCAGCCACAATCACAATGTTATTTGTATCTATTGCTTTCGCAGTTTTTACAACGAACTCATTCAGCGTCTTAATTTCATCGAATGTAAGTTGTGAAAATCTACTATTATATGCCATAACATAGAAAATATTACCACCAGCATCATATACTGTTTGGATGTACCTCTCCAAGGAATTGAAATCAATTTCCTCAGTTTCTGGATCAAAAGGTGTTAATATTGAGAAGACTGGACCTTTAATTCGATCTCTTATATCAAGGTGGTATTTATCCATTTTATTTTTATAATTTTATATATTTTTTTTCTAGCAGGAGATTAGCAACTTCTAAATCATGTTCGTAATCAATATCGACAGACTCTAGACTACTCATAACATAACCTTTTACTTGACCTTGGAAAAAGTTATCTTTCTCCCTAAATTTACCTAACCAAGCTAAATAAATGCCACCATTCACCCGATAATAAGGTTTAAAGTCCTGGGATCTTGTATTCCCAGTAACAAGGGGGGATGGATTTAATATTGCATGTGGATTTATAACATTTGAGACTTCGTCTATTGTTAAGGATAACTGTAAAGGATCGTTCATTGGGCATACACTGACTACAGAGTAATTTGAATATTCTAAAAGTTTAGCAGCTTCAACTATTTGACTTGCCTTACGGAATGGGCAGGTAGGTAAAAACAAACCGACTTGATCATAGTTGTCAAAATCTGAACGAGCAGAAATTTCTTTTACTAAATCGATCACTTTAACCTTATCGCCAGCTAAACTAGAATCTCTTTTCTCGATAGTCACTTGTTTGTACTTACTTGCATAATCAAGCATTTCATCATCATCAGAGGAAAACAAAACGGTATCAAAATACTGAGAGTCGACTACTGCATTCAATGTGTAATCGATAAGAGGCTTGCCACCAACAGGAAGAAGATTTTTACGAGGGAGGCGCTTTGAACCACCTCTAGCTGGAATGATTGCTAAATTTCTCATATACTAATCCGAATGATAAAATTTACCTGTATTACTCTTACGAGCTATAAACAATTTTGGTTTTACTAAAAGGGTGGCTTTTCGCATTTTCAATTTCCAGTCATTGGGATTTTTATTTTTTTGATTGTTTAAACCTAAAATCTGAATGAGTTTGTATATCTTATTTAAAGAATGATTACTCATTCGAAGCAATTGCTTTCGAATATTGGTTAGTTTTGATTCTGTGTTGATAAAATTCTCCCAACATTTGATATCAAACCCTGAATGAATCAGTGCTGTTTTGTACTCACATTCACGGAAAAATCTGTCAAATCGATCTCCATTACGGATCTGAAGACCATGGCGCTCCTCAATGATATTATATTTAAAATCATATTCATCATGAGTGGTTTCATCTGGCATCGCAGGTTCTTGTGCGATTAAATAACCACCAATCTTTAGGGAATTAGAGATACTTTTTAAAGTAGAAGAAAGATTCCTTGAATGATGAAGAGCACCCATCGCAAAGACATAGTCATAAGTATTAACACAAAGATTATCAAAGGAACCGAACAAGGGACTTACTTTCTCTGTAACATCAAAAAAATCAATGTTACGAGGAATGACATCTGAAACTGCAGTCTCTGATGCTTCAATAGCATCAATTCTAGATAAATTATTGAACTCTCTTGCGAGTCCAATACTGAAGTAACCACTTCCACATCCAACATCTGCTGCAACGCCCTCGATACTACCAATTTTATCTCTTACAATAGGTATTACCCTAAGCCTTCTATTACTCAGAATATTCTCGGGAGTATCCTTCGCCATTCTAGAATGAATGACTTCATGAAGTTGATTATCTTTTTTATTAAGGTAACTCATATAGATTCGTGATTCGAGCAACCCCTTGTAGACATCTTATCTTTTAGAAGTTTCTCGATTGTAGAAAGTGCATCATGAAAACCTCTTCCACTATTTAAGTGTCCTTGCCATATTTCTGGGATAAAACCGGAATCCACTTTGTTTAAAACTTCAAAAAGGTGATCGAAATCAATGTTACCCTGCCCAAGTTGTAATCCTTCTTGAGTGGTGCCAGCGGCATCTGCAATGTGCAAATGCCTGGTAAAAGTATGAATATTCTTAGTGAATTTATTAAGATTTTGATTAATGGAATTACAATATAAAAGAGCATGAGATGTATCGTAACAAAATCCTAAATTTGTATCTTCCACAAATTGCTTTATTTCAGCTGAATCCATAAAGATTGTATTGTACCACTGCCCTCCAAAATACCATGGGTTGGGCGGCATATTCTCAACCAATAATTCTACTCCATCTTTTTTAATGTTAGTCAAATTATTTGAAAGAGCTTTGTATTGGTCAGTTTTTTTTGTTTCCAACCGACTTTCAAAATGACCACCCGGATGTACAACTACTTTGGGTCCATTATTCTTACATACTCCCTTAAATTTAGACCCTAATATTTTTGCTAATTCTATTGTCTTTGTTAGCATTTCAATGGAATAATTTAGCACTACCTTGTCACGGGTGGCGAAATCTATAAGCTTATCCTGGTAATACTCTGGTGCATGGACCACCAAGTCTTGATCATATGAACTAAAACGCTTTTCTAATTCCTTTAAATTAATTTGGGTTAAATCTCTCCAAGTTAAATGTATTTCTACAAGTTTGGGTTTCCATGCTAGATAATCTTCAAAATCATTAAGACGCCCAACGATCCCCCATTTTTTATCAATATCGAAGCTCTTAGTTCTTTGCTCTAGAATTGTGATATCCTCAAAATGAATGTAATCATCTTTAGACACCTTTTTATTCAATACTTTGCCAACAAAATTTTCTAACTCAAGAGGAGAAACGCCTTTCGCAGGAGTTTTACTGACTAAGTCTGATTGAGTGATTTTTTCACCTAGCTCCATGTCCCTGGAAAAGACTAGTGATTTTCCCAACGCAATTCTATTGACTTGCTCACCTTGGTTAAAAACTCTTTTTTCATCACCTAAAGCATCTTCAATCTGCCTTATATCTCGTACCATTTGCTTGAAGTCATGAGGTTCAAGAGAAGAACTATGATCGGGCCCGTCAGCATCGTTGTCTAATGTAAAATGCCGTTCGATTATTTTGGCACCCATAGAAACTGCTGCAAGAGTCGGTAGATACCCCCTTTCATGTCCAGAATATCCCACAACTCTATTACTAAGAGCTTTCAATTTATTAATATATTTTAAATTTAAATCTACGATCGACGCCGGATAGGTGCTGTTACAATGAAGCAAAGCATAATCAACGCTCCAACGATTTAATTTTTCAATTACAGTTTGAATCTCGTGCTCGGTCGACATACCAGTAGATATGATCATTGGTTTTCCGAGACTAGCTACTTTTTCTATTAAAGGGATATTTGTGAAATCAGGACTACCAATTTTATAGGCAGGGATTCCAACTTGTTCCAATAAATCAACTGATTTTAAGTCAAACGGTGTTCCAATTAATGCAATTCCTATTCGTTGAGCATAATCACATAATTCACTCAAATGATTAGAAGGTAATTCTGATTTTTTGAGTTCGTTAAGTAAATATTGCGTTCCATGTTCAGCTTTTAATGAATCATTTAAAACGGAGGCGGTGTATAAAGACTCCAAGTCCCTAACCTGAAGTTTAACTGCGTCAGCACCACATTCATGAGATTGCCTTATTAAATCTTTAGCAGTTTCCAGAGACCCATTATGATTAATACCGATTTCTGAAATTATAAAAACGCTACTATCATTCGAAATTTTATGATCAGAAATGGCAAGGGTTTCTTCTGCAAAATCCCTTGCAACTCCGATAAGTTTACCTTCATCATCAACTAGAGGGATAGTATGATAATTTTTAAGAGAATTATTCATATCACTCAAAGAGGAATCGATATTTAGGCAAAAATAATCTTCGTTAAGTAGTGTTTTAACCGATGACCTTCTGTCATTACTTGAATTAAGGATCCAATTTACTATATCGCCATTCGAGATTACTCCTAGCAATCTCACTTCATCGTCTACGATTATAAGCAATCTTGCCTTTTCTAAGCGATATTTATCAAGTGCTTCACTAACACTAGAATTAATATTAATAGTGTACTTTTTTAATGATTTATCTATGTACATTTTTTTTATATTTTTGTGGGGAAGTTTCTAAGTGTAAACCACATTCCGTTTTTTCAAGTTTCCCCCATCTACCAGTCCTACCCTTACCAATTTTAGTGCAAGGGTAACAACCAATACTTCCATAACCTTTTGATTTAAGAGGGTGTATGGGAAGAGAGTTTTCTCTTAAATAAGCAATAATCTCTTTTTCAGTCCATAAAAGTAATGGGTGTATTTTTAATAGATCTTTGTTAATTTCCACTCGGTGATTAAGACTATTTCTAGACGAACTTTGCGATTTTCTAACTGCGGTATACCAAGTTCTTATTCGTTTGTTTTCTAAATAACTATTAAATGGATCAACCTTGTTAAAATTACAGCAAAAGTTAGGGTTTTTATTATAGATTTCCTTTCCATATTTATTTAAAAATTTACTAGTGCTTATATCAGCACTTATTTTTATAAAATCAAGTTTTTGATATTTTGAATCGATAGTCTTGTAATAATCAATAGTTTCATCAAAATGAAAACCTGTATCAATAAAAACAATCGGAATCTCTAAGTTTGTCTTAGAAATTAGATGGATAAGGACTGATGAAGTGATCCCAAAAGATGTGGTTGAAATTGAAAAATTTTCAATAAATGAATTTTTGATTAATTCTATGCTTTGGGTTTCTAGAGTTAGTAATTGCGTTTTAATCATAATTCGAACGCATCAATCACACTTGCCTGACTCAAATATGGACTCATGTAAAGGCTTAGGTATTGATTAGCCACTTTTTCAGTAACTGGGAATTCTGCTGCTCTATGACCAAGATTATTGAATACAGACTGAAGGTTAAGAAGAACTGAATAATGGGATGCTAATGGAATATCTTTTTCATTCAGGGATTTTTGAAACTCTTTTCGATGGAAAGTTTTAATGGCAAAGGATTATTTTTACCTAAATCCACACAACCGACTTCATCATCTACTTTTTTTAACCTTTTCAGCTTTCTCTAAAGTCAAGGCCATGGGTTTATCGACGAAGACATCTTAGTCAGCCTTCATTATTTGGATCGCCAACTCGGCATGAGTCTCTAGATGTGTGGCTAAAGCAATTGTCTGCCAAGCGACAAGAAGGGTATGAATTAATTTAAGTAGATTGATCATCATTCTCATCCATAGAAAGACTTGATTCGACCGTGACATATTTGCCAGGATGATTTAGGTTTTTTGCTTATAAATTTTGCTTATACATGCTACCGCCCTTAGCCATTTGCAAATCACAAAGCCAATTAGAATAGGAAATATTCCCTGTTTTTTAATCTTTATTTTTGGCGGGTAATCGATCGCTCTTTCCAATGATCATCTTCACCACGAGAAGCAAGCGACTCATCTGCCGATGCCAACCTACTAAAATCTTTTCTCCGTACTTGCGTCTATGAGCAGAATCCAAATCTTCCTCGGAACTTAACAAATTTCCTAAATTCTGAAGGCGGGAAAATCCTTTATCTAAATGGGGTTCGCCTAGCTCGGGGATAAAACCGGATACAAGTTTGCACAAACGAATCTCCGCAAGAAATCGCTCCTTCCGATCATTCCGTTCAAAAACTAGGTTTACTGCAGCAAATTGGTTGAGAGTACAAAATCCTGGACTAGCAGATCCTTTACTAATTTGGCATAATACCATAATCACCCCCATGGAAAGACATTCATCACGACAAAAAAGTAATCCATATATTTGGCCAAGTGGCATTGGTAATCCAACCAATTGTGCCACATTTAAAAATAAATCTATTACAGCCGTCTCCCACTCTGCCAAAAAATGGGTGATGGTTGAAAAACTTTTTGACTTATTGTAAAGGCAAAACATTGATTCTGATTATACAAACACAAAAGAAAAGTTCAAGTTTTGTTGAACAACTTGACCGCAAACCGTATGCTATGATTTTAGAAAGAATTAACGGCGGCGGCTGTAACTGCAAGTTGGTAAACAATCTGGGTACTTGAAGTAAGAACTTCCAGCCACTTTCCTTTATGTAAATTAATAGGCACAACAACTACATCTCCAATTTGTATATTTTTTTGACTTTGATTCCCACTAAACCAGCCATTCCCTTTTTTAGTCAAAACTGCTCCATTCGATTTCACCACGAATATTCTCTTTTCATCAGCATTCTGAGTAAACCCACCACTCAAATTAATATATTGATCAACCGAAAAACCGGATTGGAAAAGGTGTGATGTAGGGAACTGCACTTCACCCATAACACTTATTTCAGATGGCATAATTGGAATATGGAGTTTATCTCCAGACC
>ERZ807291.4578-NODE-4578-length-18208-cov-11.955985_pt1 | contig 18208 bp, 14 predicted proteins | sample MGYA00521257_ERZ807291 | MGnify/ENA primary metagenome ERZ807291 (study PRJEB31413, sample SAMN03169783) | marine metagenome | biome: Marine; feature: Water; material: Subsurface seawater | place: North Sea | collected 2011-04-28 | depth 1 m m ... | reverse complement strand
ACATCAAAAAAATGGTGTTTGAAAACTTAGAAAAATACCGCACTCCAGGAACACTTATAACGTCTAATACATCTGGAATTCCTATAAAATTTATGAGTGAAGGCCGCAGTGAAGAGTTCCAAAAACACTTCTGTGGTACGCACTTTTTTAACCCTGCGCGCTATCTAAAATTATTTGAAATTATTCCAGGGCCACAAACGGACCCTGAAGTTCTCGAATTCTTAAATGGATATGGTGAACAGTTTTTGGGAAAAACGTCTGTAATTGCTAAAGACACGCCAGCGTTTATTGGAAATAGAGTGGGGATTTTTAGCATACAAAGCTTATTTCACGCAGTTAAAGATTTAGATTTAACAATTGAAGAAGTCGATAAATTGTCTGGACCAGTTATTGGTCGTCCAAAATCGGCAACCTTTAGAACGGTCGATGTTGTAGGCTTAGATACCTTGGTGCATGTGGCAAACGGGATTCGAGAAAACTGCTCTAAAGATGAGCGTTTAGAATTGTTTGAATTACCCGATTTTATCACTAGCATGATGGAAAATAATTGGCTAGGTAGTAAAACTGGACAAGGGTTTTATAAAAAATCTGTTTCTGCAGATGGCAAAAAAGAGATTTTAAGTCTAGACTTAAACACTCTAGACTACCGTTCTGCAAAACGTGCAAAATTTGCCACCTTAGAACTCACAAAAACAATTGACAAAGTCGTAGATCGTTTTAAAGTCTTAATCGGTGGAAAAGATAAAGCCGGTGAGTTTTATCGTAAAAGTTTCACCGCCTTATTTGCTTATGTGTCTAACCGAATTCCCGAAATTACGGATGAGCTTTATAAGATTGATGATGCCATGAAAGCAGGCTTTGGATGGGAACACGGACCGTTTCAAATATGGGATGCTATTGGCGTTGAAAAAGGAATCGAATTAATGAAAGCCGAAGGCTTAGAACCCGCGGCTTGGGTCAATGCCATGTTGGCTTCAGGCTCTGATTCGTTTTATTCCGTTAAAGAGGGCGCCACTTATGCCTATGATATTCCAGCAAAAGCACAAACGAAAATTCCAGGTCAAGATAGTTTCATTATTCTAGATAACATTAGAAAAACAAATGAGGTGTTTAAAAACTCTGGCGTCGTTATTGAAGATATCGGCGATGGTATTCTTAATTTAGAATTCCAATCCAAAATGAATACGATTGGAGGTGATGTTTTGGCGGGATTAAATAAAGCTATTGATTTAGCTGAGAAAGATTTTGCAGGACTGGTTGTGGGTAACCAAGGAGCAAACTTTTCTGTTGGTGCTAATATTGGGATGATCTTTATGATGGCTGCAGAACAAGAATATGATGAGCTTAATATGGCGATTAAATATTTTCAAGACTCTATGATGCGCATGCGTTACTCTTCAATACCAACAATTTCTGCGCCTCACGGGATGGCGCTAGGAGGCGGTTGCGAATTGTCACTTCATGCAGATAAAGTAGTCGCCGCAGCTGAAACTTACATGGGACTTGTTGAGTTTGGTGTTGGTGTGATTCCTGGAGGTGGTGGCTCAAAAGAAATGGCGTTGAGAGCACAAGATGTTTTTCAAAAAGGAGATGTCCAATTAAATGTCTTACAAGAGCATTTCTTAACCATTGGTATGGCCAAAGTGTCTACATCCGCTTACGAAGCATTTGACCTCAACTTATTACAAAAAGGAAAAGATGTGGTCGTAGTTAATAAAGATCGTCAAATAGCTGTTGCAAAACAACATGCTAAATTAATGGCCGATTCTGGCTACACGCAACCCATAAAAAGAACCGATGTAAAAGTATTGGGTAAACAAGCCTTAGGGATGTTTTTAGTTGGTACAGATTCCATGCAAGACAGTAATTATATATCCGCACATGATAAGAAAATTGCTAATAAATTGGCCTATGTCATGGCTGGTGGTGACTTATCTGAACCAACTTTAGTATCGGAACAGTACTTGCTAGATATAGAGAGAGAAGCTTTTTTAAGTTTATGTACAGAACGCAAAACTTTAGAACGCATTCAGCATATGTTGAAAACTGGGAAACCACTTAGAAATTAGATATTAGACTGCTAGAAACTAGATTATAGACTATGGGACGACATAATTTTAAAAAACTGAAAGTTTGGCAAGATGGAATTTCTCTTGTAAAAGAGAACTATAGCCTAACTCGAACTTTTCCTGATTTTGAAAGATATAACCTTATTAGTCAAATGAACAGATGTGCTGTTTCTATTCCTTCAAACATTTCTGAAGGCTCTAGTAAAAGTACTGATAGACATTTTAAAAAATATCTTGAAACCAGTCTAGGTTCGGCTTTCGAGTGGGAAACACAACTAATTGTTGCTCATAATGAAAAATATCTAGATAAAAATAAGTTTGAAGAATTAGAAAATAAAGTATTACAAATTCAAAAAATGTTAGGAAAGTTTATTGATAACTTAGGTGATTAGTCTAATTTTTAATCGTCTAGATTCTAGACTCTCTTTCTAAAATAAATAATAAAAATTATGAAGACCGCATACATTGTAAAAGCATACAGAACAGCCGTTGGTAAAGCACCAAAAGGCGTATTTCGTTTTAAGAGAACAGATGAATTAGCAGCAGAAACCATCAAACACATGATGAAAGAACTGCCGGATTTAGATCCAAAACGCATAGACGATGTCATTGTTGGAAACGCTATGCCCGAAGGATCTCAAGGGCTAAATATGGCACGATTAATCTCTTTAATGGGATTGGATATAATCGATGTTCCTGGGGTTACCGTCAACCGTTTTTGTTCCTCGGGAGTTGAAACCATTGGAATGGCAACCGCTAAAATTCAAGCTGGAATGGCTGATTGTATTATTGCTGGTGGTGCAGAAAGTATGAGCAGTGTTCCAATGACAGGATATAAACCAGAACTGAACTACAACCTGATAAAAGCAGGTCATGAAGATTATTATTGGGGCATGGGAAACACCGCTGAAGCCGTTGCTAATCAGTTTAAGATTTCACGTGAAGATCAAGACGAATTTGCTTACAACTCTCACATGAAAGCGTTAAAAGCACAAGCAGAAAATCGTTTTCAAGATCAAATTGTTCCTATTAAAGTTGAAGAAAACTATATTGATTCAAATGGAAAAAAAGCAACTCGATCCTATATGGTAACCAAAGATGAAGGTCCAAGAGCAGGAACCAGTAAAGAAGCTTTGGCAAAATTAAGAGCCGTCTTTGCTGCTGGAGGTAGTGTCACCGCAGGGAATTCATCGCAAATGAGTGATGGTGCCGCTTTTGTTATGGTCATGAGTGAAGATATGGTGAAAGAATTAAACCTAGAACCAATTGCACGATTAGTAAATTATGCTGCTGCTGGTGTAGAACCTAGAATTATGGGAATCGGTCCTGTAAAAGCCATTCCGAAAGCCCTAAAACAAGCTGGACTGAAGCAAGACGACTTATCTTTAATTGAACTCAATGAAGCATTTGCATCTCAATCATTGGCAGTAATCCGTGAATTAAACCTCAACTCTGAAATTATCAATCCAAATGGCGGTGCTATTTCATTAGGACACCCACTTGGATGTACAGGTGCAAAACTATCAGTTCAATTATTTGATGAAATGCGTAAGCAACAAATGCAAGGAAAATATGGAGCAGTGACTATGTGTGTAGGAACAGGACAAGGAGCCTGTGGAATTTTTGAATTTCTTAAATAGAATCAAGACAAAAAGAACAAAGATTTATAGAATTAAGTATTAAGACATTATATTTCAGTTTTGTGCTTCATTTTTAAAAAATAGTAATCATAAAAATAAAAACTTAAAAAAACATTAAGTATAAAGACTAGGGTAACCAACTTAAACATCTTAATACTTTACACTAAAAACTTAATACAAAAGAGAATGGAAACAAACGACAAACAACTCTTAAGAGGAGGGCAATTCTTAGTGAAAGAAACCAAATGTGAAGATGTGTTTACTCCCGAAGATTTTACAGAAGAGCAGCAAATGATGAAAGAAGCGGTTATGGAGTTTAACGACCGTGAAATCATTCCGCATAAAGCACGATTTGAAGCTAAAGACTTTGCATTAACGGAAGACGTTATGCGTAAAGCTGGGGATCTTGGTTTTTTAAGCGTAGCTGTTCCCGAAGCTTATGGCGGTATGGGAATGGGATTTGTATCAACAGTACTAACGTGTGATTATATTTCCAGTGGAACAGGGTCTTTCAGTACTGCTTTTGGTGCACATACAGGAATTGGAACAATGCCCATTACACTGTACGGAACTGAAGAGCAAAAACAAAAATATGTACCAAAACTAGCTTCTGGTGAATGGTTTGGAGCCTATTGCCTTACAGAACCTGGTGCAGGATCAGATGCCAATTCTGGAAAAACAACGGCTGAATTATCTGCAGATGGAAAATCTTACAAAATCAATGGTCAAAAAATGTGGATTTCAAATGCAGGGTTTTGTAGCGTAATGATTGTTTTTGCACGGATTGGAAATGATAAAAACATCACTGGCTTTATTGTAGAATACAATGGCGAGACTCCTAATGGCATCACTTTAGGAGAAGAAGAACACAAACTAGGGATTCGAGCTTCTTCAACCCGTCAAGTATTTTTTAATGATACTGTTGTGCCTGTTGAAAACATGTTAGCTGGTCGTGGGGAAGGATTTAAAATCGCTATGAACTCACTAAATGTAGGACGTATCAAATTAGCAGCGGCTTGTTTAGATTCTCAAAGACGTATTTTAAACATCGCAGTAAATTATGCCAAGGAACGCAAGCAATTTAAAACCGCTATTGCGGACTTTGGAGCCATTAAAGTAAAATTAGCAGAGATGGCAGCTAGTGCTTATGCTGGGGAATCTGCAACCTACAGGGCTGCAAAAGATATCGAGGATCGTATTGCAATGCGTGAAGCTGCAGGAAATACTCACCAAGAGGCAGAGCTCAAAGGAGTTGAAGAATATGCTATTGAATGTTCTATATTAAAAGTGGCAGTTTCAGAAGATGTACAAAATTGTGCAGATGAAGGGATTCAAATCTTTGGTGGTATGGGATTCTCTGAAGAAACTCCAATGGAGTCTGCATGGAGAGATGCTAGAATTGCACGTATTTACGAAGGAACCAATGAAATTAATAGAATGCTTTCTGTTGGAATGTTAGTTAAAAAAGCAATGAAAGGACATGTTGATTTACTAGGGCCTGCTTCAAAAGTGCAAGAAGAACTTATGGGGATACCTTCTTTTGAAACACCAGATTATTCTGAGTTATTTTCAGAAGAAAAAGAAATGATTAAAAAGTTAAAAAAAACATTCTTAATGGTAGCTGGTGGAGCGGTTCAAAAGTATGGCCCTCAACTAGAAGAACATCAACAATTATTAATTGCTGCTGCAGATATCTTAATCGAGATTTATATGGCAGAATCCGCAATTTTAAGAACTGAAAAAAATGTAAAGCGCACAAGTCAAAAAGAACAATCTGCACAAATCGCAATGGCTAAGTTATATTTATATCATGCCGTAGATATTGTAGAAGAAAAAGGAAAAGAAAGTATTATTTCTTTTGCTGAAGGCGATGAACAACGCATGATGTTAATGGGGCTTAAACGTTTTACAAAATACACTAACTACCCTGATATTGTAGATTTACGTATAGAAATTTCCGAAAAAGTAAAAGAAGAAAACAGCTATTGCTTTTAAGTTCATAATTATATATTTAGCTGTAAGAGAAACGTCTCAAAGTGATTTGAGACGTTTTTTTTTCAAAATTTAGAGACTTTTAACAATACATTTAAAAATTGTGTAACTTTAAAGAAAATTTTATTATGAACTCCAAGTCTTTATTTCTTATCCCTATTTTATTAATAAGCATTTCAATACAAAGTCAAACCTTAAATACTGATTCACAACAATTTACACACCAAGACACACTTAGAGGAAGTATCACTCCTGAGCGTGCTTGGTGGGATTTAAATTATTATCATTTAGACATTTCTGTACATCCAGAAACAAAATCTATTAAAGGAAAAAATACAATTCGGTATTCAATACTTGAACCTAATCAAACCCTTCAAATTGATTTACAATCCCCTATGAAACTCACTAAAGCAATTCAAGATGGTCAAGAATTAACAATAACAAAAGATGGGAATGCGCACTTTATTTTCTTAAAAAAACCACAAACTAAAATAGGTGAATCAGAAGAAATAGAAGTCTATTATGAAGGCCAACCACGCATTGCTGTAAGAGCTCCTTGGGATGGTGGTATCTCTTGGAAAAAAGATGGAAACGGTATTGACTTTATCGCTTCCTCATGTCAAGGCTTAGGTGCCAGTGTATGGTGGCCCAACAAAGATCATATGTATGATGAAGTAGACAGCATGAGAATTAGTGTGAATGTTCCAAAACATTTAATGAACATCTCTAATGGACGGTTAGAATCCGTTAAAAAACAAGAAAATGAAACCACAACTTACAACTGGGTAGTTACAAACCCTATCAACAATTATGGTGTAAATATTAATATTGGGGATTATGTGCATTTCTCAGAACTATATGACGGTGAAAATGGTCCTTTAGACATGGACTACTATGTGTTGAGAGGCCACCTAGAAAAAGCCAAAAAACAATTCAAAGATGCTCCAAAAATGATGAAAGCATTTGAGCATTGGTTTGGCCCCTACCCTTTTTATGAAGATAGTTTCAAATTGGTAGAAGTACCTTATTTGGGGATGGAACACCAAAGTTCTGTTACCTATGGCAATCAATTTAAACAAGGCTATCTAGGAAGAGATTTATCTAAAACAGGATGGGGATTGAAATTTGATTTTATTATTATACACGAATCTGGTCATGAGTGGTTTGCTAATAACATTACACACAAAGATGCTGCCGATATGTGGATTCACGAAGGTTTTACGGCCTATTCTGAAAATATATTTTTAGATTATCACTATGGAACAGAAGCTTCGGCAGACTATGTGATTGGAACAAGAGCAAATATTCAAAATGACAAACCTATTATTGGTACTTATAATGTAAACTCGCAGGGTTCATCTGATATGTATTACAAAGGAGCAAATATGCTACACACACTACGTCAACTCGTTAATGACGACGAGAAATGGCGACAAATTTTAAGAGACTTGAACAAGACATTTTTCCATCAAACCGTCACTACGCAAGAAATTGAAAACTATTTAAGTGAGAAGTCTGGACTCGATTTAACAGCCTTTTTTAATCAATATTTGAGAGATATTAAAATTCCAAACTTAGAGTATTCTATAAAAAATAATAAATTAAACTACCGTTGGACAAATGTGGTTGAAAACTTTAAAATGCCCATTGAAATAGAAGTCAACGGCGTAACTGAATGGCTCTACCCTACTACCATTTGGAAAACAATTAAAATTAGTTCCAAAAAAATCAATATAGATAGAAACTATTATATCAATCATAAACAACTAAATTAAAAATTAAATCCATATGAAAACAATACTATCCGTTCTGTTTTTGCTATTAAGTTTTATGAGTTCCTCACAGGAATTTTCAATGGAACTACTTAAAAATAAAACTCCACGAAACATCGGTCCAGGCGGCATGTCCGGACGAGTCACTTCTATTGATGTAGTACATTCCAACCCAGATATTATGTATGCGGGTACAGCATCCGGCGGCTTGTGGAAATCGACTTCTGGAGGGGTCAAATGGAATCCTATTTTTGAAAATGAAGCAACCGCATCTATAGGAGCTGTTGCTATTCAACAATCTAATCCAAGTGTTATCTGGGTAGGTACTGGTGAAGGAAACCCTAGAAATAGTCTGAACGGAGGTTATGGAATTTATAAATCATTAGATGGCGGTAAAAACTGGCAACTTATGGGTTTAGAAAAAACCAGACATATCCATCGTGTTATTATTGACCCTTCAAATCCAAAGACAGTTTATGCTGCTGCTATTGGATCTCCTTGGGGCGAACATCCTGAACGAGGCGTTTACAAAACTATAGATGGTGGAGTCACATGGACTAAAATATTATATACAAATCAAAAAAGTGGAGCCGCTGATTTGGTAATGGATCCAAAAAATCCTAATAAATTGATTGCAGCCATGTGGGAACACAAACGTGACCCTTGGTTTTTCAACTCTGGAGGCGAAGGTTCTGGCCTATATAGCACCTATGATGGTGGAGATACTTGGAAAAAAATAAGTTCGGAAGATGGGCTGCCAGAGGGAAATTTAGGAAGAATTGGTATAGCGATTGCCCCCAGTAAACCCGATGTTATTTACGCTCTTATTGAAGCAAAAAAAAATGCACTCTATAAAAGTATAGATGGTGGAGATTCATGGAAAATGGTCAGCGACAACATGGATGAAATTGGGAATCGTCCTTTTTATTATGCAGATATTTATGTCGATTCTCAAAATGAAAATCGTTTGTTTTCAATTTTCACTTATGTCAATGTGAGTGAAGATGGTGGAAAAAGTTTCACACAACTCATGCCAGCCTATGGCGTTGACAACGGTATTCACCCCGATCATCATGCTTGGTGGATACATCCTACCAATGGTGATTTTATGATTGATGGCAATGACGGCGGTATGAATATCACCAAGGATGGTGGAGACTCATGGCGATTTATAGGAAATTTGCCTGTGGCACAATTTTATCATATCAATATAGATAATGAATATCCTTATAATGTTTACGGAGGTATGCAAGACAATGGTTCTTGGAGAGGGCCCGCCTATGTATGGCGTGCACAAGGAATTAGAAATTCATATTGGCAAGAAATAAGTTTTGGAGATGGATTTGATGTCATCCCTGATAAAGACGACACTCAATATGGATGGACCATGAGTCAAGAAGGCTATGTCAGTCGATACGATTGGAAAACAGGTAATAATTATATTGTACGTCCTACACACCCAGATGCTGATATTAGACTACGATTTAATTGGAATGCGGCTATAAATATAGACCCAAATTCAAATAGCACACTATACTTTGGAAGTCAATTTGTACATAAATCTACGGATAAAGGTGAGACATGGAACATGATCTCTCCAGACTTGACTACAAATGACCCAGACAAACTAAAGCAGCATGAAAGTGGTGGGTTGACAATGGATGCTACTGGTGCTGAAAATCATTGTACCATTCTAGTGATTGAGCCCTCAGAAGTTGAAGCTGATATGCTTTGGGTAAGTACCGATGATGGACGTGTACACTACACACAAAACGGAGGTAATCAATGGGTAGAGGTTACTAAAAACATAAAAGGGTTGCCAAAAGGAAGTTGGATTCCGCAAATCAAAGCTTCTAAAACCATTAAAGGTGAAGCTCTTTTAGTAGCTAACGATTACAGACGATTTAATTACACCCCTTATGTATATCGCACTAAAAATTACGGAAAAACTTGGGAACGCATTGTGGACAGTAATGATGTAACCAGTTATGCCTTATCTATTGTAGAAGACAAAGAAGAACCTAATTTGCTGTTTTTGGGCACCGATGATGGTCTTTATATATCTATTGATAAAGGAGATAAATGGATCAAATGGACGGAAGGATTCCCAACCGTTTCTGTAAAAGATTTAATCATTCATCCACGTGAGCAAGACTTAGTAATTGGTACGTTTGGACGTGCCGCATGGGTATTGGACGACATTCGCCCTTTGAGAGCAATTGCAAAAAATCAAAATTTACTCCAAAAATCAGTACATTTATTTGACCCACCTACGGCCTATCAAGCAGCCTATCAACAGCCTACGGGAAGTCGATTTGGAGGAGATGCCATGTTTAATGGAGAAAACAGAAACAGTGGTGCACAGTTTTCATATTATCTAAACGTAAAAGAAAAAGAGACTATTACAAAAAATGAAGATGAAACTGAAACTGAAAAAGATGAAACTGAAGATTCAACAACTGTAAAATGGGACTCTTTACAGCTTCAGTTATTTGACGGAGATCGTCTGATTAGAACCCTAAAACAAAAAGCGCCTAAAGATGATGGTTTTCACACTTGGAGATGGAACATAGACGAAAAAGGGGTTAAAAGACCTTCTAAGAAATTAAGCAAATCAAAACGGGAATCTTCTGGTGTTCAAGTGCTTCCAGGAACTTATCGTGCAGTAATAAGCTATGGCGATCAAAATTCAGAAACTAGTATTGAGGTTCAAAACGATCCTCGTATTCCACAGAATGCAATAGCTATTCAAGCTGTTTATGAAACTTCAAAAGCATTTGAACATCTTCAAGAAATTACTGCAAATGCTGTCAAACAACTTGTTGAAAGTAAAAACATCGTTTCTAAATTTTCTGACAAGCTAAGTGAAAAAGATGAAAAATTAAATAAAGATGCTTTGAAAAACTGCAAAAAAACCACCAAAAAAATAGACACCATTTTAGCGCTCTATTTTGGAAAAAACGATAAACGCCAAGGGATTACAAGCGACCCTGTAGTTTCTGTAACAGAGCGTATTGGAACAGCTTTGTATTACATTAGCACACGTCAGAATGGAATTACAGACACAGAACAGATCCTTATTAAGCAAGCCAAAACAGCTATTGAAGATGCTTTAAAAGCTACGAATGACTTTTTTGAAAATGAATGGATAACATTTAAGTCTGAAATGGAAACCATAGACCTATCTCCTTTTAAAAACCTTAAAACATTTGAGCTAAAAAATTAAACACATTCTTATGCATTTGCAATTTTTTAACTAACTTTCGAATAATTAAATTAAACTAAATGAAAAAATCTATCGTAGCTTCACTTCTAATTTTTAGCATATTAGCTTGCAAGAAGGAAGTCAAAAAATCAGAGTCAAAGTCAACAGAAATATCAAAGACCGAAAAAATTCAAGAACCTACTAAAAATTCAGTCTTTTTATCCATCCAACTCAGTCCTAAAAGCGGGAGTTCTGTAAGTGGTACTACTGAATTTACAGAAAATGACGGCGTCGTTCAAATGACTGCGAAAATCAAAGGACTTTCAGAAGGATCTCATGCGATTCATATTCATGATAAGGGTGATTGTTCATCAACAGATGGTAAATCATCAGGTGGACATTGGAATCCCACGGCACAACCCCACGGAAAATGGGGTGCTAAAACAGGGTATCACAAAGGAGATATAGGCAATTTTATTGTTGAAAATGCTGGTAATGAAACGACCGTTGAGTTTAGCACAGACGAATGGTGTATTGGTTGTGGAGATGACACAAAGGACATTCTGGGCAAAGGGGTAATTGTACACCAAGGTGTAGACGATTTTACATCCCAACCCTCTGGTGCAGCAGGCAGCCGTGTAAGTTGCGGTGGAATAATCCAATAATTTAACTTTAAGAAAATAGATACAAAGCTACTTCGATGAGGTAGCTTTTTTAATTTATTGTAAATGAATTTTCAAGTATGAACCCATCGGGAAGCGGTTGGATTACTAAGCTATTAAGACTAATGAGAACTAATTCAGAACACGAATTTGAGTCCTTAGAACAATTGTATCCTAAACTTAGAAATGTGGGGTTTTTATATGGTAGTAATATGGCTACCCTCTGTCATGTAAAAAATAACCCCGATTACACCAATGAAGAGCGTTGTAAAATTAATTTACTAATTGCTTTATATACTGCTCATACGCAAACAAAATCCACAAAACCATTTGAAAAAAGTTTATTAAATTTTTACAAAGAAATTACAGGCTATAAATCAACCTTTATAAGCACCATCTTAGGGACTAATTTAGAAACCATTCTTCATAAACGGATTCATATAGACAATAATATATTGACAAAAAAATTTAGTTTTTTTGTAACCAATGCTCTACTGTTTATGGATGTAATGGCCTATAGAAAATATTTAGAAGGAGAAAAAAATACAATTTATTATTTAAAACAGTTTGAAAACTCCATCAGAACGTTAGTGTTAAGTGCCTTAAATTCTAAATCGCTCAAAACGTCTTATGATGATAGTTTAATCAAACTTTTGGAATCATCATTCCGATTTACAGATGACGCTACACATAATTATAAAGTGGTTACAGATACTGTTCCATCAAAATTAGAATCTTTTTATTACTTAGATTTGGCGTGCATGTCAACTTGGAGTGACTTAAAACTCGAAGGTACTGAACAAGAATTTTTAAATACTTTGGGGTCAGAGCTTAAAATTTCAAATGCTACAATAAAAGAATCTATAACTTCAGTTCAAACATTTTACACAACACATAAAAGTAAAATGGCACTTTTAAACTCAAAAAATAGTGTCCAAAGTTTTTATGACAATACCAGTCTGATGGTTCGTAAACTGATCTCAAGAAATAGCAAACGTTTGTTTAAGGAATTAAAAGAAAGTAAAGAATTGGTTAAATTACTATCTCAATCTACCCAGAGAGAACTTAATGATGCCGAACAAAAACAAATGCAAGAACAGCTGTTAGATCTCTTAAAATCGATACCAAGTTTAGCAATTTTTTTACTTCCAGGTGGTGCGATTTTACTCCCCCTTTTTGTGAAATTTATACCTAAATTATTACCCTCTGCTTTTGATGACAATAGAATAAATGATTAACTCATAAAAATACTACCTTTGTAACATGGGATTAAACAACAACGATATATTCAAAAAACTTAGAGTCGCTCACAAATTAAGAGATGACGATATTGTAAAAATTTGCAGTTTAAAAGATTTCAAAATCACCAAAAGTGAACTGAATGCAATTTTTAGAAACGAAACCCACCCAAAATATATGGAATGTGGCGATCAGTTTTTAAGAAATTTCTTGGATGGACTCATCATTCACTTAAGGGGTCCCATGCCTCCAAAAGGATCAAAACCCACTCACACTCCTAAAAAATAATTTAGATGAAAAGATATTTTTTAATCGGCTGTTTTGCTGCACTACTTATCAACTGTAAGGAATCCAAAAAAACCTCCTCAATGGATGCTTCGTATATACAGGCTTTAAACCAAAATCGTGAAATCCGTGCTAAAAATCGAGTGAACTATTTACAGTTAGCGGGGTTATTTAAATTAGATTCCACCAACAATACATTTGGAAAAGCGACTTCAAATCATTTTGTTTTAAATATTGAAAATTTAGCGGCAACAATTGGCAGTCTTATTTTATCAAAAGACGAACTAACGTTTTATGCTTCAAAAAACATCAAAGTCACAAATAGCGATGGAAAACAAATAGAACGTTTACCCCTAGAAATTGATGTCAATGGAAACTCTGTTCAACTTTTTCATAAACATCTAAAATGGCAAGTGATTACTCGTTCAGGGGAATTATACCTACGGGTTTGGGATATGAAAAACCCCGCCATTCAAAACTTCAAAAGATTTAAGAATTACGACATCACTAATGCATATATTTTTGAAGCCGATTTCAATTATTTTGAAACCACTCACATAGAGTCTGTAGATTCAAAACTAGGAATTCCAGATATTACCGATTTTATAGGGCAAGTACGTTTTACTTACAAAGGAGACTCCTACAGTTTAGATGTTGGAAGTGAAGGATTTTTGATGGTTGGAGATTTAACTTCTGGTGAGACTACCTATGGAGGTGGACGGTATGTTTATATTGACCTTCCAAAAACAGATGGAGCTGTTATTTTGGATTTTAATTACTTATTTAATCCGCCTTGCTCCTTCTCAGAATTTACAACTTGTTTGTTCCCACCACGACAAAATCAACTCACTTTTAGCGTGAAAGCAGGGGAACTTCTTGAAAAAGTACTTTAATAATTGAAAAATTTAGTAACAAATTATGAAATTGTCAGACTAACTTAGAAACTAACCAATTTGAAATCATCAGAACATAACTTTGTAGAGCTTTTGCAAAAGCACCAAAATATTGTGCATAAAATTTGTAGACTTTACACAAACGACTCTGATGCACATAAAGATTTATTTCAAGAGATTACCATTCAGTTGTGGAAGGCTTATCCCAAATTTAGAGGCGACTCAAAATTCAGCACTTGGATGTATAGAGTGGGATTAAATACCTCTATTACCTTATACAGAAAATCTTTACGCCGAGTAGAAAGTCAAAGTATTGAACCAGTAGCTTATAAACTTTCTTATGAAGAATATGACGATACTAAAGATAAGCAACTGAAAATGATTTATGAAGCTGTACACAAATTAAACGATATTGAAAAAGGAATAATTTTCTTGTATTTGGAAAACAAAAATTATAAAGAAATTAGTGAAACACTAGGGATAAGTGAAGTTAATGCTCGTGTTCGAATGAACCGTATCAAAACAAAACTTAAAACCCAGTTAAATTCTTAAGTATGGATGAATTAGAATTATTAAAAAAAGATTGGGAGACGTCTTCTAAAAACTATCCAGAATTAAATAAAAAGGAAATTTATAAATTAATTTACAAGCGATCTTCATCGATTGTGAAATGGATTTTTATAATCAGTCTTCTGGAATTTGCATTTTGGACCCTCATATCCTTCACCTTTAAGGATAGTAAAGACTTAGAAAAAATGGAGAGTTATGATGTAGATTACATCCTATACCCTCTTATGATTTTAGGGTATGCTGTCTTAATTTATTTTTTCTATATTTTTTATAAAAACTACAAAAATATTTCAGCGACAGAAAACACAAAAACGTTAATGGAACGTATTTTAAAAACACGTAAAACCGTCAAACACTATGTGGTTTTTAATCTTGTTTTTATGTGTATCTCTATTATTATTGGAGTGTATATAGAGATGACAAACAACCCAGATGTTCAAAATATGCTTACGAGAATTCAATCCGAAGGAGAAGGAAACGTTACTGTATTTTATCTGATTGTTGTTGGGGTAAGTATTATTGCAATGGCCATTATTACAGCCATTTTGTTAGGATTCTACTACTTAATTTATGGACTTTTATTAAAACGTTTAAAATCAAATTACAAAGATTTAAAAGAACTGGAAACTGAATCCTAGTTTACCATTTTCTTTTAGTGTTCAGGGCTTCCTTTTCTAACAATTCATCTTGTGGAATCACTTTCATAAAAGAAGGATGTTGTTCAATCGCATACTCAATTTTTTCTACAATTTGATCAATCGATTCATTTTCGTAATCAATCTCCAAAGGCGCTTTAATTTCCATTGATTGAAGAATATTTTTCTTCTTCACACGGATGCCTTTTTTATCAAAAGACCGTCGGAAACCATCAATTACAATTGGAACAACTATGGGCTGGTAATGCTTAATTATATGCGCCGTTCCTTTTCGAATAGGTTTAAAAGGCGTTGTTGTTCCCTGTGGAAATGTAATGACCCATCCATCATTAAGAGCCTTATTGATGTTTGATATATCGCTCATTTTAACCTGTCGATTTACATTCTCGCCAGAAGCACGCCATGTTCTTTCAATACTAATAGAACCGGCATAAGCAAATATTTTTGGAAGCAATCCAGACTTCATAGTTTCTTTAGCTGCTACAAAATACATATTCAATTTTGGATTCCATAAATAGCCAACATTTTTGATGTTGTCATCACGTCCACTCAAAGCCGCATTAAACACATGAAACATTGCCATCACATCAGCAAAATACGTTTGATGGTTAGAAATAAACAACACGTTTTGCGGTGGTAAATTTCGAAGAATTTCAGAGCCTTCAATTTGAAGTTCATTAAAACCTCTGTAACGTCGGTGACTTAATACACCTGCAATTCGAATGATCCATTTTTTTAAAAATAAAAATTGACCAAAAATATTTTTCTTAAAAAGACCCATTAAAATTTTGAAAATTGATTCTGCAAACCTAAGCTATTTTTTTAAAATTTGATTTAACATTGTTTTAATTTCTATTAACATCATGGCAGTTGCACCCCAAACAATATGTTCCTTTAGTTTAAAAGCAGGAACTTCGAATGTTACCCCCTCAGATACCAATACTTCAGAATAAACTTCTGATTTATCATCAAGAAACTCTGTTAAAGAAACTTCAAGGATGGCATCAACTTCAGATTCTTGAAGGGTAAATGTTAGTGGCATCGTTGCAATTCCCAAAAAAAGAGACACCAAAAAATTACTAGGGGGTATATAAATTGAAGATAATTCTCTAATAACCTTAATTTTATCAGAGGACACCCCTATCTCTTCCCTAGTCTCTCGCAAAGCCGTTGCTTCTTTTGAAATATCTTCAGATTCTGGTTTACCCCCAGGGAATCCCACCTGAGCAGAATGTACTCCTTTATACGATTTTCGCAATATTAAAACCATCAGCGTCTCGCCTTTGGGACTTGGATAAAACAATGCCAAAACAGCCGCAGGTTTTGCGGATTTTCGTTCTTCTTTATATCGCTCTAATAATTGTTCACGAAAATGAGGTGCCATTTTTAACTGCGTCTCAATTCCTGGTAAACTCAATTTATTTATTTCTAGAATCGTTTTTTCAAATGCCTTAAATCTCATATATTACATTTCAATAAATCAGGTACAACCTATGCGAATTTTTATACTTTTATTTTTAAGTTTTGTTTTGATCTGTTGTGAAGGTAAGAAAACTAATACAATCAAGCTCAAAAAAAATGATTCTGCTTCTGTCATAGAAAAATCAATCCTAGATAAAAAAGAACCTAATTTCCTTCTGAATGATACCAATGTTATGGAATTTTTCTTAGACTATGACCAAAAGAATAAAGAAGATAAGGTAAGAATCACCACTGATTTTGGAACCATTGACATTCTTCTGTTTGAAGCGACTAAATTTCATCGATCCAATTTTATTTATCTTACAAAAAAACAGTATTTCGACGGTACTCAATTTTACAGAGTGATTCAGGATTTTGTAATTCAAGGCGGAAATAGTGATGACCGACAAACCTCCATAAAACGACGAAACATCGGCAAATATTTACTTCCAAATGATTACGATAAAGGATTTAAACACGACCGTGGCATGCTCAGCATGCCCAGTAAAAATGTAAAAAATCCTTATAAGAAGGCCTCCCCTTTTGAGTTTTTCATTGTGCAACAACAAGGCGGTGCCCATCATTTAGATGGCGATTATACCATTTTCGGAAAAGTGATTCGCGGTATGGAAGTGGTGGATAAAATAGCAGCCGTCCCCACCGATGCCTCCGATTGGCCTCTTCAAAATGTATTCTTCCGAAAAATTGAAATCTTAAAATAACTTGAAATCCACAACAGTAATAACATATTTTAAGTACATTGTAACTCTTATTTTAATCCTATAAAATCATAAACCATGAATATTACTGTATCAAAATCTTACCTCAAATTTTTTTGTTTGAGTTGTCTAACTCTGATTGTAAGCTGTAAAAAAGACATGAAAACACAATCTGATAATATCTTATTACAAGAATGGCAAGGTCCCTATGGTGGCGTTCCAGCATTTGACCAAATGAATGTTAGCGATATTCAATCAGCTGTTGAAACGGGCATGGAACTCAACCTTGCGGAGATCGAAACTATTGCAAATTCAAAAGAACCAGCCACTTTTGAAAACACCATCGCAGCGATGGAACGCTCTGGAGCAGAATTGGATCGTGTATTTTCTTATTATGGAATTATGAGTAGCAATATGTCTTCGCCTGAATTTCGAGAAGTACAAGGAGTCCTCGCACCAAAATTATCCGAGTTTTCTTCTAAAATCAATCAAAACAAAGCACTTTTCAATCGCATAAAAGCGGTTTATGACGCCTCAATGACAACCCCTTTAGATGCCGACCAACAACGTGTTGTAGAACTTACATACAACAGTTTTGCCATGCGGGGTGCAGAACTAAGCACTGATAAAAAAGCACGGTACGCAGCGATTGACAAAGAGTTATCAACCCTCTACAACACGTTTTCAGACAATGTACTTCACGACGAAGAGAACTATGTAACTTTTTTGAATGCCGATCAATTGGACGGACTTTCTGAAGGGTTTATTAAATCTGCTGCAGCTATTGCCACCGAAAAAGGAAAAGAAGGCAGTTATGCCATTACAAACACTCGTTCTTCAATGGATCCATTTCTCACCTATTCGACTAACAGGGCTTTAAGAAAACAAGTTTGGACCAATTATTATTCTAGAGGAGATAACGGAGATGACTACGACAACAACAGTATCATAGCTCAAATTTTAAAATTACGTCGCGAACGTGTGGAGCTGTTAGGACATAAAAATTATGCCGAATGGCGTTTACAAGATCGCATGGCAAAAACGC
>ERZ807291.4575-NODE-4575-length-18215-cov-6.113216_pt1 | contig 18215 bp, 15 predicted proteins | sample MGYA00521257_ERZ807291 | MGnify/ENA primary metagenome ERZ807291 (study PRJEB31413, sample SAMN03169783) | marine metagenome | biome: Marine; feature: Water; material: Subsurface seawater | place: North Sea | collected 2011-04-28 | depth 1 m m ... | reverse complement strand
ATCATCACCATTGTTCTGAAATTTTTCCAAACAAAGGACCGTTAACGAGTGGAATTACAAATTAGCTACCAGATCGGCGGAATGCATTATATTAATTAGGGTCAGCACTCTTTTGCTTCTTCATGCAAAAGAGTGCCCAAGGGGGGACTCGAACCCCCACGGCCTTGCGGCCAACGGATTTTAAGTCCGGTGCGTCTACCAATTCCGCCACTCGGGCATACTTTATTTTCTTTTACTCAACTTTATCCAATGAATCGAGAAAATTGTATCGGAAACCTTCAACTCCTTATAAGAGAAGTTTATTTAAAAGGAGTTATACTATTAATATTTTTCATTTTTATAGCTTTTTTCATAATTAATCATGAAAAACTTGCATCAAGAGGAATCGATTGTTCCTATCTTCGTATGAGTAGAAAAGTCCTGGTCGTTGATGATGAAGAATCAATCCTCAAGGGGATTAAATTGAATTTGGGAAGAAAATTTGATCTTACGCTGTCTAACGGCCCTGAACAGGCTCAACAACTCGCAAGAAAAGACGGGCCTTATGATGTGGTTGTCTCCGATATGAGAATGCCTGTGATGGATGGGGCTTCTCTGATGAGAAAGTTAAAGGAGGAAAATCCAGAAACTCTCTGTATCTTACTTACCGGCCATGCTGATTTTGAATTTGGAGGATCACAGTCCCTACAGTCGGGGCAACTTTTTAAAATTTTAAACAAACCCTGCAATCCCGATAAATTAGGAAGAGCGATACAGGCGGCATTTGATAAGTTGGACGGGAAAGAGCCGGAAGAAGAGAAGGTGCCTTCTAATGTAATCTAATTCATTTCGGTTTGAAGCTCGCTGGTATTACTACTGATGAGTCTTCTCCATGAAGTAATCATCAGAAAAAGACCAAGTAAAAACATGGCTGCTGCCGTGCCCCCAAGTAATGTGGCAATACCAAACTTTTGGACCATCAGAGCAAGGGCGATCATTGGCATTACAATCATCACCACTGCTGGCAACAGGGCAAATCCATAGCCTACCTTGGAGGCTTTTAAGAATACCACGAAGGTAAGCAGGGCGAGTGCAGCCAGTAACTGATTGGTGGCCCCAAAGAGTGGCCAAATGGCTTTCCATGCTGGTTGTAAAGTACCATCAGCACCGGGAAATTGCTGGAATACTAAAAGACAGGGCAAAACCAACGCGAGAGCGGTTCCCAAATATCGACTTGCTTCATTTCTCCAGGAAAATAATTCCTCAATCAGAAATCGGGTCAGCCGGGTACAGGTGTCCAAAGTGGTCAATAAAAAGGTACTGATTGCAAGCATGGCAAACTCGGCTCCTAATTGAACGGGAATACCTACAGCCCCAAAAAACTTGGCTGCCCCGGCCGCAAAAATTCCAACTGGAGTGCCTCCCGCTTCCCGCTCACTCATGGTAAGCACAGCCACACAACCCATGGCAAATACGGCAAGCACACCTTCCACCAACATCCCCCCATAACTAATCCGTCGGACATCGCTCTCTTTCCTGATCTGCTTGGATGTGGTTCCACTGGATACAATGCTGTGAAACCCACTACATGCTCCGCAAGCCACCGTTATAAATAGAAATGGAACCAACATCCCAAGCTTATCGGATTCCCAGCCTGAAAAGGCAGGCATTTGGATGGTTTCCCCTGAAATTGTCATTCCGACAATTCCCACGCCTAGTATAGCATAGAGAAATCCGGCGCTTAAAAAATCGCGGGGTTGAAGCAACAATCCCACAGGAAGTACGGCAGCGATAAAACAATAGCCAAGAGTCAGCCAAATCCAAAGAGATTTATCCAATTCCACCATTGGAAAGTAATGACCCACAGCAAGTCCGGCAAAAGTGAGTGGAAAAAAGAACAGAGCGAGCTGTCCTAGTGAGAATTTATTACTCCTCATCAAAAATCCAAAGATAACTGCAACCACAATAAACCAGCCCGAAGCCGTGGCCACCGCCGGTTGCCTGGCAAAAGTATTCGCGGTAAGGTCGAGAAATACGATGATCACATAGACCAGGGCAAACACCACAAAGAGCATGAATAATTTCCCTGCCCCCTCTCCCACTAATCCTCGCATGGTATCGGCAATCGACCGGCCACCGTTTCGTACGGACATCAGAGTACTACCAAAATCATGCACGCCCCCCACCAGAATTGACCCGACCAAAATCCATACCCAGGTGGGACCCCATCCGAAATACATCGCCGCCAGAATCGGGCCGACAATCGGACCAGCCCCCGCAATCGAGGAGAAATGATGACCGAAGAGAACGGAAGCCCGGGTCGGGGAATAGTCGACCCCGTCTTCTTTCTCCACTGCAGGAGTGGCTGTGCTGTCGTCAAGCTTACACCGATCGGTGAGGAATTTTCCGTAGAACCGATAGGCGAGAAAACAGAGGATACAACTGGAGAGTAGAATCAGGGCGAGCATAGTTAGTAATTATCCAATGATTTGATAAGGTTGGCAAGAGTTCAAAAAATAATATCAACAAATCCTGACACTTTTACTTTTACACTCTAAAGAAGAGAGGGACTTGGTTATACGCCTTGATTTTGGAAAACGGTACGGTTTATTACTTCAATTATGCGACAGATTCCTATGAATAGATTAGACCAATAAGGTAAGCTTATTCCGATATTACATTTTTCGTGTTTAGCGTGGAGTTCGTTGCATTCAAAACTGAATAATTGAATCGATAGTATTCGACTTTAATTTGTTCCCGTGACAGATTAATTTCTCCTCATCTCACTTTTGTATTACATGAATTATTCCCTTTTGCATCTGCTATGAAAACAAAAATTGCCGTTATACTCAGCATTCTTACAATCACTTCTTTGGTTCTATGGGCCGAAAAGGGGCCACAGGACAATTGGTACTTAGATCGGGAGATTAATCTGCCTGAGATGCCAGGATTCCAATATCCTTCTAGTGTGGAAATTGGCCCCTCGGGCATTTCGTATGTAGTAGACCGAAACAAACACACCATTACCCTTTGGGACCAAAATGGCAGTTTTATCACCCGTATGAGCAAGTATGGTTCGGGTGCAGGGCAACTTCACAAACCCGAAGACATCGCGGTATCCCAAAAAGAAATTTATGTTGTGAATTACGATGGGCATAGGGTTGAGGTTTTTGACCTAAATGGAACTTTCATACGCAGCTGGGGAAAACATGGTTCAAATGATGGGGAGTTTTATCACCCTTCCAGTATCGCTTTAGACATGAATGGGTCGAATGTGTACGAAGTTTTTATTGCTGACAGATACCACCATGAGATTGAAGTGTTTGATTCAAATGGTACTTTCAAGAGGAAAATTGGTGAAAGTGGCAATGGAGACCACCAATTTAGTGAGCCTACCGGAGTACAAATTGGCCCTGATAGCCTGCTCTATGTCTCTTCCAAAAATCACAACAAAATCAAAGTCTTTGACACCAACGGGTCTTATTTGCGCTCGTTTAGCACTTCTGATCATCCATACGACTTATCTTTTCATGGTGATAAGCTTGCCGTGAGCCTTTACAGCAACCATAAAGTTCAAATTTTTGACAAAAATGGCTCTGAAATCTCTACGATTGGGACTGGTTCCAATTCCCAAATTCAAGGCGAGTTCTATCATCCTAATGGCTTGAGTTATCACCCCAATGGGGAACTTCATGTAGCAGATAGTCACAACCACCGTATCCAAGTTTTTGACAGCAATAACAGTTATGTCAGAAGTTATGGCATGTACGGCCAAGCAGGCGTTGCTCCTTACAGCTTCCAAATTACACCAGAAAACACATTTTTGATTTCTGATTTGGAAAACCACCGTGTTTTTGAAATGGATGAAAATGGAAGTCTCATCCGCATGATTGCCAACCATCAAGGTAACATTCTGGGATTCGGCTTAAACAATCCTCGGTCGGCCTATCTAGCTGCAGACAACAGGGTTTACATCGCAGATACCAGCCATAACCGCATTCAGGTGTACGAGCGCAATGGAACATTTGTTCGCAAATTTGGGACATATGGAAATGGAGACGGTCAGTTTAGTTCTCCTTACGCAGTCATTGTTTCTCCCGAACTTGAAGTCTTTGTGGCCGATTACAACAACCATCGCGTTCAGGTATTTGATACCAACGGCACCTTTCTTCGGAAATTCGGCAGCAACGGTACTTTGGAGGGTCAAATGAGGTATGTTTACAACATCGCCTTTTCGGATCAGGGAAATGTCATGGTTGGAGACTGGAATAACCGAAGAATTATTCACTTCACCAAAGCAGGAGAATTCATTCGGCACTTTTCGACAAATGAGCACCCCATGTTTATTAAAGATTTACCCCATGGTTTGACCGCTGTTTCACGGGATAGTCGGATTGAAGTTTATGACGCCAATGGAGATTGGTTAAAAAATTGGTACAAACCGGGTGGAAGCAGTTCAGCGTTCGACTCCTACCCAGACGGCACCATTGCCTGGCTCGATTACGACCATGACAAAATTCTTTTTTATAAACCCACATACCGTACGGTACGCCCTGCTCAATCCAAGGAAATCCCTCTCCCGAAAGTCTTAAGTGTTGTTCAACCTGACAATAGCAATAACCTGCAAATAACTTACAGGATTGATGACTCAGATAGTCCTCAGGTTACTGCCAAAATGATTGCTTTTATTGATGGAGGAAATGATCTTTCAAAAGTTATTATTCCCTCCACATTTATTGGATCAACTGTTGGAAAACTTGATAATAATGTAGCTACCAACCAAGATCACAGCATAACTTGGAATGTGGGCGCAGATTGGAGTGTAGGCTTCGGAGAACTGGAAGTTGCCATCATGGCAAAAGATGACCGCAACCTCCTCAATCTCCACTTCCTAACCCTTCCTGGCACCGACAATAATGCCACGGAACTAAAAATCAACCGAGCCCCCATTACTGATGCTGACCTACTTGACCTGTGGTACTGGTTGCTTGCCTCAGGTGATGCGGGTATAGAAAAGCAAGGAGCAAGCATTTTACCTGTAATCACTGGGTCTGGTCCCAGTTTTCGGCCAAGTGATTTAAATAACATAATTCTGTGGGTGGATTCCACTAATGTTGACGGAGACGGAAACCCTGGCAATGAACCGATCGGTGGAAAGGTTCAAACTTGGGTAAATTTGTCAGATACCAATAATAATTTCGAACAAGCGAGCGAAGCAAAACGTCCCACCCTTGTAAACAATGTTCTCAATGGCAAACCGGGGCTGTTTTTCGATAACGATAGCGACGGAATGGCTTCTACTGTGCAAATCAGTTCCACTCCTTACACAGTGGTTGCACTCTTTAATACGCTTAGCTTCGACTACAATGGCAGGAGAGCTGTTCAAGGCAGTAGAAGCTGGCTCATTGGCCCTCACAGTCGCCACATCGGTTTTCATACCGACCACGGTTGGGCCTCACATTTGGAATCAGTGGTTGCTGAAAAGTTTTATCTTTGCGTAGCGAGTGCTGATGCTTCATCAAGTTCATTTTTGGTTAATGGTAAAGATTTAACTCAAAACAGTAATTCTCGCTACCATCCAGACTCTCTCCACCTAGGCGGAAGCGGCAATTCCCCCTCGGAATATCTAAACGGTTATATTTGTGAAGTGCATGCATACAGTCGTAAATTAAATGCTTCTGAAATTTCCGACATCAGTAGCTATTTCGAATACAAGTGGAAAGTGGGTGCCTCGCTCGCAGATGGTGCGACTACTACCACAAAAGGACGCCAATACTTATTCGATATGATGAACCTGCGTGAAGCATCCCCCGAAGAAGTAACCCGGGCAAAAAATGGGGCCGTCTCAGGAACCACCAATCAGTTTACCCCTACCCTTCAAGTCGGCCCGGGCGATCGACCAGATAAAGTAAATGAGTACGGGTTTGATACTGGCTCCGACCAGGGTGCATGGGTAACTCCGAAGTAAACAGGTTGATTCTTTTAATCGAAAATATATTGCCCAAACGGACTCCATGAGATCATTTCCTATACGGATTTATTTACCGAGATTTAATGGAATGAAATATCTCTGCGTGTTTTTATTTCTTACCTCTTCGGGTGTCCTTTGGGGGCAGTACAACTTTGAACAGAAATCGAATCCCGGAGGACTATTCTCACCATCCTCTCAAAACTACAACAATGGCACTGCAGTAGAAACGCGTTCTATATCCACCCAGTATAACGATTTCATTTTCACTCATTGGACTTTAAACGATGTCCGGCAAAATGATGCCAATAGTCAGGCTCTACACACCGTCAACTTTACCATCACTGAAAACACCGTAGCCATCGCCCATTACCTAGACAAAGATCAGGATTCTGACTCCGATGGCATACCCGACTGGATTGAAGTCAAAAATACTGGCAACTTAACGGCCACGGCTCAAACCGATGCCGATGGAGATGGAATCGCCCTGCGAGATGAGGTACGCCTTGGGCTTAACCCCTCCATCGATGATAATATCAGCGAAGGCGGTATTTCGATTCGCCGCTCCATCCGGGTATTGGTGAATTTTGGTGGAGCCAAAAAACTGACCCTCAAAAGTGATCCTATTGGCCTTGTAACTTCCTCGACCAACCTGCTGGAAAACAATTCTTCTTTTCAGACGGACTCCCTCAATGGGCTTAGCAATGGGTATTACTTCTCCCACTGGGAAGTTAATGGTGTACGTTATTCCGATAATAAAGGCGTAGGCTTGCCCCAGGTGTCGCAGTCTATCAACGAGGACAAAGTTATTGTGGCCAAATATATCCACGAAGATCAAGACTCGGATAATGACCAAGTTCCTGACTGGTATGAATCTCACTACCTTGGCGGGCTTAGCCAAAACCAGTCATCCGACTCTGATGGAGATGGTTTCGCTTTGGCAGACGAACTCAAGCTTGGCCTCAGTTCAGTCATTGATGACAACATTTCAGAAGGTGGCATATCCGTTCGTCGATCAGCCAAAGTCTTTGTCAACCTCGGCGGTGCCAGTAAGGTCACCATCCAAAGTACTCCACCGGGCTTAGTAAGTTCCAGCTTATCTTACCCCGAAATCAATTCAACCTACACTACCCCTGCCCTAAGTGGCTTAAATAATGGCTACTATTTCTCCCACTGGGAAGTAAATGGTGTGCGCCAGTCAGATACTACTGGTATTGGTCTAAGCCAAGTCACCAAAAAGCTCACCAATGACAAAAATTTTATAGCCAAATTTTACCCCGAAGACGAAGACCTTGATAGGGATGGTATTCCCGACTGGTTTGAGTGGCACGAGCAGGGTAATCTCGACCTCAATGGTTCATCGGACACCGACGGTGATGGATTTACCCTTGCGGAAGAAAATAAACTTGGGCTCAGTTCCGTAATCTTTGACCAGATTATCGAAGGCAGTCTTTCTGCCCGCAGATCCAAGACCCATTCCTATGTCCGCGACCCCAATGACCCAACCGATTCTGATGGCGACGGGCTTACCGACTCTCAGGAAATTCAACTCGGCACCAATACTAAAAAAGTCGACACCGATGGCGATGGTTTCTCCGACCCCGTTGAGCTATCGGATGGTACTGATCCCATCCTTGCCACTTCCTTTAGAAATGTAGCACCCAATCGAATTTTCAGTCAATCCCCACTCAATGTGAAAGAAAACCAACCAATCAATACTTTTATTGGAAATATTTTGGGATACGACCCGAATGACCCCTTTGCTACTGGTAATTATGAGTTCATAATGGTCGGTGGAAAAGGAGATATTGACAACGGGCGTTTTAAATTGGAAAGCAACGGATCACTGTATGCTCTCGAGGTATTTGATTATGAAACAGTTGCCCAAGACCAAAATGATGCTAATTTTAGTATCCGTATACGCGTGAGTGATTCAGAAAACCTTTCATTTGAAGACTCATTACCAGTTTTTGTTTTAAACGAAGTCGAAGATTTTGATGGAGATGGTATCGAAGATCATATCGATGATGACGATGATAATGATGGTATATCTGATCTGGATGAGGTTGCCTTTGGCTCAAATCCATTGGATCCGAATGATGCTTACATTATTCCAATTGTTCAGACAATAGGCAGTTCATTACTTTCCAACAATATATTGAAACTTAAAGGTAAATTCCCCAAGGATCAAATTTCAAAAATCTCTGAGTCTGGTTTTCTTCTATCTTCAAAAATCTTTTTTAATAACCCTGAAATTGTTCCCATAAACTCAATCTCTGAGACAGGAAATGTTGAAGTAAATATTAATCCACTAAATTATCCAAATGGTTTTTACTTTAGAATATTTGCTAAAAATCCTGCAGGTACGGGATACGGGGTAATTAAACGCTTCAAACCCGAGCCTACTCAATCGATCATAAAATGGTGGGGTCCCTCGCAGGCGGATGCCGGAGGATGGCATACCAGTGAATGGTTTGGTGCCTTCTTACCCTATGAAAATGGATGGATCTATCACCACAATATGGGTTGGATATACGCAATATCTGTAGAGAATGATTCTATCTGGTTGTGGAACAAAAACCATGGATGGTTGTGGACTGACCCTCAAATTTTCCCGTACCTTTATCGTTGGCTCGATGCTAATTGGCTATACACCTATTTTCATACAAATGGATCGGTCCATTACTTGAACTACAATTCGGGGATCAACGAATAACTTGCCAATTATAGACTAGAGTTGTAAGAGAATTAACTCTCTACTTTTATGAAAGTTTCCTTCCTTATTTTTTTTCATGCGATTTCTACTTTGATCATTGGAATAATGTATGGAAAAGAGTACAAAAAAGACGGTTGGAATTTCGTGCGTGAGCGAAAGGATGTACAGGTTTATGAAAAAGAAGTGGGCGAACGTATTTCATTCAAAGGTGTCGGTATAATCGAAGGAACGCCTGAAAAATTAATTGGTATTATTCATAACCCAGGGCGTTGGAAATTTTGGATTGATGACATGGATGAAGGAAAGCTTCTAGAAAAAAAATCTGATTTCCACTTTATTTTCCTCCAAGTCATTGATGCTACATGGCCGATAAAGAATCGGGAATTAGTATTCGAGTCTGTCATTTCCAGAGTTGGTCCCTCCCGCATTTTACTAGAAATGAAATCGGTAACTCATCCCTCTGCCCCAAACGATGAAGATAGGGTCAGAGCAAAGATAAGCTATACGAGATATATAATTGATCCTCTGGATGGAAACCGAATGCAGGTGACCTTTGAAAATCTATCTGATCCCGGAGGTAGAATTCCAAATTTTATGGTCGATTGGGCATCCAAATCTTTTCCGGTCACAATAATCGAAGGCTTACGAGAAGAAATGAAAAGTCCACTTCAAGAAAAAGCCCTTCTTCCGGAATAATAGAAGAAAGGCCATTTCTAGAATTTTTTTACTTGGCGGAACGAGGACCTAAGATTGTGATAAAGGTTCATGGATTCCATCCGGGAGAATTATTTCCCGTAGACCAAGATAAAAGAAGGCAAATTAATTGGGAGGAATCCTACGATATTTCAAAAGGTGCTCCCAAATCCATAACCGCTCCGCCTCCCTGCTCTTCTTTCTTTCATAATCTAAAAGGCGAACGATGATTCCTGCTCGTGCCGATGAATGGATGGATTGCGTGCTATCCACCATCCCCTGCTGATTAAATTCCCATCTTATGTATGGCCACATCTTTTGTTCCTTTCGTTTGGATTTCTAGTTGGTATGACAAGCCTCCCCGCAGAGACTTGTAAAATTCTTCATGATGGTTTAGACAAATGATAACAATCAAATGCTGAATCCATTGAGAGATTGTTGCTAAAAGGTGACACCAAAAGAGAATAGACTCTTGCCAAGCCAATTTATGGATAGATAAAGTTCTTATGACACCCACACATCTACCAACGCTCATGAAATTAACTTTTGCAAATTTACTTTTGTTTTTTTTCCTTTCAACTGGAATTTCTAAAACCAGGCCGAACATTGTACTTATGTTTATGGACGATATGGGATACGCAGATATCGGAGCTTTTGGTGCAAAATCCTACCCTACTCCGCACCTTGACAGAATGGCAAAGGAAGGTCGAAAGTTCACGGATTTTTATGTAACCGAGGCGGTCTGTTCAGCCTCACGAGCTGGATTACTTACCGGGTGCTACAATGTAAGGATAGGAATAAATGGAGCTCTTGGGCCGAAATCAAATATCGGATTGAGCCCTAAAGAAATAACTATCGCAGAGATCTGTAAACAAAAAGGATACGCAACCGCGTGCTTTGGAAAATGGCACCTCGGTCATCATCAAAAATTTCTGCCCTTGCAGCATGGTTTTAATGAATTTTTTGGGCTCCCCTACTCCAATGACATGTGGCCCTATCATCCGGGAGTTCTTCACTTACCAATGGAAGAGAGGCTGAAACGATGGCCACACCTACCTCTCATTGCTGGTAATAAGGTAATCAACCCACAGGTTTCAGGAAATGACCAAGAACAACTTACTACTCAATACACAGACCATGCCGTTTCCTTTATTGAAAAAAATAAAAATAATCCTTTTTTTGTTTATATCCCACATAGTATGGTCCATGTACCCTTGTATGTGTCTAAAAAGTTCAAAGGTAAAAGTGGTGCCGGGTTATTTGGAGATGTGATGATGGAAGTCGATTGGTCAGTTGGCCAAATCATGCGAACTCTAAGAAAGAATGACCTTCATAAAAATACTTTATTTATATTCACATCGGATAATGGGCCATGGCTAAACTACGGTGATCATGCCGGATCAGCTGCACCTCTGCGCGAAGGCAAAGGTACAATGTTTGAAGGTGGTTGCAGAGAGCCAACTTTAGCGTGGTGGCCGGGCATGGTTCCCGCCAATTCAAAATGTAAAGAACCCGCGATGACCATTGATCTACTGCCCACCATTGCATCTCTTATCGATGCAAAATTACCAGAACATAAAATTGATGGGAAAAACATTTGGCCTCTGTTCACAAACGACAAAGCGAAATCTCCTCAAGAAGCGTATTACTTTTTTTACGGAAACCAGTTACAGGCGGTAAGACAAGAAAAATGGAAGCTACATTTCCCTCATGGGTACCGGACGATGGCAGGGAAACCAGGTGGCACTGGCGGAATTCCCACCAACTATTCCAAAGCAAAGATCGGTTTTTCCTTGTTCGATTTACACGTCGACATAGGCGAAACAAAAGACCTTAAGGATACATACCCTGAAATTGCTCAGAAACTTAAAACTATGGGTGAAAACTTCAACCAGAGACTGAAGAATTCCAAACGTTCTGCGGGCAAGATTTAATTGGTATTGAAAGAACTACTTACAACAAAATCATTACTAAAACTATGCTTGGTTGGATTTATTGTATTACCTTTCTTTGGATGTTCTCAAGAATCTGAGGATGTTCTCGAAGAATGGAAAAATGACGGTTGGTCGTATGTAATAACCCATGGGGAAAAAGGTTCATTTGCAAGAACAGGGACTCTTCAAAGTAAAAAAGCCCGTGCAGTTGAGGCTTCTTGGTTGGAAAATGGAAATAGAGAAACGAAACTCTACCAACAGACATCACACTATTTCGTAGTGTTACGTTTCATCCGAGATAACAAGAATGAATTTGTTATAGTAATGAAAAAAAGAAAATAAAAAAGGCGATGAATTTCTTCATCGCCTCTTTTAAAATTTTGTAGAACTAAAAAGTTACCCAGCAAGGGCTTCTTTGGTCGTTTTAATAATTGCTGCAGCAATACGATATGGATCTCCATTAGATGCAGGTCGGCGATCCTCAAGGCGACCTTTCCAGCCATCCTGAATAGTACCAACAGGAATACGAATAGATGCGCCACGATCGGAAACACCATAGCTAAATTTGTCCATGGATTGAGTTTCGTGAAGTCCGGTAAGTCTCTGGTTGTTATGAGCTCCATAAACGCTGATGTGACGATCGATATTCTTACCAAATTCTTCACATATTTTCTTGAATAGATCTTCGCCACCTTCGTCGCGCATAGCTCCATTTGAGAAGTTTGCGTGCATACCGGAACCATTCCAGTCTCCTTTTACAGGTTTAGGGTGCCAATCAATTGCAATATCATAAGCCTCAGCAGTTCTTTCGAGTAGGTATCGTCCTAACCAAATTTGGTCTCCAGCACTACCTGCACCTTTAGCAAAAATTTGATATTCCCACTGCCCCATCATTACTTCCGCATTGATACCCTCAACATTTAAGCCAGCTTCAAGGCAGAGATGAAGATGTTCGTCAACAATATCGCGCCCTTTTGTATTGCGGGCTCCTGCTGAGCAGTAATATGGACCTTGTGGTCCTGGGTAACCATCTTTAGGAAAACCCAAAGGCAAATTTGTCTCTAAGTCGATGAGAGTATATTCTTGTTCGAAACCAAACCAGAAATCGTCATCATCGTCGTCTATGGTAGCACGCCCATTTGACTCATGAGGAGTACCATCTGGGTTGAGAACTTCACACATAACAAGCCATCCATTACCACCAAAGCGATCTGGATCCGGTATGATGTATGCTGGTTCTAAAAGACAGTCTGACGAACCACCCTCAGCCTGCTCGGTTGAGGAACCATCAAAACACCATTGTTTGGCATCTTCAAGTTTGCCGCTGAAGTCCTCAACGATCATCGTTTTACTGCGTAGGCTTTGGGTGGGTTTGTACCCGTCTAGCCAAATGTACTCTAACTTATGTTTACTCATGATTGTTATTTAATTTAAACGACTATGAATCGTTGTAGGGAAATTATGTAAGATATTTAGCAAGCAAGGCGCCAAATCATATTATTACATGAAAGTGAAAAAAAATTTACACCTTGGCAAATTAATTCACTTCAGGATCCTCAGGAGCATCCGCCAAAAGCTTTAAATCATCTCCCATTTCACTCACCAAGCGACGCCAGGTATCAGATGTTTGGTTCATCTCAGAAAATAAATCGTGATTTAATGAAGACACTATCCATGAGTTATGCTCTAATTCATTCTCTAACTGACCCGCAGACCAGCCGGAGTGCCCTAAAAAGCAAGCAATTTTGATCTTTTTATTTTCAACTTTTAATGATTCTGCTTTTTCTAAATCGATCCCAAAATATAATTTAAACGAAGATGGTGAATCTAACCATTCCCAAGCTGCTACGATCAATTTATCTTTTTCAACGGGTCCACCTTCAAACACAGGAATTTTACCGAATGAACCAGTTTGAAACTGGTTGTCAAGTTGATCTAGAGACTGGTTAAGTGGACGGTTAAGAATGACTCCTACTGTTCCTGTCTCTTCAGAATGAGCAGAAAGAAAAACAATCGTTTTGGAAAAGCTAGGATCCTTCAAACTCGGATGAGACAATAAAATACTGCCTGATAGACAAGGTTTAGTTTGATATCTGCCAGTTAAATTCACGAATTCTAAAAATCTAATTCTCTAAGAACTTAAGATTATGCAAGCAAAACCTGCAAAATACTACATCAGTCCAATTGAGCGGAAATCACCCGAATGTTGAAGGTAAATACAGCTACTTAAGCTTACGCTTCGACGATCTCTTCAGCCGTGGTCTCCGTTTTGGTCTTGGCACCAGGTTTTGATTCAGAAATCTCGTCTACTTCAATTTCTCCTGGAAACTCGGGAGGTGCAGTGGCCTCAGCATCTCCCCACTGTTCTTCGTAAAGAGCTTTCAAATGGGTAAAAATTTCGATAATGGACGGATCCTTCTCTATTTCAAAAAGTTTCAGGATAAGTTCCTTATTATTTTTTAATTGCAAACGTTTACCGAGGGTTTCCATTCCACGATAACTATTAATAACCTCTCTAGCCTCTTCTTGTTTAGCTAGAATTCTTTTTGCTTCCCTGTATGTAATGCTCATGATCTATTTCCTATGGTTCAACTTGATTGAAGTACTTTACGCTAGAGAAATGAAAATTTCTTAACGCACCCGCATAACATTAGATAGGAAAGCTTAGGAAAATGTTCGATATAAATCGAAAAAATGTGAATAAGTTTTCACCTGCGTCTACATTTAGTCTAACAAGGAGGATAATCTAGATGAATTTTAATTATGAACAGAGAGTATGCGATTTGATAATAATAGCTTTTTATCAACTTCGATTTCTGCTGAATTCATTTTTTTGAGATTTAACGATATTTTTAAACGATTGTTATCAACTCTTGAGCATAAATTCAGCCCCCTACGCATGAAACTCTTACCCTGACCATATAGAACTAACCCAGATCGGTCTATAAATTCTTGCTCGCCCCACTTTTCTTGAACGCTTCTGAGAAAGATGACGAAGACCACTTGTTTATCCAATGTATGATGATTAGCTTCATCAATATTACTGCAAGTCACCACTTCAATTTTTCGTTCAGAAATTTTGGAATTACTCTCAGCGATAAGATACTGAAGTCGTTCTTTGAGAAGACAATGGTCATGACCAACCACCAATATTTTCACCCCTTCCTGTACGGGGGGCAGTTGACTTTCCTTCCAGGTCAGATGTTTGATAGAATGAATCACTACTGTTGTTTCCAAATTAACCATACGTAGCTCGGCTTTAGTCGGGTTCATTTTCGCTCCGTATGTATTTTCAGTAATGGCAAAAAATAAAACAAAAATGACCGGCCATAGATTTCTTACAATTATACAATGTAGGTAATTCATGAACATTGTATCAAAACTTTTTATACAGAGTTAGCAGAAATGTCCGCTCTACGCGTGCTGGCTCTACATCCACCCCGGGATACATGGTCTCAAGATGATAGGGTTCCAACAAATCTCTACCAAACAAACCGATTTCCCAATCCTCCCGAGGTCGCCAGACTAATCCTAAATCTAAACGCAAGTGTGAGGGAATGGTAATTGGATTGTAATCCGATGGAATCTGAGTTTCATCTGCATAGAATAGACTTTGTGTAAAAGTAAGGTTATCCGAGTAATTGAAAATTGACCTCAAACTTGCGGTTTGCTCGGGAAAATCGAAATTTCTTTCTCCTTCGACTTCGCCTCGGGCCAGGGAATAACCTCCTCGAAGTCTCCAAAATTGGGAAACTTCCCAGTCGATCGATAATTCGCCCCCATAAGACTTTGCATCCTTTGCTTCATATGCATTCACGGAAGTCAAACTAGTCGCTGCCAACACCGCATCTTTCGAATCATAATAATAACTGGAAAGTTCGAGCAGAAAATTTTCGTTGGGACGGTTACGCCAACCAATTTCATAAGCATCAATTTCTTCACGATCCAAAGATTCGTCACCTTCAAATCCGAGATTCACCCACCGGTTTAGTGAGGGCGACCAAACTCGACCTGCATTGAGAGTGGTATATCTCTCGCGAAGAGAGGGCTGCCGGTGAGCCTTGGAATATCCCAACCAAAAGACATTTGACCCGTTCGGATTCCAAGAACCGCGCAATCCTGGCTGAATTCCACTCCCAGTGAGATCATTTTTCTCGAATTTGGAACCTAAAGACAGGACAATATTTTCGGTAAGGTTAATAGAGTCCTGTAGATATGCAGTGAATTGGTCAAAACTCCTGAAGCCTTGATCGTAATCCAACACAGGGATAGAGTCGGAAAATGTAAGGGCTGGGAATACTGAAAGATCCTCGATCGAATTAAAGGCAAAAGGTTCTAAAACCTTAGAATTTACTTTCAAATCCGTTCTACGAAACCCTAGTCCAAAAGATAATCTGTGCCCACTGGCCCATGGCCGATTAGCCTCCAAAGACAGGTCATATAGATTTTGTTTCCACTCGAATCCTAGATGCCCCATATTTATATCAGTTTGCTCGACGGTCGTTGTGAGCCCCCATTCAAGATCGAAATCCGTAATCCCTTCTAACTTCGATACGATGTGGCCGCTATCATTAGTCATTATACCATATCTTTCGAGTCGAGTAGTCGAGCCATTCGGGTATGGAACGGAACCATTACTAATAGAGTCCCAACTGGCTTTACTGTAAGAAGCGTCCGGAGGGAATTCCCCAATGGGTATGGGGAATAGTCCGCTGGAGGCAAAACTCAGCGGGACTGGGGGAAGGTAGTATCCTGCAGGTAAACCCTGTCCCAATCTTATGGCTGGTGCTGCAGTAGATCCGTCCAAGTCGAAAAGTAGACGATTCGATAAATCCAATGTATGTTCAAGTCTTCGGATTGCTCCTCCTCCTGCGACATAGAAATTAAGATCGGAACCTAATTCTTTATCAAATCGAAAGCCAATCTTTCGAAGGTATCCGTCATCCCGGGCCGCTCTTCCTGAATCAAGACTTCCTTCGGCATATTCTTGGTCCCGAATCCACACCCGATAAAAACTATCCTCGGAAACCTGTCCACCATGGACATAATCCCCCATAAAGGTGCCATCATCTTGAGCTAAAAGTCGAACCGAGTCACCTTGGGTATCTCCCGAATGCTTGGTTACCAGATTAATGACACCGTTGACGGCATTGGTCCCCCAAATTGATGCACCCGGTCCACGTACGACTTCGATCCGGTCGATTACCGCAATAGGATAATCATCCACGGAGTAATTAGCACTGCCCAGCATAAGCTGTGAAACTTCACGGCCTCCGATCTTACCCAAGAATTTTTGAGGTGAAAATCCGCTAAAATTCCGCATCGCCGCAAAATTATCATAGGAAAGACCTCGGCTTACATGCATGCCAGGGACACCACGTAAGGCCTCTACGGTGTTGGCATAGCCAAAGAGGGTAATATCTTCGGGACGAATTACATGAACTGACGCAGGATTAGCCCAATATTCTTGATCATATCCAAGAACACCTTGAATGGAGAGATTGGAAAGACTACGAAAATCTAACTCAATCAGCTTCTTTAATTCTGCTTTTTCAAATGGAGTAAGACCGCTAAGGTTGGAATCCACCTTTTCCGCCTGTAGACAGGGTACAGCTAAGATTGTAATAAAAACTAGTAAAACAATGTAAATGTTCAATCGTATGAAAAAGCGTTTGAACAGATATTTTCCTAGATTACTCAACATAAAAGAACTACTCGGAAGTCTTCCTAGGTTTGCGGATAATTTCTACAACACTTTTTAAGTTGGCAATCTTGGCACTAAGCTTCGGAGATGTGCGACGAAAATACTCTACACTCAGCACAAGTTTAACTCGATTCCGAGAAGAAACAAAAGATACATCTCCGCCCATTTTCGTAACAAATTCACGCCCAAAACCAAATATGACAGCACTCGGAGAAAGCTCGCGAACTGTTGTCACATCCAAACTAGAATCAGGCATAAGAAATACCACCTGCATTCCTTTTTTAAGTTTTGCCAGTAAATTTCCTGAGGATGCATTCTTCAAATGGGTCAGTTTAGAAGCAACCCCACCAATCTCAAGATTGCTTTGAGAAATCAAATATTTGAGGGAAGCGACAAATCCATTTCTATCAGAACCAATTACTAAAATTTCAGGAGCAATTCCTTTTGAAGGAAGATGATCCTGACGCCATCGAGTAAAATTAATGAGGTGAGTTAAATAAGTAGCTTGTACCCGGGCTTCTCGCCTCTCTAAATCTTGAGCAAAAACCTGTGGAGACATGATTGACATAGAACAGGTAACCAACACCAACAATATAAAACGAAGCAATATGGAAAGCTTCAATCTGAATCTGTAAGTAAGAATAGTCACAAGAAATTAAAAATCTTTAGTTATACTTAACAGAAATGTTCGCTCTACCTTGCCTGGCTCGACATCTAGATCATTATACATATTCTCAGGATGATCTGCGTCTAACAAGTCTCTCCCAAAAAAGCCTATTTCCCAATCCTCCTTCAACCTCCACACCAGACCGAGGTCTAACCGCAAATAGTTCTCGATTGGGATTTCATTGTAAGCTGATGGAATAATCCGGTCGTCGGTGTAATAAAGGTTTTGGGAAAAAAGGAGGTTGTCTCTAATTTTTATATGAGAGGTCAAGCTTGCCATCGACTCTGGAAAATCAACTTGGATTTCTCCATCCTTCTTCCCTCTCGAGTAAGAATATCCGCCCTGTAGGTGCCAAGTGTCAGAAGCAAGGTAATCAAAAGTAAGTTCTCCTCCGGTCGTTTTTACATCACTTAAGGAGTAAATAGGCGGGCCGGAGAAAACAGCATCCTTGGTATCATAAAGAAAAAGAGAAAGCTCAATCAGTAAGTCAGCATTTGGTCGCATACGCCATCCGAGCTCGTAGGCATCCATTTGTTCATCATGATTTGCAGGAT
>ERZ807291.4569-NODE-4569-length-18231-cov-6.826585_pt1 | contig 18231 bp, 18 predicted proteins | sample MGYA00521257_ERZ807291 | MGnify/ENA primary metagenome ERZ807291 (study PRJEB31413, sample SAMN03169783) | marine metagenome | biome: Marine; feature: Water; material: Subsurface seawater | place: North Sea | collected 2011-04-28 | depth 1 m m ... | reverse complement strand
CTGCCGATGCTGACAGAGCATTGGCGCTACTACAGTCAAATAACCTCTAGTATTGTCGACGACACTAGCTTCTAAGCGATAAGACATTCGACTACTGTTGAGTGATTAAGCGCTACTGATTAAAGGCCGCTTTAAACAAAAAGAAGAACAGGATCGAGAGTCCGGCACCGGCTGGCAGAGTGACTAGCCACGAAAGAAAGATCGATCCGACCATGCGCAAATTGAGCGCACCAATGCCGCGCGCCAGGCCGACGCCGAGCACCGCGCCCACTAGTGTGTGAGTGGTCGAGATAGGTAGACCTGTACCCGAGGCGATAACCACTGTTGCAGCAGCGCCCAGTTCAGCGGCAAAGCCACGACTGGGGGTGAGTTCAGTGATTTTACGGCCAATCGTGCCCATGACCTTGAAGCCATACGTGGCAAGGCCGACGACAATACCACTCCCGCCGAGCAGTAATATCCAAGAGGGCATCCCGGTTTTAGCTGAGATATCGCCACCTGAGCTGACAATACTGACTACTGCCGCGAGAGGCCCCACGGCATTGGCGACGTCATTTGAACCATGGGCAAACGCCATACTACAGGCAGTGAAGATCATCAGGACAGCGAACACTCGCTCAACGTTGGCAAAGCGATTGTCTACCTCCAGACTGAGGTCGCGCTTTACTTTAGTCAGCAGGTAGCTGCCGATCATCGCGACTACCATGCCGACTGCCGAGGCAATTAGGGCGCTATCGAAGAAAGACAGAGACATGCCGTTATCTTTGAATACATGCTTGAGACCCTTCAGTAAGGTCACCATAGCGATTAAAAAGCCAACGAAAAACATATAAATGGGAATGTAGCGTTTGGCTTTAGCAAAGGGGTCGTCCTGCAATAGAATCAGGTGCTGAACACTGCGGAACAGCAAAAAGGAGATGGTGCCAGCCATGATCGGCGACACAAGCCAGCTCATCACAATGGTGCCGACCTTTCCCCAATTGACCGCGTCGGGTGAGACGCCGACTGCGGCAAAACCTACAATGGCGCCGACAATCGAGTGGGTTGTCGAGACAGGCCAGCCCCTATAGCTAGCGATGGCGAGCCAGAATCCGGCCGCGAGCAGCGCCGATAACATACCAAATACGAGGTCTTCGGGTCTCTCCTGAAATATAGCTGAATCGACAATACCTTTACGAATGGTTGACGTCACTTCACCACCGGCCAGATAGGCACCGGCGAATTCAAAGACCATGGCGATCAGAATTGCCTGTTTAATAGTCAGCGCCTTGGAGCCCACGGAGGTGCCCATGGCGTTGGCGACATCATTTGCGCCAACACCCCAAGCCATAAAGAAGCCACATAGAGCCGCTAACAAAATAAGGATGGTCCCGTATTCAGTAAAAAATTCCATCGTACTGATTCCTGAAAGTTGTTATTTTTATGTGGTTATTATTTTGCGTTCTATTTGAATGCTGGCTACTTGGCGAGTAATAACTCAACCTGATTGCCAATTTGCTCCGCGGTGTCGGCGAGCGCACCGATTTGGTCGATAATGTTGTACATAAACATCACATTGACCGGAGGCAGTTCGGCTTCTAAGTTGAACAACTTCTTGCGCAGCTTGAGTTCTTTCTTGTCGACCTTCTGTTCCTGTGTGGCGAGCTCACGAATCAGCTTCTGAACAAATTTCACCTCGGACCCGGCAAAGCCAGTTTCCAGCAGTTCGTCGAGCTCATTGATTGCGCCATGGGCTTTTTTACAGGTCTCTACCGACGAATCGGCGAAGCCGATAAAGTCAGATCGCAGTGCTTTTGGGATGGCCATCTGGCGGCCGAGAATAATGCCGCAGATATCTTTGGTGAGGTTGGCAATATGGTCCTGCTGCGTGAGGATACTCAGCAAATCACCTCGGGAAACTGGCATAAACAGGCTTTTCGGCATATGCATGCGGAACTGTTTTTTGAGATCGTCGGCACTCTGTTCGTTGGCAGAAATAGCGTCAAATACAGTCGCTGCCTTATCCCAGTCGTCATCAAAGGCTGTATTCAAAAAGTCTTCCAGCTTGGAGACACAGTTGATGACTTCGGCCATATGATTTTGCAGAGGCTTGATTGGCGACACACCAAAAATATTGGAGATTGAATTACCTAACGTCATCTCAGCGTCCTTTGTGACAGATTTATGACTGCAATTCTATACTGCTTTGCTCACGCTTGCCCATATTGTTCACTGTGGCCAAGCCAACGTATGACTAGAGGGTCGACATTATCTGGATAATCGTGCAGTAATTTAATTGCGATTCGTTTCACTTCAGGCAGCATGTGGGCGTCGCGTTGCAGATCAGCAATGCGCAGCTGCATATCGCCGGTCTGCCGGGTGCCGAGTACCTCGCCCGGGCCACGGATCTCAAGATCCTTCTCGGCAATTTTAAAACCGTCATTGGTCTCGCGCATAATCTTCAGTCGCGCCGCACCATTGCCCGACAGCGGCGCACTGTAGAGTAAAACGCAGTGACTACTTTGGCTGCCGCGCCCGACTCTGCCGCGTAACTGATGCAGCTGTGACAGCCCCAGTCGCTCGGCATTCTCGATAATCATCAAACTGGCATTGGGCACATCGACACCGACTTCGATAACCGTTGTGGCAACCAACAGATTGATCTCTCCAGCCTTAAATGCCTGCATAATCTGCACTTTCTCTTTTGGCTTAAGGCGGCCATGAATAAGTCCTATGGACAGCTCTGAGAGCAGCAGTTGCAGTTCCTGAGCCGTGGCCTCAGCGGCCTGTGCTTCGAGCACATCGGACTCTTCAATCAGGGTGCAGACCCAATAGGCTTGGCGACCATCCTGGCACGAGGCACGCACCCTTTGGATCACGTCATTGCGCCTCAATTCATTGAGTACCACGGTTTCGATTGGCTTGCGTCCGGGGGGCAGCTCGTCAATCACTGAGCAATCAAGATCGGCGTAGGCGCTCATGGCCAATGTACGCGGAATAGGTGTTGCGGTCATGATCAGTTGGTGAGGTGTTGATCCCTCAGTATCGGCATCGACTACCGCGCCTTTTTTACGCAGCGCCAGGCGCTGGTGAACGCCAAATCGATGTTGCTCATCAATAATGGTTAAACCCAAATTATGAAATACGACCCCATCCTGAAACAGGGCATGGGTGCCGATAACAATTTGCGCACTGCCGTCGGCGATAGCGGCGAGCTGCACTTCTCGGGCCTTGCCTTTTAACTTGCCGGTGAGCCAGGCGATACGAATACCAAGAGGTGCTAGCCACGTTGCAAAGTTAACTCGATGTTGCTCGGCGAGAATCTCTGTCGGTGCCATGAGAGCCGCTTGCATACCATTGGCGATCGCTTGCACGGCGGCCAGTGCGGCGACCACAGTTTTACCCGAGCCGACATCACCCTGAACCAGACGCAGCATCGGTATAGGCTGATTGATATCAGTACTTATTTCACTGGCAACACGCTGCTGCGCAGCGGTGAGGGTAAACGGCAGTTGCTCGAGAAAACGCTCGGCCGCCGCTTGGTTTGGTTTTAGGCTTGGCGCGGCCTGACGCTGAATTTTCTGCCGCAGACGCAGCAGGCTGAGGTGGTGAGCCACTAACTCTTCGCTGGCCAGCCGCTGTTGCGCAGGGTGCTCGCCTTCGGCGAGCAGGTTGAGCGCCGTTCCCGGTGGCGGATTGTGCAACAGATTTAGAGCCTCCACTAGGGAGTAGTGCGAGTGGTTACCGCTCAGTTCGGCAGGCAGCCAGTCTTTAATGCTATGGCGTTCCAGCTGCTTAAGCGCCTGACCGCAAAGGTCGCGAATACGCTGCTGAGTGATCCCTTCCGTGACCGGATAGATGGGCGTGAGTGTTTCGGCTAAAGCAGGTGGTTGGGCCTGATTAAGCAACTGGTATTCGGGGTGGTACATCTCCAGTCCGGATTTGCCGCGTCGCACTTCACCAAAACAGCGCACTGTGGTGCCGGGTTGCAAACTCTGTTGCTGAGCCTGATTAAAATGGAAAAACCGCAGTGTGATCAGACCGCTGTGGTCCTGCACACGACAGACCAGACTGCGACGTCGGCCAAAGACGATATCGCTGGCGCGAACTTCTCCCTCAATCACTACTTCTGTGAGCGGCTGAACACCGCCGATAGCGGTGATTTTTGTGCGATCTATATAACGTAGTGGCAGATGGAAGAGCAGGTCCTGAACGCTAAGCAACCCCAGCTTGTGAAGCTTACCCGCCATCAGTGGACCAACGCCGCGAAGTTTGTCTACGCCGATGCTATACAGGGAAACAATGGCCATTAGCTGCGCGTGATCCCGGGAAGATTGCTGTCATAAATCGACTTGCGCAGCGCATCAATGGCACGATGACGTGGAAAGCTAGCGCGCCACGCCAGCGCGGTAGTGCGCTGTGGAGCCACTCCGGAAAAAGGCCGTGTTACCAGGCCATTTCCTCGACTTTCGGCGCCGATAGCGGCAGTTTGTGGCAAGATAGTGATGCCGAGACCGGATGCCACCATGTAGCAGAGGGTCTCCAGTGAGCTGCCCTCGGTCATGGTTCGCACTGAGGCCGACTGCTTATTCCAACAGTTGATATTGGGCAGCGCCTCAATCACCTGATCGCGAAAGCAGTGCCCCTCACCAAGCATTAGCACGTTTTCAGTGTCGAGATCACCACGCTCGATGACTTTCTTCTTGCTCAGCGGGTGCGACTGCGGCAGCAGGACAACAAAAGGTTCTGCATAGAGTGGCTGTACCACCACATCTGGTTCACTAAACGGCAGTGCCACGATAATCACATCGACCTCGCCGTTGCGTAGGCGTTTGCGCAAGGTACTGGTGTAGCTCTCTTCAATAATCAGCGGCATCTGTGGCGCCGCTTTTTGCAGTTGTGGAATAAAGTGTGGAAACAGGTAGGGCCCAATGGTGAAAATCGCGCCCACATGCAGGGGGCTATTGAGCTGGTCTTTACCGGACATGGCGATGTCCTTAATTGCAGCAGCTTCTTCGAGTACGCGCTGAGACTGAGAGATCACCTTCTCGCCGATTGGTGTCGCCCTGACACTACTTTTGGAACGCTCAAAAAGCTCAATTCCCAACTCACCTTCGAGTTTCTTAACCGCTATACTGAGCGTCGATTGATTGACATTACAGCGCTCTGCAGCCTTGCCAAAGTGTTGTAGCTGCGCCAGAGTGACGACGTAACGAAGTTCTGTAAGGGTCATTTAGCTACCTCTGAATTAACCGCAATGATAGCCAAAATAAATTAAATAGGAAACATTGATTGAAAATATTATTTGCAGGCTGTGGCGATATTGGTACTCGTACCGCCTCGCGTTTGGCCGCTGACTTTGATTGTTTTGGTTTCAAGCGCAATCCGCAAACCCTGCCCGAATTTATTTCTCCCCTGGTCGGTAGCATGACCGATCTGGATCGTCTGGTAGAGGTCTTGAATCAGGATTTTGATGTCTTGGTGGCGACCTTAACCCCAGACGGTTTTAACCCCGAGGCCTACCGCCGCGCCTATGTGGACAGTGCCAAAACACTGGCTAGTGCCATGACATTGGCATCATCTGTGCCGAAGCTGGTGATCTGGGTTTCCAGCACCAGCGTCTATGGCCATTGCAACGGCGACTGGGTGGATGAGCAGTCACCGACCACCGCGCAGAGTTTTTCCGGCAAGTTATTACTGGAGGCGGAGCAGCAGATCGCCGCCTTAGCCTGCACCACAGTGATAGTAAGATTTTCCGGAATCTATGGGCCGGGGCGCACCCGTATGTTAGATCAGATTGTCGCCGGCAAGGGTCGTCCGGCACAGCCCCAACAATGGAGTAATCGTATTTACAGTGAAGACTGTGCCGGAGTGTTAGCGCATTTGGTCCGCGAGTTTGGTGCAGGCAAAGCGCTTGAGAGTGTCTATATAGCCACTGACTCTGCGCCGGTCACGCAACACGATTTGCGTATTTGGCTGGCACAGCAGTTGGACGTCGAACTGCAGGATGAGATAGTTGAGCAAAAAGCCATTCGCCGCTGCAGCAATCAGCGTCTGTTAGACAGCGGCTATCAATTTCTCTATCCCAGTTACAAAGAGGGCTATCAATCGTTAATTGATGCCCTGCCTAAATAACCAGAATCCCATCCATTTCGACTTGGGCACCCTTGGGTAGCTCGTTGACACCAATTGCTGCACGGGCCGGATAGGGCTGCTGGAAATACTCGCCCATGACCTGATTGACGGTGGCGAAATTGCTCAGGTCGGTGAGGAAGATATTGAGCTTGACGATATTGCTCAGGTCGCCGCCTGAGGCTGCGCAAACCTCACTGAGATTGTCGAACACTTTGCGAATTTGCACGCTGATATCACCGTCGACCAGCTCCATGGTCACCGCGTCGAGGGGGATCTGCCCGGACAGATAAACAGTGTTATTGACCTTGACGGCCTGAGAGTAGGTGCCGATAGCGGCGGGGGCTTTGTCGGTATGAATTACGGCTTTATTGGTCACAATCGTCTCCGATGGTTGTCAGGATAGCGGTCAGTTTTTAACTCTGTAAATGCGGCGTACCTGTTTCAGTCCACGCGCGCGTTTGAGAATATCTGCCAGATGGATACGATCGCGCACAGTCAGAACGACATCGACGATGCTGGTAAAGGCATCTTTTTCGTCGACGCTAATATGTTCGATGGTGGCGTCCGCTTCGGTCATACGTGATGCCAGAGCAGCGATAAAGCCACGCTCTGGGGTGATCTCCACTTTTAGCTCGACCGGAAATTCGCCGCGTGGGCTACTCGCCCAACTCAGTGGCATGCACTTCTCAGGGTTGTTGCGAATTTCAAGAAGATTGCGACACGACTCAAGGTGTATCACCAATCCTTTACCGGGTGAAATATGACCGAGAATGGGATCGCCAGGAATCGGATGACAGCAGCGCGCATACTGTAAAAGAAGCCCGTCCGAGGCATCAATAATAACTGGTAGAGTCGATTTTTTATTCTCTTCAATGGGCTTGCGTTTGCTCGGCGGCACTAGCACATTGGCCACCGCAAAGGGTACCCGATTGCCGAGACCGATCTGCTGAAGAATATATTCAAATGTCGAGGCGCCGGTCTCTTTCAGCAAGCCTTTGATCTGCGATTTTTTAAGTTCTTTGTAGCTGGTACCAAGACGACTGAGGGCCTGATCGAGCAGACGTTTGCCGAGATCGACTGACTCGTCGTGCTGCTGGTGCTTAAGATAATGACGAATTGCACTGCGCGCCTTAGCGGTCACCACAAAGTTTAGCCAGTTGGGATTCGGCTGTGCTTCCTTGGCGCTGATAATATCCACTTTTTGACCACTCTCGAGATGTTCTGACAGTGGCGTCAGCTGGCCGTCGACACGGCAGGCAATACAGCTATTGCCCAACCCAGTATGCACTGAGTAGGCAAAATCGATCGGTGTAGCGCCGCTGGGTAGCTCGACGATCTTACCCTTCGGCGTAAACACATAGACTTCGTCGGGGAACAGATCGGCTTTAACATGTTCGAGAAATTCCAATGAGTCGCCGGCCTGCTTCTGCATATCCAGCAAGCCCTGTACCCAGCGCGACGCGCGGCGCTGATTGACATCAGTGTGTTGGCCGCCGGCTTTATATTCCCAGTGTGCGGCAATCCCATAGCTGGCCATGGCTTCCATTTCGACGGTGCGGATCTGCACTTCGATGACCACGCCATGCATGCCCACCAGTACCGTATGCAATGACTGGTAGCCGTTGGCCTTGGGGATGGCAATATAATCTTTAAACTCACCGGGTACCGGTTTAAAGATATTGTGAATCATGCCCAGAGTCCGATAGCAGTCATCGACACTGTTAACAATTAGGCGGAAGGCGAATACATCCATAATGTCGCGAAACGAACGCTTCTTTTCACGCATCTTGCGGTAGATGCTCCAGAGATGTTTCTCACGACTTTTGACTGTTGCCTCGAGTGATTCCTGCTCCAGGCGAATTTCTATCGACTGATGAATTTCGGCGACCACTTCTTTGCGGTTCTTTTTGGCCGCCTTTATCGCTTCGCGAAGACGTCGATGGCGCAATGGGTACATGGCGGCAAAGCCAAGGTTTTCCAGCTCGAGACGAATATCATTGATACCGAGTCGCTGCGCAATGGGTGCGTAAATTTCCAGCGTTTCGCGGGCAATGCGCCGCCGTTTGGCTGGCGACAAGACACCGAGGGTACGCATATTGTGCAATCTATCGGCGAGCTTAACCAATACCACGCGAATGTCGCGGGACATGGCGAGGGTCATTTTTTGAAAGCTTTCGGCCTGTTGTTCGGCCTTGGATTGGAACTCGATACCCGTGAGCTTGCTGACACCATCTACCAGGTCTGCGACCGGGCGGCCGAAGCGCCGACTAATCTGACCCTTGGTCACGCCGGTATCTTCGATGACATCATGCAGCATGGCGGCCATTAGACTCTCATGGTCCATATGCATATCAGCGAGAATATGAGCGACGGCTAGGGGGTGGGAAATATAGGCATCGCCACTTTGGCGCAGTTGGCCTTCGTGACACTTTTCAGCGAACGTGTAGGCGCGCTCTACACGACGGACTTCTTTGGCTTCGAGATAGTAAGAGAGCTTATCTAACAGTAACCGCAGCGCCAAATGGCTCTCTCCCTGATTAGGCTTAAACCCTGCTTAAGCAGACGGCTCTTCGGGTGTTGCTGAAGAAGTCTCTGCTGCTTCAGGCGTTTCTACCGCCTCAATCCCTTCTGCTGCGGTTTCAAACTCAATCTCGTCAGTGGCATCGACTATTTCGTAGTCTTGAGGCTTTTCGGTGAGAATATCAGCAGTGACCATGCCCGCAGCTATTTCACGCAGTGCGATTACTGTCGGCTTGTCGTTTTCTTCAGCAACCAAGGCAGGACGCCCACCAGTGGCTATTTGACGTGCGCGTTTGGAGCCAACCATGACCAGTTCAAAACGATTATCAACATGATCCAAACAATCTTCTACAGTAATGCGAGCCATTTTTATTCCGCCAAGGGTAAATAATTTAATCTTTAATGCAGCCAAACGCTGCTGGGCCTGCCAGTTTACCTAAAGCGCATCGCTACGACAATAAAGTCACGACAATAAATCTGAGAGTAACTCTTCCTGACCGCTGACAGGCAGGCGGCAGTGTTGGGCGCTGATAATGGACATTAGTTGTTGCAGCGCGTAATCAAAATCGTCATTGACCACCATAAAGTCGGCCTCAATATAGTGGCTCATCTCTTCAGTCGCGGCGGCAATACGTTTGTCGATGACATCCGCATTATCCTGGGCGCGGTTGTGGAGTCGCTCGCGCAGTGCTTGCTTTGACGGCGGCAGGATAAAAATACTGGTGCTATCGGGAAAGAGGTGGCGAACCTGACCGGCGCCCTGCCAGTCAATTTCGAGAATCACATCTTCGCCAGTAGCCAGCGTGTCGGCCACCCACTGTTGCGACGTACCATAGAAATTACCAAATACTTCGGCATGTTCGAGAAAGGCTCCCTGCTCGATCATATCGATAAACTGCTGCCGCGAGACAAAATGGTAGTTAATGCCATCCACTTCACCGGGCCGGCGGTCTCTGGTAGTGTGAGAAACAGACGCTTTTATATTGCTCATATTATTGAGCAGTTCATTGACTAAGCTGGTTTTCCCCGCGCCGGAAGGCGCAGAGATAATAAAAAGAATGCCTTTTGCCATATGTTTTACTGTTCCATTGCCTGAGAGCGATAACGTTTGTCGTGGAGTTTACAGCAGCGGCTAAATTATTCCAGATTCTCGGTTACTTCACAGCCCTTTTTGTCCACCGCCAACTGCCCAAAATATTGCCCGTCAAAAATGCGATTGAGGCATCCGGCGACGCGGATACCGGCCATCAGTAGGCGCTTTTTCAATAGAGGTTTATTACGCTCTATGTAGTTCTGACCGATGGCAGCGGGGGTCGTCTTGGCGAGCGGCCCAAATTCATACACCTGCGCGCGTACTATTTTCGATTCTCGCGCCCAATCTAAAAAACCATCTGTCTGCCAGTTGCTGATTTGTTGAGCTGTGGCTTTATTAATTAAAGCACTGTACTGCTCAACAGTTAATTGCTCATGCTTAATCAAGCCGCTGTCCCAGGCCCAGTGTAAATTGCGGCGCTTGTTGTCACCAGGCCATTTGATCGACACTCGGTTGCCGCCGAGATCGCTGTAGCGTCCAACATGCAGCGGCTGGTGAATGTCGCCGACAAAATGAACAAAAAAAGCCAGCGCTTCGCGGCGCTTTTGTTTCGTCAGGCTGGCATCTTGAAGTTGTTGGTAGGACGCTTTCAGTGCGCTCAGCAGATCGCCTTTAGGGTTGCGCTGAAGGGCGGCAAAGGTTTCACGGTCTTGGATATTGATATAGTGCCAGGACTTGGAATGTCTCCACTCTGGTGCGCCGCGAATTTGATCCGGCCACAGTGCCAGCTCTGTCAGACTCTCGCCGTCGCCTATGCGAGCGACCGCACGACGGGTTTTCTCGCTTAGATGATTGTCCGCGATGCTGGCAATAATGCGATGGCCGTCGACGCCAAAGGCCTGACCCTGACCACAGCTCATTGCCAGCCAAAAAGCTAAACTAGCCCCTACACCTTTGCGCGTAAGTCGCTTTACTCCGCGCCGACCAGAGCCTGTTGATAAGGAACAATTATTCAATATTCTGGATCTGCTCGCGCATCTGTTCGATCAACACTTTCAGCTCCACTGAGGCCTGTGTGGTAACACCAGCTATGGACTTGGAGCCGAGGGTATTGGCTTCGCGATTGAGCTCTTGCATCAAAAAATCCAGCCGCCGACCGATCGACTCTCTGCCGGTTAGGACGCGGCGGATCTCGCTAATATGTGCTTCAAGCCGGTCGAGCTCTTCATCGACATCAGTGCGGTTGGCAATGATCACCATTTCCTGTTCAAGGCGATCGACATCGAACTGCTCTTTGAGGTCGCTGAGCTTTTGCTGCAGGCGCTTGCGCTGATCACTGAGAATCGCGGGAAGATTTTCGCGCACAATCTCCACTTGCTCTTCAATGCCCGCGAGTCGCTGCTCGATCATTTCCGCGAGTTTGTCGCCCTCGCGCTTGCGTCCATCGAGCAGCTGCTCGACAGTGGCGACAAAGGTTTCAGTGGCAGCTTGGTGCAGGGCGTCGGCATCGACGGTTTGCTCCTGAAGAATGCCGGGCCAGCGCATGATCTCAAGAGGTGAAATAGCTGCTGGAGACTGGATTTCGGCAGCGATGGTTTCGGCCATGGCAATATAGCGTTTCGCCAGTTCGAGATCGGCTTCCAGACTGGCGTCAGCATTATTGAAGGCCAGCTGAAGAGAGCAGTCGACTTTGCCGCGGGAGAGCTTTTTGCGCGCGATCTCGCGCAGCGGCATTTCGATTGGCCGCAGGCTGTCGGGAAGACGAAAGCCAGTTTCAAGAAAGCGATGATTGACTGAGCGCAGTTCACAGGTCACTGAACCCCAGGTGAAATCGGCACTGCACCGAGCAAAGGCGGTCATGCTACGAGCCATGGTATCTCCAATAAAAATTGCGGTGCGTCATGGTAACAAAGGCGGTTAACTGGTTGGTAGATTTGCTACACTTCCGGCACTTTTATTTCATCAGCACCCCAACTAGGAAAAAACTATGACTCGACCCAGTGGCCGACGCCCGGAACAACTCAGGCAAGTGAAAATCACTCGCGACTACACCTGCCATGCAGAGGGATCTGTGCTGATCGAATTTGGCAAAACCAAAGTTATCTGTACCGCCAGTGTGGTGCCGGGCGTGCCCCGATTTTTACGCGGCACAGGTCAGGGTTGGGTAACCGCCGAGTATGGTATGTTGCCGCGATCGACCGGTTCAAGAATGGACCGCGAAGCGGCACGCGGCAAACAGAGTGGCCGCACGCAGGAAATTCAGCGCCTGATCGGACGATCACTGCGTGCAGCAGTGGACATGAAAAAACTTGGTGAACACACCATCAATATTGATTGCGATGTGATTCAAGCGGACGGCGGCACCCGCACGGCGTCAATAACCGGCGCATGCGTGGCGCTGGTTGATGCCATTCGGTACCTGCAACGTAAAAAAGCCATTGTCGATGACCCCTTGCTGACCATGATTGCCTCGGTGTCGGTAGGTGTCTACAAGGGTACGCCGGTGTTAGATCTGGATTATCCTGAAGACTCAAAGGCCGAGACCGACATGAATGTAGTAATGAACAGCGAGGGCGGATTTATCGAGGTTCAGGGAACCGCTGAGGCGGCGCCGTTCAGCGAAGATGAGTTGAGCGCGATGTTAGCGCTGGCCAAGCAGGGCATAGCCGATTTGGTAAGGGTGCAGAAGATGGCACTGGCGCAGTAGCGCGACGTTCAGAGGCGATAGAAAGTTAAACCAACAGTAGCGACAAAAATTATGAGTCACGAAAACAATTACAAGACACAGTTTATCGATAACGGTCTGCGCAGTGGCGCACTAAAGTTTGGCGAGTTCACTCTTAAGTCTGGGCGCGTCTCGCCTTACTTTTTCAATGCCGGGCAGTTTTATACTGGCCGTGCGCTGGCCGAGCTGGGGCGATGCTACGCGGCGGCCATTGTCGAGTCGGGTATTCAGTTTGATGTGTTATTTGGGCCGGCGTACAAAGGCATCACCCTGGCGGCAGCAACCTCAGTCGCTCTGGCTGATCATTATGGCTTGGATGTGCCCTACTGCTTTAATCGCAAAGAGGCAAAAACGCACGGTGAAGGTGGCAATATGGTCGGTGCGCCGCTCGAGGGTCGGGTTTTAATTATTGATGATGTGATCACCGCGGGTACGGCGATTCGTGAGGTCATGGAAATGGTTGATAGCGCCGGCGCCACGGCCGCCGGAGTAGTTATTGGTTTGGACCGCAAAGAGAAAGGCAAATCTGAGCTGTCAGCGATTCAGGAAGTGGAGCGAGACTTTTCAATTCCGGTGGTTGGCATTGTTGATATTGGTGACCTTATCGCCTATTTGAAGGCCAAGCCGGAGAATGGTGATTTGATCGCAGCGATCGAAAGCTACCGACAACAGTACGGGGTCTAGCGCCCTGCCTACAGGATTAGTCAAACATGGCGGCGGTCAATAGCTGCCATTGCTCCTGCCAGTTCTGAGTCGGTGGAGTCTTAAACTGACTGCGCACAAATTGACTGATCTTGCCATCGGCGCTGCAGAGCATCAAATTGGCGGCAGTTGCGACCGGTACCTGAAGTTTTAGGCCATCGCGTATTTCCGCTTCGCGGAGTATCTGTTTGAGCTGCGATTCAAGGCGGTCGAAAAACTGCGCAATGCGGTCGTGCAAGCGATCGGTCTCTCCGGTCAGTGCATCGCCATTGAGAATCCGGGTGATACCCGGGTTCTTTTCCGAGAAAGCCAGCACCAGACTGAGAATCCGATAGCACTGATTTACCGGGTTGGGTTCATCGTTGACAATACTTCGTACTCGGGCAAACACCGTCTCTTCAATAAAATCGATCAGCCCCTCGTACATGCGGGTTTTGCTGGGAAAATGACGATACAGTGCAGCCTCTGAAACGCCGAGCTCTGCCGCCAGTGCCGCTGTGGTGATACGTCCGCCGCCTGAATGTTCAAGCATGCGGGCGAGAGCTTGGAGAATTTCCTGCGCGCGAGTACTGGGTTTTTTAGCCATCAGACGGACTCCTCTTCGCCAGTGTCACAATTGGTGATAAGTGTGCCGACACCCTCGTCAGTAAAGATTTCCAGCATCACTGCGTGCTCGACTCGACCATCAATAATGTGTGCGCTCTTAACGCCAGCCTTAACCGCCTCGAGCGCGCAGCGAATTTTTGGCAACATGCCACCGTAAATGGTTTCATCAGCGATCAGCTCATTGACGCGGCTCGTGGTCAAGCCGGTGAGAATCTCGCCACTCTTATCTTTTAACCCGGCCACATTGGTTAACAGGACAAGCTTTTCTGCGCCTAACACTTCAGCGACTTTTCCCGCTACTAGATCGGCGTTAATATTGTAGGAAGCACCATCTGAGCCAACCCCGATAGGGGCGATAACGGGAATAAACCCGCCGGTGACCAGCATATCGATGACGCTTTTATTGATCGAGGCAACCTCACCAACATGGCCAATATCGATAATTTCAGGTGCCGCCATCTCCGGCGTCTTGTGCGAGACGACTAACTTCTTGGCCTTGATCAACTGTCCATCTTTACCGGTAACGCCAAATGCTCTGCCGCCTGCAGCGCTGATCATATTGACGATCTCTTTATTGACGGTCGCACCTAGAACCATCTCAACAACATCCATGGTTTTGCTATCAGTCACGCGCATACCATCAATAAATCTGGATTCGATCGACAGACGGTCGAGAAGCTCACCGATTTGCGGCCCGCCACCGTGGACGACTACTGGGTTGATGCCGACCAGTTTCATTAGCACAATGTCTCGCGCAAAACTCTGCTTAAGATTGTCGTCGCCCATGGCATTGCCGCCATATTTAACTACAACGGTTTTCCCAGAAAAGCGCTGGATATAGGGAAGCGCACGAGAGATAACCTCGGCTGTTGTTTCGGCTTCTTTGCGACTCAGTGACATGTTAAAAGTATTCTTCTATGTTGTTGATAAAGGGTCTCAGCTCCTGACGAAAAGCCGCTTTGACCTTTGCCATTGCGCTATCGTCATCAGCTTCAAATCTCAGGGTCAGGTTTGGCGAGGTATTTGATGCTCTAATAAGTCCCCAGCCAGAGGGATATTCTACACGCAATCCGTCGAGAGTGATGACCTTAGCCTGAGCGAATTGGCAGCCCGCCGCCAGTGTTTTCATCAGCTCAAATTTTTCGTCTTCACTTATCGGCAGTAAAATCTCTGCGGTGGAGACGCTACTTTCCAGTCCATCGATCACCTCATCCAGAGTTTGTTGCCTACTGCAGAGTATCTCAAGCAAGCGCACTGCCGCGTAGAGGCCGTCATCAAATCCAAGCCAGCGATCATTAAAGAAGATATGGCCGCTAAACTCTCCCCCCAGAGGAGCATTGTTGTCATGTACCTGCTTTCTAACATGGGCGTGGCCAGTCTTACACATCACTGGGTTGCCCTTGTGCAGCTGAATAATATCTGCCAGACGGCTGCTACTTTTGACATCAAAAACGATATCTGCGTCGGGCTGGCGCGAGAGTATATCGCGAGCAAAAATCATCATCAGTTGATCCGGCCAGACGATTCTGCCACGACCGGAGATAACCACGATACGATCGCCATCGCCATCAAATGCGAGCCCCAGATCAGCTCGCTCTTCGGTGACACGCCGGCGCAGATCGACAAGATTTTTTTCGTCTGCTGGATTTGGCGGGTGGTTGGGAAATGAACCATCGATATCGCAGTAGAGTGGAAAAGCCATGCAGCCGAGTTGGTCAAACAGCCGGGTAGCGATCGGCCCCGGGACGCTGTTTGCGCCATCGATAACCAGCCTAAATGATCTATTTACCTGTGTAGTCTCGACAATATGCGCAATGTAATGCGGAATAATATCAGCGTGGTCGATGTGACCAAAACCCTCCGCAAAGTTACCCTCACGGAGCATGGGTATAAGCTGTTGTAGAGTCTCTCCGGAGATTACCTGGTGCTGGATAATCATTTTAAACCCGTTGTAGGCCCCTGGATTGTGGCTCGCCGTTACCATAATGCCATGACCGCCTTTGTCGCCATCATGGAGTGCAAAATTGAGCGCGGGGGTGGTGATCTCGCCTAGGTCGATTACGTGGCAACCGCAGGCGACTAATCCTTCCTTTAACGCTTCGGTCAGGCGAGGTGAACTCAGGCGGGCATCGCGGCCAACATACACAGCGTGATCGACTCTGCTTTCTAGCGAGATTTTGCGCAGCAATGTGCCCAGTGCGCGGCCAAGACGCCGAGCAAACGGCGGGCTTACCTCCGTGTCGGCGAGGCCGCGAATATCGTAATCGCGAAACACCACCTCGGGGATCTCGGTCAGGCTAAGAGAATCAGTTTTCGAGTTCACAGTAAGTACCAAAAGTCGCTGTATTGGCTATTGGAGGCCAAGCTGTTCAGCTATGGCATCGACAATATCACGGGCTAGTTGAGTTTTGCTCCTTATGCTAAAGGCTTTGCTGGCAGTCGCCGTGATCCACCGGGCTTCATTATTATCGCTATTAAATCCGACGTCACTGCGGGATACATCATTGGCGACAATGGCATCGAGATTTTTGCGTTCAAGTTTGTCCCGCGCATAGCGCTCAACATCCTGCGTCTCGGCGGCAAATCCGACAACATATAGGTCACTGAATTGGCTTGCTGCTGCGCTGACAATATCGACATTTTTTTCTAGCTCGAGATTCACCGCATCGGCATGTTTTTTAATTTTCTGAGTGGCAACGCTGACGGGTCGGTAATCGGCGACTGCGGCAGCGGCGATAAGAATATCGGCATCAGCACAAGCAGCTATGGTGGCATTATGCATGTCGGCGGCGGACACCACCGGGATCAGCTTGCAGCGGTCGGGTGGACCGAGATTAACCGGTCCTGAGATCAGTGTCACCTCGGCGCCGGCCTCTGCCGCGGCGGCAGCCAGTGCGTAACCCATTTTCCCCGAGCTGTGATTGCTGATATAGCGCACCGGGTCAATTGCCTCACGGGTTGGACCTGCAGTAATCACCAGCCTTTTACCGCTGAGCTTGCCTGTGGCGAAGCAGTCGGCAACCTGTTCGACCAGTCGCGCAGGTTGTTGCATGCGACCAGGGCCGATATCGCCGCAAGCTTGAACGCCAGTGTCGGGCCCGAGTATTTTTACTTGGCGCTGACTGAGTTGCTGAATATTGTCGCTGGTAGCGGGATGTGACCACATGCCCTGATTCATTGCTGGCGCGACGGCGACGATTGCCGGCGTCGCCAAATAGATGGCATTTAATAGACTGTTGGCGCGGCCATGGACCATGCTGGCAATAAAGTCCGCAGTGGCTGGAGCAATTAAAAGCAGGTCGGCCCAGCGCGCCAGTTCAATATGACCCATGCCGGCCTCGGCTTCGGGGTCGAGCAGGTCAGCGTGAACAGGATGGCCAGAGAGTGCTTGCAATGTCAGTGGGCGAATAAATTCTTCCGCGCCGCGGGACATAACGACACGCACCTCAGCGCCGGCATCTTGCAGGCGTCTGACAATCTCAGCGCTTTTGTACGCGGCAATACCGCCGCTGATGCCGACTATTATTCTTTTGTTTGAAAGGGTGCTCATTAATCGTCCGGACAGCGCCAATAAAGGCTGTAAGATACCATTATGAGCGGGACTTCTGTAGCAATAAATAAGGACTTACTATGGCTATAACCCACTGGCCGGAGAATGAACGGCCGCGCGAGAAGCTAATTCTCAGGGGGGCATCGGCACTTTCCGATGCTGAACTACTGGCAATTTTTCTGCGCACCGGACTGCCCGGAATCACTGCAATCGATCTGGCAAGGGAGCTGCTCATGGAGTTTGGTGGTCTCGGTGCGCTGATCAGTGCGGACCACCCGACATTTTGCCGAGCGAAGGGCGTGGGTACGGCAAAGTATGTGCAGCTTAAGGCCTCGGTGGAACTCACTCGTCGCTATTTGCGCGAGCAACTCGAGGGCCAGCCAGTGTTTACCAGCCCGGAAAAGGTCAGTGATTACCTGTCGGTGCAAATGCGTGATTACCGGCGCGAGGTATTTATGATGCTGTTGCTGGATAGTAAGCACCAGCTGATTGATACTTATGAGCTATTTCAGGGCACCGTTGATGCCGCCAGTGTTCATCCGCGTGAGGTCGTCGCTCGAGCACTGAACAAAAATGCGACAGCGGTGATCGTTGCTCACAATCATCCGTCGGGACTGGCCGAGCCCAGTCAGGCCGATATTGATATCACAAGGCGTCTAAAGCGGGCACTTGACCTAGTGGATATTCGCCTGCTTGATCACTTTGTGATTGGGCGTGGCCAGGTTGTATCTCTCGCGCAGCGCGGCAAACTATAAGCTTATGACGTTTAAATACAACAATAGCGGCGAATACGGCAATTTCGTTTGATTCAGTTTGGCCTTTCTGGTATAAATTGCGCCCCTTTGCGGGAGGGTCTCGCGAAACGGGTCAGATATCCAGAATTCACCTGTTGGGCGGATGCAAATCCGGTCAACACAATTGCAAGTAGAGGCAGTAGAAATGTCCAGAGTATGTCAGGTCACAGGCAAGCGCCCAATGGCT
>ERZ807291.4568-NODE-4568-length-18237-cov-5.436586_pt1 | contig 18237 bp, 17 predicted proteins | sample MGYA00521257_ERZ807291 | MGnify/ENA primary metagenome ERZ807291 (study PRJEB31413, sample SAMN03169783) | marine metagenome | biome: Marine; feature: Water; material: Subsurface seawater | place: North Sea | collected 2011-04-28 | depth 1 m m ... | reverse complement strand
GCACGGCATTACTCGAGAGGAAATGGACGCGTTTGCCATTGAGAGCCTTACCCGAGCCAAGGCTGCCATCGACACAGGCAAACTGCATGCTGAAATCGCGCCTGTCACCGTTAAAACTCGCAAAGGCGAACATCAGGTAACCGATGATGAGCAGCCACACAAAGGCAACGCAGAAAAAATCCCAAGCCTCCGCCCCGCCTTTGCAAAAGACGGAACGATTACCGCCGCAAATTCCAGCTCTATCTCTGACGGAGCCAGCGCGTTAATCATCGCCGGCGAAGCGGCGATCACCCAACACAACCTAACCCCTATGGCGCGCATCGTTGCACACAGCCGATTCAGCAGAGCACCTGAAGAATTCACTCTCGCACCCGTTGGCGCCATTGAAGCCTTGCTTGCCAAAACGGGCTGGGGCGTAGCAGACGTCGACCTGTGGGAAATCAACGAGGCATTCGCTATGGTAACCATGCTGTCGATGCGTGCGTTCGACCTTGACCATGCAAAGGTCAACGTTCATGGCGGCGCTTGCGCCCAAGGCCACCCCATTGGCTCAACAGGCTCACGTATCATCGTGACCCTAATGCACGCGCTAAAGCAATACGGTAAGCAGCGTGGCGTGGCTGCACTGTGTATCGGTGGCGGCGAAGCAACCGCGGTTGCCATTGAAATGATCAGCTGAGGAAAATACTGTGAGCCTGGCTTCTGTACCCGAAATACTCGATGACATTCGCGCTGGACGTATGGTCATCCTCATGGACGATGAAGATCGTGAAAATGAAGGTGACCTGATCATTGCGGCTGAAAAAGTCACGCCTGAAATTATTAATTTTATGGCGACGGAAGCCTGTGGCCTGATCTGCATGCCCATTACCGAAGAGCGCGCTCGGCAATTGCGTATCCCACTTATGGTCCGCGACAACCGCTCACAACACGAAACAAACTTTACCGTGTCCATCGATGCTGCCGACCAAGTGGGCCCTGGCATCAGCGCCTCGCAACGAGCACACACCATCCTGAAAGCGGTCGAGCGCGATGCAACACCAAGCGATATCCGCCAACCCGGACATATTTTTCCGCTCGTCGCTAAAGCAGGCGGTGTTCTAAAGCGCGCAGGCCACACAGAAGCCGGCGTAGATTTAGCGCGCATGGCTGGGCTCGCGCCTGCGGCAGTGATTATTGAGATCATGAATGCCGACGGCACTATGGCACGCCGACCCGAGCTCGAAGTGTTCGCCGAGACGCATGGCTTGAAGATGGGCACCATTGCCGATCTAATTGAATACCGCTCTATCCACGAGCAATCAATTCAATTCGAACAAAGCCATACGGTACACACCGAATGGGGGCGATTTACCCTACATACTTTCCGTGACTTAATTGACGAGACCGCGCACTTCGCACTCCAACGTGGAGAGATCGATAGTGACAAACCGCTACCAGTCAGAGTTCAGCCAATAAACATGCTGAGAGATGTTCTGGGAACACAGCTTGAATCCGGCCGGATAGGCTGGTCATATCGATCGGCCATGGCGCACATTGCCAGCATAGATCGAGGCGTCTTAGTACTGGTAGGCCAACACCAGGCGGCGCCGCAGTTGCTCGACGAAGTCCACCAATTCCTTCAGACCAGCAGCCCACCCCCCCAGCCACAGAATTACCGACTCATAGGAACGGGCGCGCAAATACTGAAGCATTTAGGTGTAGGGCAGATGCAGTTGCTGTCAGCACCCCTTCGATTTAATGCGCTATCAGGCTTCAATCTAGAAGTTTCGGAATTTATTACTGAACCCCACCCATAAGAGCTTTGAGGCTTATTAAGAGTGCCAGGTCAGAAAACTCTCCAACGGTGCGCGTTCAGTAATGGCGCCGTTAACGGGATCGTCCCAATCAGGGTAGCCAAACGATAGACCCCACAGCAGTATTTGATCGTCACCAATACCTAGTTTTGGCTTGATCGTGTTAGCCATAAAACCCAAGGCAGTCTGTGGACAGGAACCCAAACCGTTGGCGGCCAAACCCAACATGAAATTTTGCGCAAACATCCCTAAATCACAGGCTTCGCGTAACGAAAAATTAGCTGGCAGACTAAAAAAGCAAACGGCGGGAGCGCCGAAAAATCGGAAGTTGTTCAAAAACCAAGCCTGTCGCGTAGCCTTCTCTTCTCGAGGAATACCAAGAGCATCGTACAGTGTTGCCGCTGAAGCGTACTGACGATCTCGGTAGACACCTTCATAGACTCCATCATAGGGATAATCGGGCGCCATATCGCCAGTTATAAACTTCTCGGGCAACTCCGCGCGTAACTCCTCGAGCTGTTCGCCCGTCACAATATGCGCCAACCAAGGCTGAGTATTACAATTACTGGGAGCGCGTGCAGCGCTTTGAACAATTTGCTCGATGTGAGATCGGGATACAGGATCGGTCTTGAATGCCCGAATTGATCGACGTCCCTCAGCAATCTGAGTAAACGCCTCTCCTAACGACGACGAATTCGACAAAATACACTCCTTAATTATTGAACTGCGGGCTGCTCTTAAAGCCCACAGGCTTAAACTAGCGACTGTAAAACTTGCACCAGCTTCTGGGGATTATAGTAGGGTGCGCTGTCGTCGCTTATCAGCGCGACATCAACCAGTTCAATGCCCAGCTTTGCTAATGCAGCCGCCGGAATCGCCGAAGGGTAGCACCCTCTCGAGCTATCGACCACGATGTAGTCTATAAGAGATGCTACCTTGACGGCGATATCATCGCGCCGCAATGCCTTAATCAAAGTGAGCACTAATGCCTCGAAGTTCATACCGAGTTGCTCAGGATCTTTGCCCAAATTAGGAATAAAGACTTTCTTCCCTTTGCTCGCAGCGACAGCGTCTCCCACACCCAATGGAATGAGAGTCGCTAGCAAGCTTGAGTAGAAGCTACCGGGCGCGAAGCAAAGAAGCTCAGCTGCGCGAATTTCTTGGGCATTCCTATCATCCAAATACAGATCTATGGGCGCCGCTATCATTGAGTCGGCACTGAGAAAAATCGAACGCACTGGCGACTCAATAGGAGGCGTTTCTTTACCTGTTAATCGATGCTGCTCGGCCACCAGCCGACCATTATTTAGGTACGCAAAAAGGTGCGCGCTGTCATTAACAATCGCTCGAACCTCACCTCTCGCAGCGACTATTGTCGCAAACAGCGCAAGCGCCCTATCAAGATTGCAACTGCTGTTAAGATAACTGCCTGCGATAACCAAATTTCCTATTGAAGCACCCTGTAGATCTATCGAGTCGGGCAGCTGCTTAACAATATGCTGTAGCTGTTCGCTAATCACCAGCGCGATTGCGTGGGGTATCTCTTCGGTAAGCACATGATCGAGCCGAGACATCTGCTCTAGCTCCAACCTCAAGGCCTCGGCAGCTCCCGAGGGCGGCAGTCGGTGTTCTAGCAAACGTGCAATCGCGGCATATCCGGGAATAGAGTCGTCAGCTATCGCCATTAGCCGGTTGCGTAAATCGCCAATGGCGGGCATATCAAAAGCATTGCGTAGTGCGGCAGTACTACCTCCGCTGTCAAATGGCGACATGAAATGTAAACAGCGACGGTTTTTAGTGGCTATTTCGCGAGCCACATCATTGGCAGCCGAGCCACCGGAAAAAAGTACTATGCGCTTATTCTCAAAAGCCGACCTGGTTACTTCATTCAACGCGCGGCGCTCTTTCTGCGGTTCACAAATTGTACGCTGATCAAAATACCGATCATTGCAGCCAAGGACTTCGACCCTGAATAAGCTGAGACTGATGTCTTAGCGACCAGTCCGAACTTAACTGCCGAGCGGAAGCGCCCTTCTGTGCAGACGACGTTACAGCACAACTCCCTGAGTTGAGCCAGTTAACCGCTGTTCTGAGTGACGCCTCTTCAGGGTCGTGAAACTCCCTCGTAATGTCATCCGCCGCGGGGCAAAGAGTAAAACGGCCCGTATCAACAAGCCCCGTGTAGTAGCCACCCTGCCCTTCGCCATTAAGCGTTTCAAACGCAACTAAGCGCAGTCGATTCTCACAGCCAGTCTGATCGAACGCATATTGCCCGACGGCCTTGCCGAAAGTGTCACTTCCCACTAAAACGGTATCGACGTAGGGTGACACCGCATTAATGACCAACTCGCTCGCCGACGCCGTACCCTCAGTAACAATGAAGGCCATTCGGCGCGGACTTAGGGCGACATCAGGCACCTCGAACTTCACTGAAACGTTTTCAGAAGTTCGCTTATCGTTATGAGAGATCCGATAACTATCGTCACCTTCCCCCAACTCTCCTGCAAAAATATTGAGTAGTTGCTCTGCCACAGATAACAATCCACCGCCGTTGTAGCGCAGATCAATGATGAGGTCGGTCACGTTCGCATCCCGAAAGGTACGCGCCATTTCCACAAGCAAGGGCTCAGCGTCAGTGATAAACGACCTAAAGTGAAGATAGCCAATGGGGTCCATACCAGCCCGACTCAAAAGCAACGGCTGACCAGCAAACGGGGGCGTAGAAAGCTCACGCTTTAATAACGCCACTTCAAAGACGTCGTCCTCCCGTTCAACTTTGAAGCGGCGCTCAACGCCCACCTCATTGTCCCCAAATACCTCTAGCGTGGTCGCATCACGTGCGCCTAGCTCAGCAATGGTTTCAAACTCGTCGCCTATGGCTATAGCCAATACTTTATCGCCGCGACGTAAATCAGCATCCCCCGCCGGACTTCCCTCCAGAACATCAGAAAAGCGGAAAGCGTTATTGGCATCAAAACCGTATCGGAATCCAAAACCTATGTAAGCACCGGAACTCAGCGAGGCCTGATCCGCGGCAGCTGTCGTAAGGTATGAAAACCCGGGGTCGCGGCCATCAACGGCTAAAGGTGCAGTGAGAGCCTGAAGATAACTGTTCGGATCGTCATAGTCTGCGGCGTTGACATCAGCCAACTCGCCGTACCAGAGATACCAATCATCGATGACGTCGTCGATAAAACGTTTTTGTGACGCAACATCACAACTCGCTACCTCCTCGACAGGTGTGGAATTTGAGCTGGGCGTCGAGCTGCCTCCGCCACCACCACCGCAGCCACCTAAACTCACAAGCAATAGCAACAACCAAGCCGTCGGCGCCGACCAGGCGCTTCTCATTTTGCAATTATTAATTATCATTTTGCTAGAAATAGCTCCAAATGCATTTTATAGTTTGATAGATTATAGACAAGCGTATCGTATAGGAAGAGGGATATGGCACACATTAGACAAGCCCCAAACCCACCACGCGAAAAGCGCGGCCAACAGCTCCGCATACCGCATAACTACGAGACGCTCTTAACTGATGAGCAACGTCGTCGAGTGGATGCGTGCAAAAATTTTGGTTGGGAGCTGCAATTTATCCGACGACCATTATTCCTTTCACCTACCGTTGTAATGATTGACGCCAGCGACACTGAAACCTGGGAAATCGCGGAAGATGGTGCGCTAGCGCCGTTCAACGATATTCGACATTAACCGTATTTGCCCCTCGCCACACGATGGTATGCTGACCCCTACTTTTTAAATGAGTGATTTCTCTTTGGAAGCAACTGTTTTTCGAGCGCTTACACTGGATGGCAAGGGTGGTCTCGCCATGTCAGGCAATAATGATGCCGCATCATTTATGCGCCGCGACACGCCGAACTGGATTCACCTACGCGCCGATAACGAAGCCTGTCGTGAGTGGTTGGAAAATGCGAGTCTGCTGCACCCTGTTGCGGTGCAAGCGCTACTCTCGGAAGAAACTCGACCGAGGACTTTATGCCGAGGCTCCCGATTATTGATCACACTGCGAGGGGTAAATACCAATATCGCTACTGGGGTTGCGGACCTTATATCGCTGCGCTGCTGGAGTGACGGCGAGCAACTAGTTACCAGTTATTTAAGAGCCCTCGACTGTACCGACGAGCAAGGCCAATTACTCGAGCAGGGCGAAGGTGCAAAGGACGTCCCCTCTCTTCTCGTAGCGCTTATCGAAGGCGTTATCGATACCCTTCACGACCCGATTGCGCATCTCGAGGATCACATCATAGGGTTTGAAGAAGCTCTGCTCGAGTCAACACAGCAGGACTGGCGGGCAGAATTGAGCGCGCTACGCAAAGATATTGTTGCCATAAGACGTTACCTGCCTCCTCAGAGGGAGGCGATCGATAGACTTATCGCGAGCACGCTGCCATGGATCGATGACAATCATCGCGTAGCTCTGCGTGAAACTAATGACCGACTATCGCGCCTCATCGAGCAATTGGATGAAATTCGCGAGCGCGCATCACTCGCCCAAGAGGAACTACTAGCGCGTTTATCTGAAGACACTAGCCGGCGCTCTTATGTATTCGCCGTGGTTGCAACGCTCTTTTTACCCTTGGGCTTTTTAACAGGCCTTTTAGGAATCAATGTCGGCGGCATGCCCGGCGTCGACGATGCCAGTGCTTTTTGGTGGGTTGTGGGCACATGCGTTGCCTTGGGCGCCGCACTGCTGATAGCGTTCCGGGTCAATCGCTGGCTCTAGGCAACAGCATTAAAGACATTATCGATGCAAAGGAAGCTGCGCCCAGCTTAATGGGCGCCCGCATAATCTTTCGGATAGCGTCCTAAGCTGAGAATCATCAGGGCTGATACAACAAACAACACCATAGCCACCGAGTGAGACGTGCCGTTGAGACTCAAACAAGTAAATGACAAACACCACCGAAGGTTCTATCAATGGATGCCTTCACTCGCCCTATTGATCGTATTTATTAGCTCGAGCGCTGAACTAGTTGCCACTCCTCCCGCCGACGCTGAAACGCTGACAACTCAAGAAATCATTGCAACCTTCAGTGACACACTGGATCAAGCCGACGTCATCGATGCGCCGGGAACGCGCGCTGAAACCCACTGGGATAGCTCGGGAACCTTTCACACGCGCTGGTGGAGCAAGGCTCATAAAGGTGAAGCGAAGGGGCAATGGACCGCGAGAAACAATGAACGCTGCACTCGCATGACAAGTATTGCAGCGGCTAAACCACCCGCTAAGCCAGCGGCAGCCGAATGGCGCTGCGCACAGGTACTGCTATTACCCAGCGGCCAGTACCTCTCCTTAAACCCTGACGGCTCAGTGCATGGGGTGCACACACTCTCGAAGGATCGTGCCCTTTCAGAGAATCGTGCCCTTTCAGAGAATCGCGCCCTTTCAGAGGGCTATCCCTAGCAGCCCACCCTTAAAAATCCACCCTTAACAGCTCACCCCAAAACGCCCACTGAAAGATAAGCCAATTATTCCCCGCCCGCGGCGCGCCCCCGTCGCGTGAGTGTTGCGTGCATTGAGAAGGGGGTCCAGAATTTGAAGTCGCCCTAGAGCTTATTTTTACTTTATATTAACCCCACTTGGTTGCCGCCCCTCTCCCATTAATAACAAACCCTGGGGTTGTAAACCGCGCCATACATTCTCAGCTGTCGCTTTTAGTCATTAAGAAGGAATTAACATGAAGCCGGAAACTATTGCACTTCACGAGGGATACGAAGGCGATCCCACAACCAATGCCGCGACCACGCCGATTTATCAAACCACCTCGTTTACGTTTAATGATACCCAGCATGGCGCTGACTTATTTAATTTAGCGGTACCCGGCAATATCTACTCGCGCATAATGAACCCTACCAATGCAGTGTTAGAGGCCCGTCTCGCCGCCTTGGAGGGCGGTGTGGGCGCCTTAGCCGTGGGTTCTGGCATGGCGGCAATTCGCTACGCGATAGAAGCGATCACCGCGATGGGCGATAACATCGTATCAACCAGTCAGCTCTATGGTGGAACTTACAACCTGTTCGCACACACCTTCCCTCGCCAGGGTATAGAAGTGCGCATGGCTGCGGCGGACGACCTGCAGCTTGCGAAGTCATTGATAGATGCGAATACCAAGGCCTTATATTGCGAATCCATAGGCAACCCTGCCGGTAATATCGTCGATATTGAGGCGTGGGCGGCCATTGCTCACGATGCGGGCATTCCGTTGATTGTCGACAATACGGTGGGTACACCCTTTCTCTGCAAGGTATTCGATCACGGCGCCGATATCGTTGTTCACTCGCTGACTAAATATATTGGTGGGCATGGAACGACAATTGGCGGCGCTATTGTTGATTCAGGAAAGTTCGACTGGGTCGCGAATGCCGAGCGATTCCCCGTCATGAACACCCCAGACCCAAGCTATCATGGAGTTGTTTATACAGAGGCGCTGGGAGAAGCGGCTTATATTGGTCGTTGTCGCGTGGTACCTCTTAGAAATACCGGCGCAGCGTTGTCTCCACAGAGTGCATTTCAGATCATGCAGGGTTTAGAAACCCTCGGTTTACGGATGGAACGCCACTGTGAAAACACGGAAAAAGTTGCTCACTATCTGAAAGACCACGACGCGGTGAACTGGGTAAACTATGCCGCGCTGCCCGACAGTCCATACCATGAGGTGTGCCAGCGGATCTGTGGCGGCAAAGCGTCAGGCATTTTGAGCTTTGGTATTAATGGCGGCGCTGAGGCCGGCGCGCGATTCATCGACGCTTTGAAGCTTATTTTACGTCTTGTGAATATTGGTGATGCTAAGTCACTGGCTTGTCATCCGGCGTCGACGACGCATCGGCAGCTGAACGACGAGGAGCTCGCTAGTGCGGGGGTGTCAAGAGACTTGATTCGATTGTCCATAGGTATTGAGCATATCGACGATATTCTCGCGGATATTGAGCAAGCGCTAGAAGCAAGCCAAAATCACTGACAACGCGATTGCAAGGCGCTCGAGCTCCTCGTGGCCTTGCGGCCCAACGCGGCAGGCCAACATCCTGCTGGCGCACCACAAACAAAAAACCACCCTGTCGGGTGGTTTGTGTTTGGTGGAGCCAGGGAGGATCGAACTCCCGACCTCAACACTGCCAGTGTTGCGCTCTCCCAGCTGAGCTATGGCCCCATATTTCGCCGACAGGTCTTCGGCGAGGGGCGCATATTATGCACAGCGTCTGCGCCTGTCAACCGCGCAAACCGCCATCAAAAGCGACCAAACTCCTTGAGCTAGAGCGGCGCCTGTACTAACGTGGAGCTGACGCAATCGAATAGGAAGGACTCTTATGGCAGGTCAAGGCTCAGGCGGGAATGTTATCGCCGCTATCTGTAGTTTTTTTATCCCGGGACTGGGGCAGCTCGTTCAAGGCAGACTTCTTGCCGCCTTCCTGTTCTTCATCTTCACGTCGGTGTGCTACGCGCTCGGGGCAACTGTCATACTGTTCATTATGTGGCTACCTGCAATATTGCTGCACCTGTGGGCCATCATCGATGCTGCGCGCTTTCGACCTTACTTTTAACCCCAGCAAAGCTAAAGCGGCCTGATCCGATTTGTGCGCACGGCAGGGTGAGTATGGGAGTATTGAATCTGATGTGGCGCACCTCATCGCCGAGATCAATAGCGCTATTGTCGAATCTAACGCCTTTATTCAAAGCCTCAAATAAGAAGCGAGACCCATGAAATTTAGTTTCCCCCATCTGTTATTGCTGATCACTGGTGCTGTATTTACCGTCTACGGGGTAGTGTGTTGGCTCGATCCTGAACTGCCCGCGGAATATGCGGGCTTATTTATTGCCACACACGATGGCTACGCTGAAATGGTGGCGACCTACGGCGGCCTGCAAACTACCCTAGGCGGCGTTTTTATGGCGAGCGCAGTGCTAAAAGGCTACCTCAGACCAGGGCTTTGGCTCCTGCTCATTTGCGTAGGCGGTATCGCCCTGGGTCGCGGTAGTGTGGCCTTCAGTGAACTGGACTCAAGCTTCCAGCTCGCGGGAAGCTCCCTAGGCATGGCAATGAGCTCGAACTTCACCGCCTATACTTGGGGGGCCTTGGCCTTCGAGAGCATCGTGACACTGCTCGCAGCAGTCGCGCTGATCAAAACACGCTAATACTTTATGCCGCGGGCGATGCGAGGTCTGCGTATTCCTTTTCCAAACGCTTAAGGGCTTTTTTCGACACGCCCCCTAGCACGTCTAATGCCTTTCTCAGGCGAGCGCGGGTCATGTCGGGCCCTAGAATTGCCATTGAATCGGGCATTGAGTAACCCGATGTACCACCAGCAATCGCTATAAACAGAGGCGCAAATAGCTCCTTGGGCTTCAGTGTTAACTCGCCAGAGAGCCCTTTAAGGCATGCAAACAGTGCGTCACGCTCCCAATCTCGCTGAGCCTCTAAACGCCAGAGCACAAACTGCAATCGGCGTACCGTTTCTTCCTGTGGTTCTTTTAAAGATATGAAACTGTCCGTCACTAAAGGTAACTCTCCGGAGGCAAGATACGCCGACAGAGGAACAAAGTCTGACAGAACCTCCATTCGGCCCTGCGCATGGGGCAGAACTTTCATCAGCATGGCCTCATTGAGAGCCCAACTCTGTAGCCGTTGCGCAAGCGCGGCCAAATCAAGCTCTTCGCGAATCCACATGCCGTTCAACCACTTGAGCTTCTCAACATCAAATATTGGACCGCCAAGCGACACTCTCTGAATATCAAAAACATTTTGCATCTCAGAGAGAGAAAACTTCTCGCTCTCGTCAGGCATAGACCAGCCCATACGACCGAGGTAGTTCACAACGGCTTCAGGTAAAAAACCCATACGCTGATAGTAAAGAATACTGGTTGGATTTTTGCGCTTGCTTAACTTCGATTTATCGGGGTTGCGTAACAGCGGCATATGACAAAGCTTGGGCATTTCCCAACCAAAGTACTCGTAGAGAAGGTGGTGTTTGGGCGCTGAGTTAATCCACTCCTCGCCACGAATAACGTGCGTAATGTTCATCAAATGATCATCGACGACATTGGCAAGGTGATAAGTGGGCATGCCGTCTGACTTTAATAAAATCTGAGCATCAACCATGCCCCAGTCCAGCTCAATGTCGCCGCGCAACATATCGTGAATAACACAGCTACCCTCGCCTTCAGGCACCACCATACGAATTACAAACGGCAAATCCGCCGCCTTGCGCGCCGCTTGTTCATCATCGGACAACATGAGGTCTGATGGCTTTAGCGCAGTACTGTTACCAGCCTCTTTGCGTTCGGTTCGAAGCGCATCGAGTTCTTCGGCCGTGCGATAACACACAAAGGCCTTACCTGACTCGACCAACTGCCACGCATATTGGGCATAAATATCGCCACGTTCACTCTGACGATAAGGACCATATGGTCCACCTACGTCGGGACCCTCGTCCCAAGTCAAACCTAACCACTTCAGAGAATCGAGGATGGCTTGCTCGGCTTCAGGTGTACTTCGTGCGCGGTCAGTATCTTCAATTCGCAGAATGAACTCACCACCGTGGGCATGTGCAAAACAACGATTAAAGAGCGCCATGTAAGCAGTACCTACATGGGGATCGCCAGTAGGTGATGGCGCGACGCGAGTACGGACAGACATAAGAGTGAGCTCCGAATACAGAGGCTAAATGGAAGCGCAAGTCTAACAAAGCTGCTCAGATTTTACCCTGTAGCTTTCAGGTGTTATCACCAGAACCGGCAAACTAACGCTCTGTTACTCTGAGACGTTCGATAAAAACAACGACAACAAGTTAACGCTGCTCGGTCTTTTTAGGTAGCATAGCGTTTTTAGTCATGAGCTTATGGATACCATGAAGCAATCTCAATACGGACATCTCCTGACTGTACTGCTGACTCTCATCATAAGCGCGCTTCTCTCGGCCTGCGGCACTGGTGAAAGTAATGTTACCCAAGGTAATCGCGAGGGCATTTTGCACTACGGCAACGGTGCAGAACCCCAAGGCTTGGACCCCCACGTCGTAACGGGAGTCCCTGAAAACCACCTCATTAGAGCCCTGTTTGAAGGCCTCGCTGTTAAAAACCCGATCACGTTAGAACCAGAACCCGGGGTGGCTGAGCGCTGGACGTTCAATGACGACCGATCTGTCATTACTTTTTATCTGAATCCTAATGCTAAATGGTCTAATGGCGAGCAGGTGACAGCCGATGACTTCGTGTGGAGTTGGAATCGAGCGCTGCACCCCGAGACGGGCAACCTTTATGCGTACATGCTCTACCCCGTTAAAAATGCAGAAGCTTACGCAAAAGGCGAAGTCAGTGAATTCAGTGAGGTCGGTGTAAAAGCTCTCGATGAAACCACGCTTCGGGTTACTCTTAACGCCCCCACCCCCTATTTTATACAACTGATGGATCACTACAGCACGTTTGCAGTGCATCCGGAAACGCTCCTCAAGTTTGGCAAGATGACCGACCGATTCACACCGTGGACACGCGTTGGCAATATCGTGAGCAACGGCGCGTTTGTGCTCGAAGATTGGGCGCTCAATCGACATATCAAGATGATCAAAAACCAAGAATATTGGGACAAGGACAACGTAAGCCTAAATGGTGTCGTGTTTTACCCTACGGAGAACGAAGTCAGCGAGGAGCGAATGTTTCGGGTGGAGCAGCTTCATCGGACTGAAGGGGTGCCTCTCGATAAGGTGCCTGTTTACAGAGCGATCCCCGAGTCACCTTATATGCAGGACCCGTACTTGGGCACTTACTATTATCTCGTCAATATCGATCGCCCCCCAGTTGATGATGTGCGAGTGAGGCAAGCACTCTCGATGTCGCTTGATCGCGAGCAACTGGCACGCACGGTTATGCAAGAAGTCGTCATTCCCGCCTACAGCATTACACCGCCAGGCACCCTGGGATACCAACCGCCAAAGCTGTTCGATTTTGATCCCGAGAAAGCGCGACAACTTTTGGCAGAGGCAGGCTACCCCAATGGCGAAGGCTGGCCGGGACTCGATATTATTTACAACACTAACGAAGCGCACCGAAAAATTGCTGTCGCCGTCCAGCAAATGTGGAAAAAATATCTTAACGTCGACATTACAATCTCCAATCAAGAGTGGAAGGTTTATTTGAACGCGGTTTCGCAACGTGACTTTCAAGTCGCACGCCGAGGATGGATCGGCGATTATGTGGATCCCAATAATTTTCTCGATCTTTTCATAACCGATGGCGGCAATAACAACACGGGGTTCGCTAACGATTATTACGATGAAATGATTCTACAGTTGGCGCCGCGCGCCCCCACAGAAGAAGAGCGCTTTGCTATTTTTCATGAGGCGGAAACCCTGTTAATGCAACAAATGCCCATTATTCCAATCTATACCTATGCCACTCGACATCTAGTACACCCGAGTGTCGAGGGCATGTCCGCGAATCTGATGGACTCGTTGAACCTCAAATACGTCAAACTGGTTCCTGGTCGCAAACTTCCTGAGGAGCTCCAGTAATGCTGCGCTTTATCTTATCCAGGTTATTGCAGGCCATACCGGTCATATTTATTGTTATCACTGCAACTTTCTTCCTTGTGCGCGCAGCGCCAGGAGGGCCTTTCGATGACGAGAAAGTTGTCCTTCCAGAAGTTAAACGTGCACTCGAAGCTCAATACAAACTCGATCTCCCGTTGCACGAACAATACATCGCGTATCTCACGGATTTAGCCCAAGGCGATTTAGGTCCTTCATTCAAGTACCCGGGGCGTAGCGTCAACGAGATTCTGTTTTCCGGGTTACCTGTAACCGCAGAATTAGGCTTCTATGCGCTGATCATCGCCTTGATTATTGGCGTTTTGGCTGGGGTCTCAGCAGCGCTCAAACCGAACACGCGTCAAGACTATATACCCATGACATTAGCCATGATCGGTATCTGTATGCCGTCGTTCCTGCTGGGACCCCTATTGGTATTGGTCTTTGGCATCTACCTCGAATGGCTGCCTATTTCGGGCTGGGGTGCTATTCCTGGTGATAAGATCTTACCGTCAATCACCCTCGGGGCGGCCTATGCGGCATACATCGCACGTCTCAGTAGAGCGGGCATGCTCGAAGTACTCTCGCAAGACTATATCCGCACCGCGAGAGCCAAGGGCTTACCCGAATGGAAAGTCGTGACCAAGCACGGTCTGCGGGGAGGCCTAATTCCCGTCATCGCATTCCTTGGGCCCGCGTTTGCAGGACTCCTTGCGGGTTCCTTCGTTGTCGAAACCATCTTTCAAATCCCTGGTCTCGGACGGTTCTACGTGCAAGCGGCCTTCAACAGGGACTACACCATGATCTTAGGAACAACGGTATTCCTCTCCACACTCATCGTGCTGTTTAACTTGCTTAGCGACGTCACTGCGGCATGGTTGAATCCGCGGCTTCGAGCGCAATTCAAGGGGACTGCCTAATGTCTGATACCTCGACCCTATCTGTCGCCGACGAAATCAATTTATCTGAAGCAGAGAAAGGATCTTCGCTCTGGCAAGATGCTTGGATTCGCCTGAGTAAAAACCGCCTCGCAGTGGCGGGCGGCGTTATCCTCATTTTTCTCATCGTGGTCGCGCTGTTAACACCATGGATTGCCCCCTACGATTATGAGACGCAAAACCTCGACTTAGGTGCGACACCACCTTCCGCCGCACACTGGTTGGGCACCGATGTGTTTGGCCGCGATTTGCTCACACAAGTTATGTACGGAGGGCGTGTATCGCTCGCTGTGGGCTTTATAGCAACGGCCGTGGCTCTATTAATAGGCGTCACATGGGGTGCAGTAGCAGGCTATGTCGGAGGCCGCACGGACGCCTTTATGATGCGTATTGTCGATATCCTATACGCCCTTCCCTTTATGATTTTTATTGTTCTACTGATGGTTATATTTGGGCGCAATGTTTTGCTTCTATTTCTCGCGATCGGTGCAGTGGAGTGGCTGACGATGGCTCGTATTATGCGCTCACAAGTTCAGTCGCTCCGGCAGCAAGAGTTTGTGGAAGCAGCCATCTCCCTCGGCCTTTCGCCCGGCGCCATTATTAGAAAACATGTCATACCCAACGCGCTTGGGCCCATTATCGTCTACACAACCCTAACGATTCCTAGCGTCATGCTCTTAGAGGCGTTCTTGAGCTTCCTGGGGCTCGGCATTCAACCACCTCAGACGTCTTGGGGGCTTTTAATAAGTTATGGGGCGGAGACCATGGAGGAATATCCATGGCTGCTGATCTTTCCGGGCATGGCGCTGAGTATCACGCTGTTTTCATTAAACTTTCTCGGCGACGGGCTACGTGACGCTCTCGACGTGCGCGGCTCAAAGGACTGACCCATGAGTTTACTGACAGTAGAAAATCTTGAAGTCAGCTTCACCACTCGCAATGGCAAGCAAACTGCGGTTAAAGACGTGAGCTTCACCGTCGAGTCAGGCCAAATTACAGCCATCATTGGTGAAAGTGGCTCGGGGAAATCCGTTTCATGCTACGCAATGCTCGGATTAATCCCCTCCCCGCCAGGACATATTGATGGCGGTCGCGCGCTCTTTAATGGGCGGGATTTGCTCACCTTGTCGGATGCCGACTTGCGTGCAGTTCGTGGCCGCGATATCGCGATGATCTTCCAAGATCCGATGACATGCCTAAACCCTTACATGAGTGTCGGAGAGCAGCTCATTGAGCCTCTGCTTATCCATAAAAACCTCAGCAAGACCCTGGCAAAAGCACGTGCCATTGAGTTACTCGAAGAAGTCGGCATACGGAATCCAGCGAGCACGTTTAATAGCTACCCCCATGAATTTTCCGGAGGTATGCGACAGCGTGTAATGATTGCGATGGCACTGATTAATGAGCCGCGCCTACTTATTGCGGACGAACCGACAACAGCCCTCGATGTGACGATTCAAGCACAAATCCTTGAGCTCATAGCCCAGCTTCAGAAAAAGCGCGATATCGGTGTTTTGTTCATCAGTCATGACCTAGCAGTGGTAGCGGATATTGCCGATCAAATTGTGGTCATGGAGAAAGGATCCGTCGTTGAACACGGGGCACCAAGGGCCATTTTTGAGCACGCTCAACACCCCTACACACAAAAATTACTAGCCGCTATACCAACGGGGCAGCGCGAATCCGGTCAGGTAAGCAAAGATCCTCTCATCACTGTGAGCCACCTTAAAACTTGGTTTTACCCGTCCGACAGTGAGGATCCCGTTAAAGCCGTAGATGATGTTTCGCTAACCATTAATCGAGGAGAAGTGCTGGGCTTAGTGGGTGAGTCAGGTAGCGGAAAATCGACGTTGGGGCGTTCTATTCTCCGTTTAGCGCCAATCACCGATGGCTCGATACAATTTGATGGCACTGAGTTAACAACGCTCGAAGGGCGCAATTTAAAATCGTTTCGCCGACGCATGCAGATGATTTTTCAAGACCCTTTCGCTTCACTCAATCCTCGCATGACGGTTTACGACACGCTGGCAGAGCCATTGCTCCTGCACGACATTTGCACCAAAAAGAATTTAGATCAGCATATTGCGAAACTCATGGACGACGTTGGACTAGCGCGACACTTTACGCGCAAATACCCCCACGAGTTCTCAGGAGGCCAACGCCAGCGTATTGCTATCGGTCGTGCGCTCGCCACAAAGCCTGAGTTCGTTGTCGCTGACGAGCCGGTATCGGCGCTTGATGTGACCATCCAGGCGCAAATCCTTGATCTGTTGCAGGATCTGGGTAAAGAGTATGGGCTCACTATGCTCTTTGTATCCCATGACATGGCGGTCATACGTCATATCGCTGACCGCATTGTCGTCATGTACCGAGGCGAGCTTGTTGAGGAGGGAACGGGCGAGGCTATTTTCAATGCGCCACAACAAGAGTACACCCGTGCTTTACTCAGTAGTATTCCGGGCGTAGTCCGAGGCTCTTAACCGGCGAATGTGTCAGGCAGATCATCCGCTGCCTGACACGGGAATATGCCGTCGCTACAGCGTGAAGCCCGAGTCAATGGTAACTAGCTGCCCGGTCACGTAATCTGACCCCGTAACTAAGGACATGATGACTTCGGCAACATCTTCGGGAGTCACAACATGCCCCAAAGGTGTTTGGTCCTCAAACATCTTTTTCAGACCGGCATATTGGCTGTCATCTCCACCACCCCATGTCTCGTACGCCCAATCGCCATCGATAAGACCGGGGAGAACCGCGTTTACCCGAATACCATATTTGCCCAGTGATTTCGCTAAGGTACGAGTCAAGCTATTGAGACCCGCTTTAGATGCACAGTAAGCGATAGAGCTACCATTTGACGTGATGCTGGCAATACTCGATGTCATCACGATCGCACCGCCGCTAGCTTTCATCGGTTCCACCGCCAGACGTGACATGAAGAAGGCACCCATTAAATTAACGCGCAGGGTCTGCAGCCATATATCCTCGGTTAACAGATCTAATTCGTGATGAGGGACAAACGTCGTCGTGCCCGCATTGTTAACAAGCACGTCGAGCTGACCGAAGTGATCGAGTGCGGCTTGGACAATTCGCACGCAATCGCTCTCAATACCGACGTCCCCTTGCACCGCCACAGCTGCGCCCCCGGCCGCAGTAATAGCAGCGCAAACCTGTTCCGCGCCCTCTTTAGAGCGACAATAATTGACGACGACACGGGTACCTTGTGCCGCTAGCTGATGCGCTAACGCGGCACCAACACCAGAGCTGGCGCCCGTAATGATCGCTACTTTTCCTGCTAGTTCCATCCTCATATGCCTCTATTGTCTGTTTACGTTACTTTTGGCCGCAAAACTCAATCTTGGTCAAGATGACTCAATCCTTCACCGTCATAATTCGGGGGCAAAACCACCCAGTCGGGAGCTTCGAACTCGCCAAGAAAGCGAATATCAACAAAGGGTAACTGCGCATTGATTATCGCTTCGATTTCTTCAGGTGGATTGATCTCCATTGCATCTCTACTGGCCTTAGAATCCCATGTTGCAATAGCAAGAACCGTTGTTGGATCGTCAATTTTCCGATGTAAGCGCGTGCCACGAGCGCCCGGGGCTTTCTGAATAAAGCGACTCGCCGCGATCCATCCCTCTGCGTAAGCTTCAACGCTGTAGCCGTCTTTCACTGTAACTTCAAAGATATAATGCACGAAATTTAGCTCCTTAGTCTTAAGGTATTAATTGCCATCGACTCGACGGGCGCGCCCTCATTTCAAAGCGTATTTTTCTTCAACGAATGTTTCTTAAATGGATCTGTCTAAAACATCCGGTTTGTTTAACTCACGCTGTGCGTCCTTCTCTGGCACAATAGCGGTGTCTGAACTCGGTACTGCCAAGCCTCTTTCAACCACATATGAACTACCTATCGACCACCATTATCCCCAAATCATGCAGAGCGAACCATTAAAACTAGCT
>ERZ807291.4563-NODE-4563-length-18263-cov-6.647957_pt1 | contig 18263 bp, 4 predicted proteins | sample MGYA00521257_ERZ807291 | MGnify/ENA primary metagenome ERZ807291 (study PRJEB31413, sample SAMN03169783) | marine metagenome | biome: Marine; feature: Water; material: Subsurface seawater | place: North Sea | collected 2011-04-28 | depth 1 m m ... | reverse complement strand
ACCATCAAAAGATACACCACCAATATTTACAGCAGAAGCTAATTTAGTAGCAGTATGAGCATTTCCTGATGTATTTTGATTACCAGAACCATTTACACCTGGTAAGTTAATGTCAACAGAACCATCAAAAGATACACCACCAATATTTACAGCAGAAGCTAATTTAGTAGCAGTAGCAGCATTTCCTGTTAGATCACCAGTAACATTACCCTCCAAATTAGCAACCAAGGTTCCAGTTGTAATTGTAAGATTTCCTGTAGATGATGCAGTTGCTGCTGTTGCACCAACAATAAATTTACCAGCACTTTCATCCCAACCCATAAACGCATTTGTATCCTGACCACGTCCAATTAATATTCCTGAATCATTTGTATTAGAGGCAACTAAACCATTATTTAAACCAATAAGACTATCAGTTATATCTAAATTTATAACACTAGTTGTAGTTCCAGTAACGTCTAAATTACCAGTAACTGAAACATCGCCTGTAAAAGCAGCTCCAGATAGTTTAGCATTATCATTCACTAAATCGTTAAAATGTGTTCTGTTCACTCTGATAGGATTTGCCATCAATTATAATATATAATTATATAATATTATTTAACAATAATATTATTTAACAATAATGTTATTTTATAATTTATTTAAATTTATTAGAAAATTTTATTCACAATATTTGCTTAACCAAGAAGAACATTATAAGAAACAAATTCTTTATTATAACTGCTACCACTATTGGATGTTTGACTATCAACTGATATAAGATTTGCTGTTTGAACTGTTCCTGTATCAATTCTTCCATTCGCACGAACTCTAAATACAGGAGCACCATCAGCGCTTGTAATACGTGTAATATCGGGCGTGCTTGATACTAATGTTTTAACAGGTTGACTAATATTTGTACTGGTTACTTCAAAAATATTACCAATGCCAGCAAATGTTAATGGAACCATAACATAATTTAATTTATTATTAGCATAATCGTCCCAAATATTTTCATTGCTAATATCTACCTTATTTAATACTGCATAAGCAGGAACAGAAAATAAATTATTAGCAGTTGTATTCAATATTGATTGGAAACTATAAGCGGTGCTTCCAAATGTTGCTGTGGTTAATGGAATGATTGCTTCTTCAATTGTATTTGCTCTAAATCCAGCAGCACGAACTTGATTCTTGTCAATCTTAAATGTTTCAAAAGATTCATGAATTGGTGAAGTATATTTACGAACTTTAATGACAGGAACATCACCATCTAAAACGTATTCAGCACCAATTAAACTTGTTTTTACACCAACGTTAGGTGTAATTACAGATTGATATCTACCTTCATTAATATATGCTGAAGGTATTTTAATAAGAATATTAGCAGCTGAATTAACAAGATTACTACAAACATCATAAGTAGTATATAATCCATCTGCTGTTTGTGTCATTGCTAATTCATAGTATCTTCCTGATTTAGCTATTTTATCTATTGTTACTGCAACTGATGAAGTATCTGTTCCACTATTAGGAATAACTAAAAATTCATCATTTATTGAAGGATTAATAGCAGTATCATATGTTACTTGAGCACGAATTGTATTACTATTTCCAGTCATATCAGTTGAAAATACGTCGTTAGAAGGATTTGTTGCAAAATCAATAAATGTTTTATTTGTATCTAGTGTTAAAGTTGCTTCTATATCAGCGAGTTCATGACTTTGTGTGGCAGCAGATAAAAATTCTGTTGTTGTATTATCAGCAGCATTCCCTGAATGGGGGAAATTAGTAACACCAGTAGAATTACGATATTGAACTTTATATTTAGGAACTGAAAGTGTGAATGAAACATCTACGTCGGTGGCAATAGTTTGTTTAAGAATTGTTATAAAAGGAAATCTTACATCATTAAATACTAATTCATTATCTTCAGCAATATCAGAAAAATCGTTGGATGCTGTCGCGATCTGTACGCCATTATGATTAACACTATATGTTCCACCATCATTAGATACAAGTGTATATCTATCTGCACCATCAGCAATTAATGAAGATTTGAAGATACCATCAGTTCTATTATTTACTCCTGAAGAGGCGTCGTAAAAATCAAAAAGAACATCACTAAATGATGTTTTATTTTGAAGTGAAACATCTGAACCTATAATTCTTCCGTTAAGTATATATTGGGCTGGTGTTAATGTTAAAGGTGTTGTGAGAGTAGATGATAAAGGATTAGATGTTCCTAAATGTGATACTTCAGATGTAATATCATAACCAAGATCACCGAAACCAGTCATACTTACATCTGTTGCTGTTCCTGCTAGCAAATCACCAATTGAATTTCGTACACTACCAGCGAAATCAAGTTGGAATTGACCACCAACGCGTCTAATTTGTATTGTTTGATCTTCAATAATACCACGATAATTGTTAAATACAATATCTTGGGCAGAAGCATCAGTATAGGTCTTGGAAGCTAAAACAACACCACTCATATCAAGAGCATTAGTATCATAATGTGCTACACCAACAATATCCTTTTGTAAAGATAAAGAAATATCAACGCCACCAAAATTAACTTGGTCTGGTTCAATAGTTAAACGAATACCATTATCAATATCTAATATTGTTGTTTCAGTATACATATAAGTATCAAAAGAAATATCAGCTCCATTACGTAATACTTGGAATACAGGACCATTAGAAACAACAACAACAAAATTAGCTAGTAATGTTCTGTCACCTTCTATTGTGCAAAAAGTATTATCATCATTTTTCAATGTTAAAGTATTCTTACCTGTATTATCGTCAACATTATGTAATGAGCTTAAACTAATATCAGTTGTAAAATCGCTAGCATCAAAAATATCTTGTAATGAAGTTAATCCATCCACCATAGAAGATAAAGTTCCTGTTTTCTTTGATAAATTCCAAACAGCATTTCCTTCAGCAAAATCTAACAATATAGCATAATGTGTAGAATTCAAACTAACATCACCTTGATCTAAATCTAAGTTAACAATAAATGTTGCATTGGCATCACTATTAAAACCATTAATTGTTGTTGCTTCATTAAATACTAAATCAATATCGTATCTAAGTTCAGTTGTATCAAAAATTTCTGTATCTTTATTACGACCTTGTAATTGACCTTTCATACTATGTAACATTGATTTAGTAATTGTTCTAGTTTGAGGTGTAAAAGTAATTTCACGTTTAGCAGCATTAGTAGTATAATTACGTAATTTAGATTCAGGACCTTTTGTTCCATCACTATGATAGTATTCATAAAAGGTATCTTTAATTTCAATATCACCAACAACTGCTTGCAAATTATGATACGCACCAAGATAAAATGGGTCGGTAATTTTATTTTTTGTATGTTTTATGATTTCATGAACTCTTCCAGAACCATGAGTAGTTAAATAAGTATTTGTATCTTCTATAGTATCTACTAATGTTAATGTATAATCTTCAGGATAATCAATATCTTCCTTTAATATTCCATTACTTGTCCATTGTTTTTTGAATAATGTTTGAATCTTAGATTGAAATTCATGAGCTGAAATATCACCTTCATAATTAGCAACAACATCAAATGACATATCTAAACTTGTACCTTGATCAAGTACATTCCATGTAAATTCATTTAATGGTCTTGAAAAGTCTGCTTTTGTTTTTAATTCAGCTTTATCATCACTTGTGGTGAATTTCAATGACCCTTCAGAATTAACATTATCTACAAGACCCTCAGCCTGAATATTAGCAAGTGTTTTAGGTTCTAAAAATAAACGCACTTGATCATAATTGTATAAACCATCAATATCTAATTGAACATTTTCACCAGTAACTGATATTTGAACATCCGGATTACCAAAAGAAATATCTGTATTACACAAATCAAAAATTTTATTAACACGTGTTGCAAATTTATTTACATCTTCTACTTTAATAAATGTAAGATTATTTGCTGCTTGTAATGTTGAAATTTCGCCATCAACAAATGTTACATCAACTTCATCATTGTTAAATAATGTGCTTGAATCATCTTTAATTACTAATGCGTTTGCTGCGTTACCACCTGAAAGACATTGTGAAGTTAGTAAAGATGAACCAGGGTTAGGGAATTTTTGTTTTAATGTATAATTAACTGATTCAGTTGAATTTAAGCACAAATCAACAAATGTATTATTAATAGATACATCACCAACATATCTAACTATTGAAGCTGTAATAATATTACTTACATCCACATTATTAGTAACTAAAAGACGTTCTGTATCTGGTCGTGAAAATAATTTAACTTCACCTTGTGAAACATTTTCTAAAAATTCATCTTGTGTATCATTAATAGATACTTTGAAAGTTCCACCTGTTCCATTGGTATATTCTATATTATTAGATTCGCCAAATGATAAATCTGTTACGCTATTTGTAATTAAAATGTTATGTGAACTTACATCTTTATATGCTAAAAATAGTGTAGCTGAACTATCTAAAGTGTTTTTATTATTTCCAAAATCACGTATAGCATTCATATAATCTAAATTATTAGCCATATTAGCAAAATTATCAACTTTAAAAGCAGAATTCTCACTTTCAATATTACCACTTTTACTTAATGAAATATCAATGGTATAACCAGGAACTTCTTCTGCTCCTTCTGGCAAGAAGTGTAGTAAATTAGTAGCATCATAATATATATCATTAAGAGTATCTCCAGATAAAGTACGCATACCAAGGTCATTTATATTTGGACTTGCTGTTACAGCAACACTATTAGTTTGCTCAACTCTAATATTATAAGTACCTGTACTAATTTGACTAGGTAAAGCACTTAATGCTGTTGCATTTATTGTATCTAAAATTACATCAAATTTGGCACTAGCACCTACTAACTCAGGGTCGTTGCCTTTATTTAGAATTATATTGCTTGCATTTGATGGATCTTCAACAACAGAAAATAATAAACTGGTATCATCATTATCAGTTGCCGCTAGTAAAGCTTTTGTAAAAGATTTAGTATTAAGGTCAGTGCTTGTAAATTTTAAATTATGCTTGTTAGTTCCTAATAATGCGTTGGATAAACTAATATCATCAGCACCATTACATATATCTAAAATCAAATTGCCTTCAACAAAGGCAGCAGTTGTTTCATCAATTTCAATACTTGAAATATCTAATGAACCTAAACTTACATTAATATATGAGGCATCTACATCGTTTGCTCTTTGTTCATATGTTGTATGAACTATGTGTATTTGTGAAGAAAATACATCTTGATTAATCATATTTACTGTATGAAAATCATATGCTAAATCTGTTCCTGTTCCACTTAAATCACCAGCAATAGGTAAAACATTTCCATTTTCATCTCTAATATTATCACGCACCAATGATTTTAAAGCTTGTAACTCTAATTTAGTAGCATCATTACTATTAGTAGAAACGAAAAGTTTCTCCGTATTCGTATCTTTCACGCTCGCGGTATTAGAACTCTGCGACATTATACTATAGCAAAATAAAAAAAAATATAGTAAAGAATTTATTTAATTATTTTTTTATAAATTTTCAATTTCTAAATTTTCGTGATTACTTTGTATTATTTGTAGCTTTTCTTCTTTATTTATTTTTTCTTGTTTTTTTTTACAAGCCGGAAGATGCCTTGCTAATGCCTTGGCTGGTTGTCTTCCAAAAAAATTCTTTCCACATATTTCACATTCAACTACATTTTTATGTGAAGTTGCAAAAATATTCTTTAAATAACCATCTAAACAAGGAAATTCTAATTCGTTTAAACGTTTAATTAATTTTTTATGCGTATCCTGTATTTCAGTGTAAAATTCTTCTTTTGATTTTATAAATTTTTCAAATTCATTATTGATACTTTCTAGCATTTCTTTTTGGATTTTATAATTACTTTCTTGAGCAGTATCTTGATTAAGGTAAGGTGATAATTTTGAATGTAATTTATCAATAATATCAATAGCTAAACGAATTTTAAAATTATCATAATTTACTTTATCAACATAAATTAATATATGTTGTTTATGAATATCAATTTGAAATGTTTTCTTACCACTTATTTCAGTTTCTTGTGATAACATTAATCCATTACATTTTTGTTCGTCTATATCTCTTATAAATTTTTCTACTTCTTCTTCAGGTATTTTCTTTGAACCATAATTTTTATTTTCAATTAACAATTTTGATTTACCATATCTATTTAAGATAATATCACCAGATTTTTTTGTATTTGCCGTTTTTTCTATAACTTCTTCTAAACAATCTTGACCATACATTTCTTCCATTATTATCATTAATTTTTTTTCACTTATTTGACCTTTTAAAGATGAATTAGTTAATTTATTAGTATAATCTGTTAAAGTTTTATCCATATGTTCTTGCGTTATATTTGTTCTATCAATTGTTGTTTGTAATGCTGATATTTGACTAACCATACGTGTTTCACTATTACTTACAATGTTATTTGTCATTTCTGCTACATTTACCAAGTTTTCTTTTACAATATTACTAATCGGTTGCTTTATTTCGTGAACAAGATTATTTATATTTGATTGTGAATTGGTTTGTAATGCTTGTGAAATATTATCATTTATTACATTTCTATCTTGTTGAATATTTGTTCGTACAATATCATTAATTGTACTTTTATAATTGTCTGTGTCATTATTTTCCGTAAAAAATGACTCTAATTTACTTAATTTTTTTAACATTATTTCACTAATATTTTCATTTTTACTTTGTTCACTATTTAAAAAGAAATTATCCATAAAATTTATCATAAATAAATTAACATCTGTAACATTAATTTCTGGGTGTTTTTGATAAAATAAAATAATTTTTTCATCGGTTAGTTCTATTTTCATTAATAGTTAATTGTTTATAAAAGAATATGTTTAATTAGTAATTTTTAAAATAAATTGAAATTTAGTATATTATTAAATTCATTTATAAACTGAACAAAAAATGAGCAGTATATACGAAAATTTAGAATATGACGAAAATATGAAAAATATCCAAGATAATATTATGGAAGATTGTGATGCAAAAAATAAAAATATGGTAAATAATGCAATAAAAGCTATAAAAAAATATAATTTGGAAAAATATATTCGCACATTTAACGAAAATAATGGATTTATGTTTTCAAGTGATAAACGTATAAAAAAAATAGGATGTGAAGTTATAGACGACGGACATAGTGGTTGTTCTTTTGCTTGTACTATGCGTAATTGTCAATATATTTTACAAAAACAACACGATTTTATAAATAAAAAAGATGACGAAGAAAAAGTAAAAGTTTCGGAAACATTTGAAGAAAATACAAATACTTATTCACATTTTAAATCTTAAATCTTCAAATGTGTAAATGGTATGAATTTATATTTTTTACTTTTACAGCAATAATTATTATATTTTTAACATGACTATTTTGTATATGGATATGGATTTATGAAAAATTAGGATTTATATAAAAATTTATTTTACATCATTTTAAATTTTTATACTAATATTATTTACATTAACTTATTTAAGGACTACATTCACTACTATATTTGAGCAATTTATTTCCTCCCATATATCCATGATAATAACAATACGCTGATACTTCATTAAAATTGCTATTTACTGCTATTTGAACGTTTCCATAATAGAAATCATAATTTCCATTTGCTTCATTATTTTCACTTACATTACGATTTAATAATAGTAAATTCCCTTTCATACCAGAATGTATTGCACACTGATAAAATATTTCTCCTACGCCTAGTGCATGATCACTTGGTATTGTTATATCAATATAATTAGTTCCATTTGAACCACCACTGAAAGAACTTGTATAGGTTTCACTATAGTATAATCTAAAAGGGTGACTATTATTAACACCATAATCAGCAAATCTATATGTTCTACCACGCATAAATTTAAATGTTCCATCATAAATATTAATAGAATTTGCATTTTCATCTGTAAAATTATAATATGGTTGATTAAATTGACCTCCACTTACTCTTATCACAATTGGATTATTATTTGTAACTGAATAAGTTATATTATTTGATTTACCATCATTTAATATTGCTATTGGATGATTAATAGGCACATTTTGTAATATATATGTTCCATTATATAAACCATATTGTTTATTAGAATCATATGTGCTTTCATTATTAAATACATATTTATTTCCATTACTACTAACAATATTTGTATTTGAAGGGGAAGTTATACATGTTAATGTTTTTTCTATGTAAGTAGGAATTATTCCTCTATATTTAATTATAGTAAAAGGATATGCTATTTTCATTGTTTCAAATTCTCTTGAAACGTAATGCAAATCATTATTTGATAAATTTGTTCTCATTCCTGCAATAAAATCATAAAATGTTGTATATGATGCTGTATTTGTTCCTAATATATTAATTGTATTACTATTATATGTTATTGAAAAACCATTTTGTAAACCATTAAAATAATTTGAATCATTATTATTCCATGAAGAAGGCATTAAATTATGTTTATTCAATATATTTCTAATATCATAACCAAAATATGGATTTAAATATCTAAGAGCTTGTTTACCTTCATTGTTAACTGATTCAATTGTCATAACATAATGATATACACCATTTGGAAATTCTGGTGTTGGTGAATTTATAGCATTACATTCATCTAAATCACCACTATTTTCTACGTATGTTGGATTTCCAGCACTATCATTAGAACCTGTATAACTTGAAAGCATAATTTTACTTTCGCCATTTATAAAACCAACTGGCCCATATATTGGAAATCCATCTAACGCAAAACCTATTAAACGTGAATGACGACCTCTATTAACTAATGTATCTATAGCATCACATTTATCTTTTTCACTACGCCAAGTATTATTAAATAATCTTAAACACGTTGGATATTTATGATAATGATAAACGCCATCTTGTTGTGGATGTCCGCAACATCCTGAGAATATTCTACCATATGCCGATTCTTGATTTTGATTTTCAAATGGATTATATATTGGAATTCCATTAATTGCTACACCAACTGTTCCTAATGTAGTATCTTGAGGACCATTTGGATTTATAGTAGGATTTAAAGGTATATTAAATGTTTCATTTTGTAAACTTAATCCATTTGGATTATTATTTCCACTACTACCATTATTCTCTTCACTGAATTTTAAACTGATAAATGTGTTTGAACCAGCAATATTATTCCAACCATTGGTTACATCAAAACCCATTATTTTAGGTATATAATTAGGTATCCCGTTACCAACAATTACAATTCTATCATTACTTATATCAGCATTTCCTGAGTTTATTGATATGTTATTTGACATATTTGTCATTGTATAATTTTGTCCATTAATACTTAGTGTTTCAATTGCATCATTATTTGATAAATTATTATAATTATTTACAAAATAATTTTTATATATTGTTCCATTCAATGAATTAAAACTATTTATATCATCAATATTTACTATATTAATTGTAAAATTTCTTGTAATTGAATTTGTACCATCATTTGAAATTATACTTATTGAATAATTATTTTTTGTTTCATAATCAAATATTTCATTTGCTTTTAATATATTTCCACTAATTGTAAATGAATTACTATCTGTTCCGCCTAATGTATATGTAAAAATTGTTGAGTCTATATCTGTAGTAGATATTTGTGCTATATTTGAACCTATTAATAAATTTTCCAATATATTTGTGCTATTAAGTGATATATCTGTAGGCATATCATTTTTATCTGTAATATTAATAGTAAAATTTTCACTAAAATTGTTTATACCATCATAACTTATTATTGTAATTAAATAACTATTTTGATTTTCATAATTAAAACTATAATTTGTTTTTAATTTATTTCCATCTATTGTAAAATATGAACTATAATTACCAGTCAATGTATAAGTAAAATTTATTGAATCAATATCAGTTGTTTCTAATAAACCTACTTCAGTTCCAACAGAAATATTTTCTTCTACGCTTGTATTTGACAAAATTATATTTGTTGGTGTTTCATTTACATCTGTAATATTTATTGTAAATATTTTACTTGTTGTATTAATACCATCAGTTGAAGAAATAGTTATTAAATAACTATTTTTTATTTCTCTATTGAAAATTTCATTAGTTCTTAGTTCATTATTATTTAAAATTATAAAAGAATTGCCATTAACTCCACTTAATGTATATGTAAATGCTGTGCTGTCAACATCATCTGTTGATAGTGTTCCAACTAATGTATTTACAGATTGATTTTCATTAACATTTACATTTGATAAACTAATGTCACTTGGTGTGTCATTTACATTATTTATTGTTATTGTAAATGTTTTACTAATTTGATAATTTCCATCACTTGAAGTTATTACTATTGAATAACTATTTTTACTCTCATAATTAAAACTATAATTACTTTTTAAAATATTTCCGTCTAATGTAAAATAACTAGCATCATTACCACTTAAAGTATAAGTAAAATTTGTTGTATCTTCGTCAATTGTAGTTATATTAGCAATAAAAGTATTTGTTTCTTCATTTTCATCAATAGATGTATTAGATAATAATATATTTGTTGGAGAATTATTTATATCTAAAATATTCAGCACAAAATTTTTACTATAATTTAATTCACCATCATTTGTTATTATTGTTATATTAAATTGATTTTTATTGTTGTAATCAAATGTTGTATTAACAATTAATATATTATTTTGTATTAAAAATGAATTAGCATCTGTTCCAGTTAAATTATAAGTAAAATTACTTGAATCTACATCAATAGTATTAATTGTTGCTATTTGCGTTCCTAATATTTGGTTTTCAAATATATTTGTATTTGATAACACAATATCTGTTGGTGTTTCATTTACATTATTTATATTTATAGTAAAATCTTTTGCTAATGTTTTTGAATCATCAGTTGTTATTATTGTTATTGTATAACTATTCTTTGTTTCATAATTAAAAGTATAATTAGTTTTTAAAATATTTCCGTCTAATGTAAAATAACTAGCATCATTACCACTTAAAGTATAAGTAAAATTTGAGCTATCTTGATCTGTTGTAGTTAAATTACCTATTATTGTTCCAAAAACAGAATTTTCATTAACATTATTATTTGACAATAAAATATTTGATGGAGCATCATTTACATTATTTATTGTAATATTGAAATCTTTACTAATATTACTATTACCATCATTTGCTGTAATGGTTAATTCAAAAATATTTTTTTCTTCATAATCTAAAATATTATTTGTAATTAAATCACTATTTAAAATTCTAAAAAATTGTGAATCATTTCCAGTTATTGTATACGTAAATTGTGTTGAATCAACATCTTCGGTAGAAAATATTCCAACTAAATTTCCTATTGCTACATTTTCATTTACACTTGTATTTGATAAACTAATCTCAGTTGGCGGTTCATTAAAATCATTAACATATATTTGAATACGTTCACTTATTGAACCAACTGATGTTGAAACAAGAATATTATATATATTTTTTGTTTCATAATCAAATATTTCATTTGTTTTTAATATATTGTTATTTTCTATAATAAATGAACTTGCATCAGAACCTGTTAGTGTAAATGTATTATACTCATCATATGCGCTATTTGTTACACTTAAATATCCTATTGTGGTTTTAACTGGTAATGACTCCAAAACATTTACATTTGATAAAATAATTTTTTGTTCAGTATAATTAAATAAACAAGAATAAATGCGTTTTGTTCTTCCAATATTTTTTATAATTTTTTTGCTACATTTATCACGAATATAAATATCTTTATTATTTTTTGGAGGTCTTGCTATCGAATTTTGTGTCAAATTATTATTTTTTTCCTTCAAAATTTTATTACTTGATGAAACTGCTCCTTGGATTCCAAATTGTTTGTTATTTGGTTTATGTGTTGAATAACAATTAGGTGTTGGAACATTTAATAATACACTTGAACTATTATAAATATTATTTTTAAAATTAAATTCACGTTGACTATAATCTTTATTTCTTTTTTGTAAATAAGTTTTATAAGAATTATGATGTTCAACATTAAATGGTTGTAATTTTCCAGAACAATGTGTTTCTAATATTTCTTTTTGAACTATTGATGATACGTCATGTATTGTTTCATTTGATACACTTGATACTATTAATGGAATTATAGGTATGTTTTGTGTATTTATTATTCCATTGGTTATTGGAGTTTTATATTTTAATGATTTTCTATAATTATAAGTTATTTCATTTTTTAATTCATTTAATGTTGATTCTAAATATGATGTTACTATATCTCCAATACCATCATTATTTGTATCATTAATTTCAACTGGATTGTAAATTAATGCATCACTATTATCACCAACACCATCTAAATCTGTATCCTTTGTTTCAGTAGGATCATATGGAAAAACATCACTATTATCACCAACACCATCGCCGTCTGTATCTCTTGTTTCAAATGGATCATTAATAAAATCATCGTAAATATTAATTACTTTATCATAATCTGTATCTGTTAAACCTATTTCATTTGGATTCCAATAGAATGGAATAATTAAAATATTAATATTAATGTCATTTATAAATACTTCAGTGTCAAATCTAACATCTTTACTTGAACCTGTAAAATCAATTGTTGATAAAACACTATTATTTGCAAAACACCGATAACCTATTAATCTTAATGATTCATAATTTCTCATAATTAATTTATCATAATTATTAAAATTAAATGCTTCTGCTAATATGTTTTTTAAATAATTACCATGTGTAAATGTTAAACTTGTTATGCTATTACTTTTAAATGCACTATTACCAATTATTTCAACTCTTGAAGGAATTGTTAATAATGTATTTATATCACAATTTCTAAAAGCATTAGAACCAATATATTCTAAAGTATTATTACTTGGAAATACTATTTGATTTATATTGGTATTTCCCGTAAATGCATTATCTTCTATTCTTTTTACACCATCTATAATTGTTAATTTTCCATTATATAATGAATATAACCATATATCATTTATATTTGTCAAATTTGTATCAATATCATCTATTAAAAAATTATAATTAAATAATTCAGTTATTGTTTTTAATATTTGTTTTTGTAAAAAATCAACACTAAAACCAATACCTTTTAAATCTATATTATCATTAATTGTTAAATTTTTAAAATTTGGTGTGTTATAAAATACAGATGTTGTACCACTAGTATCTAGTATAGCATTCTCACTTAAATCATCTAAATTTACGCTTGTTAATTGACTATTATTTGCAAATGATAAATTGCCAAAATTTAATAAATTTGGCGTTGGTATTGTAAAATCTAAATTTACAAATAAATTATTATTAAAAGCTTCTTGTCCTATAGAATTTAAATTTATTGCGGTTGACATATCTAAATTTTTCATATTATTATTTTTAAAACTTGAGTTTCCAATTGTTTCTATTGTTGATGGTAAAATTAATTTATTAATTGTAGTGTTTTCAAATACGTTATTTGCTACACTTTTTACACCTTCAATTATTGTTAATACTTCATTATTTATATTATTTATCGTTTGAGTTTCTTTTGAATATAACCAAATATTATTACTATTATCCAATATACTATCTATTTGATCATCTGTATACTGATATTCTTTCAACTTTGTTATTGAATATAATAGACGTTCTTGGGTAAATGATATTGGAAATCCTATTAATGAAAGATTTAAACTTATATCATTTGAATAGATTGTTGCATTTTTTAAATTATTACAATTAGAAAAAGGAAATTCATTACTATTTACACCTTCTAATTTTGTACTATTTGTCATATTTGTAAAATCTACAAATGATAAATCAGTATTATCTGAAAAAGCATTTTTTTTTATTGTTAAATTCGGTAAAGAAGAACTCAAATTTAGTGTTTTTATTGAAGTATTTTTAAAAGCATTTTCTCCTATTATATTTAGTCCTGATGCATTTGATAAATATAAAACATCTAAATTTGTATTATTTAAAAATAAATTATCTCCAATTTCTTGTACACTATTTGGAATAATTATTTTTGTTATATTTGTATTATTTTTAAATATTTCATTCATTATTTTACTTACACCAGGTATAATATTCATTACACCCGAATTATCAATGTTATATAACCATAATTGATTACTATTATCTAATATCGCATTTATTCCATTTGTAAATCCAAGATTTAATAATTGTTGTATAGTTAAACGTAATCTATCTTGAGCAAAACGAACATCAAAACCAATTAAAGGAAGATTTATACTTAGGTCATTTTCAAAAGGAAATATTCCTGATTTTATATTTGGTGTATTTGCAAATACACTTGTTGTATTATCATTAGTTGCCAACATTCTTGTATTATTTGTAATTTGTCCAAAATTAATTATTTCTAAGTTTATGTTATTTCCAAATGCTTTATTTCCAATATTTGTTAAAATAGGCATTGAACCTGTAAAATTTAATGTTGACATTTTATTAAAATTAAATGCTGATGCTCCTATTGTTATTAATTGTGTTGAAGCAGACATATCTAACTCTGTAATATTATTCTTCTCAAAAGCACTTTCACCAATTGATGTAATGTCTCTTGGTAATGTTATTTTTCCATTTAAACTACAATCATTAAACGCAAACGATTTTATTTGTTTTAAATCATTGTTTAAAATCAAACCTGAAATATCTGGCATATTTTGAAATACATTTGCTTCTATAGAAGTTGTATAATCATTTACACTTAAAATGCCATTATTTATACTATATAACCAAATGTTATCACTTCCATCTAAAATTGTGTCAATATCTGCTGGGTCATAACCACCAACATTTTCATCAATTAATGTTGTGTAAGAATATAATAATGTTTTTTGTAAAAATGGAGCACTAAACCCTACATCTTTTAATCTCCAAATAACAGGAAAATTCATTATAGTGATTGGATTATTTGTATAAGCACTATCACTAGTTGTAAAGTTAAAATTATTTATATTAAAATTAACTTGACTAATATTATTTGTATCAAAAGCTAACGTATCAATTATATCTAAATTATATGAATGAATATCTAAAATTCCTGTAATATTATTATTTTGAAATGCGCTACGATTTATCCTTCTCAATGCTGGGTTTAAAAATGTATTTTCTATTGGTTTAAAGTATTCAAAATCAACTTGTGTAATTCCTGCATTTTTAAATGATTCAATATCAATAATAGCTATATTTTTTGGTATTTTCAATGTTGAACCACTCATATCATTATTTTTAAATATTCCTTCTTCTAAAATTTGCAAACCATCCGCGTTTGTTAAATTTAAACTTGTTATTTTATTGTTTAAAAAAGCAAATTTATTTATTTCAGTGACACTTGAATTTATAGTTTGTGAGTTAGTAATAAAATTATTTTCAAATGCCGACCTTTCTATTTTAGAAAAATTTGAATGTGTTGGTAAATACATTGTTTTATCATACGGATTATCATAATAAGCATATTGTGATATTATTGATATTTTAGTTGAATTTAAATTAATATTATTTAATCTATTTTCTTGAAAACTTCCATAACCAATTTGACTTAATTCATTATTGTAAATTATTTCAGAAATATTATTTTTTGAAAAAGCATGAATACCTATTGTTTGTAAATTTGCAGGTAAATGTATATTTTCAGAAATATCGTTATTCGCAAAACTATATTTACCTATTGTTGTTAACGAAGATAAACCAGAAATATCTAATTTTTCTATTGTTCCAAAAGAAAATGCGCCTTCATCTATTGTAACTATATTTCCTGTTAATGTTAAATTTGTTAATTTATTAAATCCGAATGCATATTTTCCTATTTTTGTTAAACTATTTGGTAATATTAAACTTGTTATTGGAGAACCAAAAAAAGCATAATCATTTATTTCTGTTAAATTTGATGATTGTGATAAATTTACACTTGATATTCTATTTCTATTGAAAGCATTGTTATGTATTTTTTGTAAATTTATTACATTTGTAAAGTCAACACTTGTTATACTATTATTATCAAATGCTTTTTCTGAAATATCTGTTAAACTTGTTAATCCTGATAAATCTATTGTTTTTAAATTATTATTTGAAAATCCGTTTTGTCCAATTTTGCTTGTTTGTAAAGGTAAAAATATACTTGATAAATCTATATTTGTAAATTCATTTGATTCAATTGTAAAAGATGTATTATTGCTATTTAAATTAAAACTTAAATCTTTACTATTTGATATTGTATAACTAATATCAATACCTATTTGTTGTAATTCGCTTGTTGTATAAGAATTCAAAGATACTATTTTTGATTTTATAATATCAAATTCTGTTAAATCAGAACTATGTGTTAAATTAAATCCACTTGTATTTAATGATGATAAATCAGTTTTTATACTATTTTGACTATTTGATGATGTATAATATTTTTTTTCATCAACATTATAAATAATTAAAGATAAATCAGTTACATTAGTTGCAAAAACTGAACTAATATCACTTATACCATATGAAATACTTGTTGGTAATAATGCATTTTCTATTGGATTATTATTAAATGTATTTTTTAAACCTACTATTGAATCTGGCAATTGTACAATACTAATATTTTGATTTTCAAATAAATTATCACTAATATTTTGTACACCATTTTGTATTTGTAATTTACTTTTATTATTTGATAAATCCACTATATCAAACAAAAATGATTGTTTTTGTACATTTGTTAACGCTGTTACTAATGAAAATGATGCATCAAAATTTATCATTTCGTTAGTAGTAAAAATATTAGATTTTTGAATACTTGTATCTTCAACCTCATTATTTATTCTTAAGTTGCCAATACTTCCATATTTTAATATATTTTCGGTTTGAATAATATTTGCTGAACCTTGTCTAAATGCCAACCAATTTATATTTCCAAAATCATCATTCACATAAATTTCTATTGTTCCAGCAATAAATAAATATTCTTGAATAACATTACCCGCGTCTACAATTGTTCTTTTTTCTTGTAAACTATTTATTCCTGATTTATAATCTATTTTATCTTCTTTTCCTTTATTTTCAATAGCAAAATAATAACCATTTTGTGTTGTTAACACATATTTTCCTTGAAAAGAATTTTTTTTATTATTTATTACTGAATAAACATTAAATTCTGTAAATTCTCTTCCTATATTTGAATTAAACGCAATTGTATTATTTGAACTAATAAAAACATCTGTATTTCTAGGTAAATAAATAGGAGTCAATACTAAATTTGATAAATTATTATAATTAACTAAAGGTATCGTATTTTGTGTATTTGTAAGTTTTATCATAGATACATCTAAAATACTACTTGTAACTCTATCATCAGTATGAATACCTATTAATGTATTACGATTTATATTTGGAAATACTAAACTATTTCCATCAAAATTAATTGTTGTGCCTAATTCTTTTTCTAATTTATTTGTAAAATCATTTATAAAATAATCTCCTTCCGTTACTCGTGCAATATTGTTTAATTGACCTGTTGGAACAAAATCTAATTTTCCTTCAGTACTAATATATCTTAAATAAAGACGTTCTCCCTTTTTTATTTTTAATGTTGTTTCATCTTCTGGAACTGCAAATATGCTATTGGGTAAACCTTGCAAAATTATATCATTATCTTTTGCTTTTAAATATACATTGTATCCTTTTTCTTTATTTCTACCTTTTCTTGATAATATTAAATTTGTACCTAATTTATTTAATTCATTTATTGATGTTAAACTCACATCTGTAATTGAGTTATTACATATGTCCTTTATATAACTTATTGCTGGTAAACTTCTATTTTTTTCTGGATTTAATGTACTTATATAGACATTACTATTTGAAATATCATTTTCTGAAATATCTACCATAACAAATTATTACTTTAATAATATATGTTATTATCTTCTTTTTTGATTTTTAGCAAAATTGTACTAATTATTTTACAAATAAATTATTAGTACATTTTTATAATATTATTAGAATATTATTATAGTATATTATGACTGAACGTTTTCCAAGATATATACAAATTTATGAACCTTTTACTTTAAAAGATAATTCAAATAATTCACTTACTTTTGAACCAAATGGCACACCATCAAATTTTTTGAATAACAACGTTAGAACTAAAGTAGTTAATTTAAATTCATATGATTTTAAAGATTTTAC
>ERZ807291.4556-NODE-4556-length-18275-cov-11.556696_pt1 | contig 18275 bp, 11 predicted proteins | sample MGYA00521257_ERZ807291 | MGnify/ENA primary metagenome ERZ807291 (study PRJEB31413, sample SAMN03169783) | marine metagenome | biome: Marine; feature: Water; material: Subsurface seawater | place: North Sea | collected 2011-04-28 | depth 1 m m ... | reverse complement strand
CTATACTGTTTGTTGAACAACCATTAGCATCAGTAACAGAGAAAGGATAATCTCCGGCAGGTAAATAGTTAGGGTTAAACATGCCAAAATCTTGAGAATATGGAATCGTTCCTCCAATTATATTTGGGTTTATCAAGCCTGTATTCTCTCCATAACAATCAACATTTATAACATCAATTGATATAATTTCCAACAATTCTGGTTCTGTGATATTAATGTTCCCATTTTTAATGCAATTATTCCCATCATTTAACTGATATGGATAATTGCCTGGAGCTAATAAATTTATATTTATTCCAAACCAATCTTCAGTATATGGAGTAATACCTCCACTAATTTGTAATGAGGTATTACCGTCATTTAATCCAAAACAGCTCACATTGTTTGTTACTTCAGTGACTTGAATCTCAGAAGGTTCATTTATTGTTGCATTTCCTGTAGTTGAGCAATTATTTATATCTGATACAGTAACTGGAAAATTTCCTGCACTCAGATTGTTTTCATCAACTCCACCCCAGTAAATATTATATGGAGCTCCAGCACCTCCAGAAACTGTAAGAGATGCTGATCCATCATTTCCTCCAAAGCAACTAACATCAGATTCATCAATTACTAAAGCCATACCTGGTGGTTCGTTAATCATTACACTTCCTGAAGAAACACAACCATTTCCATCAGTAATAGTGAAATTATGTTGTCCTACAGTAAGCCCATTAGGATTGCTACCATTCCAATTTGTATTATATGCTAATGTTCCTCCAGTAATACTTAAACTAGCAGTTCCATCATTATACCCAGCACAACTTACATCTGTTTTATTAATCGTAAACAACAAAGAATCTGGTTCGGTTATTGTAAAGTTACTAGTTACTGTACATCCATTGTTATCAGTAACAGTATAGGTGTAATTTCCATTTGCAAGTTGAAGAGGGTTATTGCCTCCAAAATCCTCAATGTATGGTAGTGTTCCACCACTTGCATTAAGTGTAATACTGCCATTCAATTCATCTTTACAAAGTACATTTGTAATAAGAGGATTTGCAGCTAATTGCGAGGGTTCATTTATCGTTATTAAGTCTGTTGCTGTACATCCATTATCATCAGTTACTAGGTAATTATAAGTTCCAGGGGATAAAACTGATTGGCTGTAATAGTTTGTTGCGCCAGCTGAGAGTACTTGAGAGTAAGGTGGAATATTTACAGTGTAATTTTGTATACCACCTGTTATCACTAAATCAATATTTCCATCATTTAAGCCAAAACAACTTACATCATTTAATGAAGAAGTAACTATTATCTCTGTAGGTTCAGTGATTGTAAAATTTTCTGTGTACAGACAACCATTCATATTAAATACATCAACAGAATAATAACCAGGACCAATGTTGGTTATGCTACTTGAAGAACTAGCGTTTGACCACTGATATGTTGTAGTTGCAGGTTCGTTAACTACTTCTATTAAACCATCATTAGATCCAAAGCAACTTACATTAGATGTATTAACAGTTGGATTAAGAGTAGGAGGTTCTGTTAAAGTAAACGTTTCGTTAGCAGTGCAACCATCATCATCTGTTATTGTAGTTGTATAGGTTCCTGCTACTAAATTAGAGATATTTTGAGTTGTACTAGTATTTGACCAAAGAGTTGAAAAAGGTGGTATTCCTCCTGTAATATTAAGATTGATTGACCCGTCAGATAAACCATTACAGCTTATATTTGTTAATGTTTCAGAAATATCAATATTAGACATTACACAACAATTTGTACTTGCACTACCTCCAATTTGATTGAAATTAATATTGCAATTAGAATTTGAATAATTAGTAATCAGTATTACATAGTAATCGCCAGTACTCGCTCCATTTATCTGACAGGTTTCATTTGAAACCCAAGAATAGCTACAATCTTCAATATTCCATGATGTTAGATTATTACACATTGTATTTGGATCTGAAAAGGGTCCCCAACAAATAAAATCAATATCATTTGCAGGAGTGCTAAAAAGTGAAAGTGTCATATTTCCAGGATTGTCTATTTGTAAATAAAAGAATGCTGGATTAGGCTGTGTACTTAAACAACCATAATCAGGTCCATTTGGAGAACTTGTTCCTGTGGAAGCTGGAAAAGTTATTCCAGAATTTGTGCAAAATGGAGTAGCGGTATTACAATTAGCTGATTGAGATTGTGCTGAAATACTAAATAATATTGCTAATAATATTAATATTATTTTTTTCATACTACCTCACTAAGGTAACTGTGCCTTCATAATTTCTAAGTTTACCATTTACATCCGTAACTATTATATGGTAAACATAAACGCCAATCGTTCCGTAATCACTACTACCGTTAATTTTTCCATCCCAAGCTTCATCACATCCACTTGTGCAATATTCATTAGTGTATTTGTCTGTTCTAAACACCCTTTTACCTTGTCTGTCATAAATGCTTAATTCATATTTTTGTACGCCATCAATAATTGGTAAAAAGAAATCATTATCTAAATCATTATTTGGAGTAAATGCATTAGGCACATAAATAGTAAATGTAGGAGAGATAATAATTGTTTGGTATGCGATATTTGAACACCCACTATCTGATACAGTTTCTAAGGAAACAATATAGACTCCAGTATCTGCATACATATGATCAATGTGTCCTAAGTTAGAAACTTGTTCGCTACCATCACCAAAGTCCCATGTTCCTGGTATTAAAGATAGATATGTTGACTTATCAATAAAATTAATAAGCGGATCAGTTATTTCAGTTTGTAATGGGTAAGCAACTAGAGCAACATCTGGCACTGGGTTGATGTTTACATTTGCTTGTCCATTTAGTGTTGTGGCTTCACAACCATTTTGATCAATTACGCTTACTAGAGTATAAAGTCCCATTGTAGCAGTAGAAATTCCTGTTGAATCTCCAATATCAGTTAAAATAAAATTCTCAGTTCCATTTGTGTATTCAATATCATATAAAGGAGTACCATTTGTAGTAACTATAGATAAGTCCGTTGTTCCTCCTTCACAAATTGAACCATCTCCACTTAGTGTAGTAATAGGAAGTGGGTTAATTGTGATAATTATATCCTCATCAACTTGTTTAAAGCAATTTACGCCAGTAATAGAGTTAATTGTTATATTTGAAGGATTTGTAGCAATTAAAGTTAAGTCCCCCGTTTGGAAGTTAATAATAGTGTTAGTGTTTACGCCATTAAAAGTATAATCAATATTAAATGGTGGAGTGCCTGCAGTAAAATCTAAACCAATCTCTACTAAATCACCATCACATAACTCATTAGAATAAGATGTAACTAGCTGAGGTATTTCATTTACCACTAAAGTTGTAGCTGCTGTTAAAGAGCTCGTACAAGTACTATCATCTGTAACAGATGTTAATGCATAATCCGTTGTAATAATAGGAGAAATAGCTGAAGTAAAACCTCCAGATCCAACTATTTCATTTGCAGTAGTTGTTCCGTTTGCATCCGTAATAGAATAATCAACACTAAATGGTGGTGTTCCTATATTATTGTTCATTATTAATGTAGAGTTATCCCCTACACAGATAGGGTTAGGGTTAACTGCAACATTCATGTTAGGTAATGGGTTTACATTAAGAATTTCGTTATTAATAGTGTTTTGATTGATACAACCATTTGCATCAACTATTGAATTTATTGAATAAGTTGTTGTAATATTTGGCGATAAAGAGAAACTATATTGTCCGCTATTATTTACAGGTCCTTCAGCTTGAGGTCCATTCGCATTATAATTAATTGTAAATGGAGCAACTCCATTAGAATTGAAATCAAATTCAAGATCTATTAGATCTCCAGCACAAATCGAATGGTCAGAAACTGCAAAGTCAACACTAAAATAACCAGGTTCAACAAGTGTTATTAAAGTGTCATTAAAACAAGCAGTAGTATTTTCGGTTGTGATAGTAGATAGATCAGTAACAGTTACTGTATAACTACCATTGCCTAAAGCAGAACTATCAACTCCTCCCCAGTTAATATTATAAGCACCTCCATTTCCTCCAGCAGGGTTTAAAGTAACGACACCATCAGCAAACGCATTACAACTAATATCTGCTATTGTTGGGTCAAATGTAATTTGTTCAGGTTCTGTTATAGTTGCAAAATCTTGAACAGGACACCCTCCAACTGTTACTATAACTGGGTATGTTCCTGGACCTAAATTTGATATACTGTCAGATGTTGAGCCGTTAAACCATTGAAATGAAGCTGAAGATCCAGGTGCGTTCAATACTATTGAGTAGTCCTCTGTTGCTCCGAACCAAGGTAATCCAAATGCGCCTGCATCTTCACAGGGCCCCATAATTACTGCTGGATTTCCTCCACCATTACTCATGCACACCACACGCATTCTAGTTGGTCCGTAAGCCCCAGAAGATGGGACAATAAAATTAAATGGAAATACAGTTCCAGGAATCCAAGTACCAACTGGTATATTTATTACGCCAAGATCTTCACCAGCATCTAAAAAATCACCATCAATATTAAAATCAATATATACATTTATTGCTTCAGGAGCATATGATCCTGGTACCGCAAATTCGTCATGAGGAGTAACATTAACTGTAAAAATCTGTCCTTCTGAAATGTCTGCATACATTGTTGTAGTATAGTCTTCGTAAAAATCAGTGCTGCCAAAAGTAATATTATTAATATTAAAGTTATTTCCGTTCAATTGTACTTGCCCAATACTAGCTGAAGGTTGTGCAGAAAAAGTACTAGACGGATTTGATGTGCAATATGGTAATAAAGAAATTGTACCTGGAGGAGTTGTTGCATTTAGCATAGTTATACTTGCAGCTCCGTTATTAACACCAAAACAACTGCTGTTATATTCATTAATTGTACTGGTCGTATTTAATGGATCATATAAAGTAACACTGCTTGAAAATGAACATTGATTTGCATCTGTAACAGTATAGTTAAATGTTCCAGCAGTTAAAGCTAATGGATCTTCTCCAAACCAATTAAAAATATAAGCTGGCTGCCCACTGCTTGCTGTTAATAAAGCACTACCATCATTGTATCCAAAACAAGATGGATTGTTTGTAGTTACATCATTTGGCAGAACAGTTGGAGCTTCATTTATTAATATGGATCCTCCAACAGGTATTGGGTTACATCCTTGTGGAGTGTAAGTGTAAGTTATATTATATAGTCCAGGCATGTTTGATGCTGGATCAAAATCAGTTATTACTGATCCTAGATTATCTGTAAATACTCCATTACCTTGTACTGACCATCCAGGAGAAGGTATTCCTGTTAGAGTAAATGAGTTTTCATTTGAGCAGATAACTGAAGGTGAAGTAATGGAAATACTTGCAGCACTAAAGATATCAATATTAACAGTTGCATCATCACCTGGACAAGTACCGCTTGAGCTACCAGAAATTGAGTACGTATAGATGCCTGGAGGATCAATTGCAGGGTCAAAAGTTCCAGGAACAGAAAATCCATTGTAAGTCCAGCTTCCGTTATTGACAGGCTGACCATTTAACTGGTCAATTAAATTCATTTGAGGATCAGTATCGCAAAACAAAAGTGGATTTCCCGATCCAGCATCCGCACCAGCATCTCCAGGACTAGGGCCTCCAAATGCATCATTAGGGCCTGATGCTGTAAATTGAATAAAACATGGATCAGGTGTTGATCCTGATGCAGCCCAGTTCGCAACAAGAATAACATAAAACTCGCCAGCTACTGCATTTGTTATTTGCAAAACTTCTTGTGTAGTAGCTGGAGCATTGCTGCAATCTTCTTGATTTGGATTTGTTAATAGATCACACATTGTTAATAGATCATTAAATGGTCCCCAGCAAATATAATCAAGATCAGGTGAAGTATTTATATTTGGATATGGTATTCCTATTACATCTGTAGGAGTAATATTTATGCTTAGTGGACCATTAGTGTTGGATTCAAAAAAGTAAAATGATCCATATTCACTAATTGCAGAAAAACCACAATTAAGACTTGTTCCAGAGGGAGCAGTTGCTGATCCTGAAGTAGCGGCAGGATATAAAGAGCCATTACAAATTTCTGGTATTGGAGATGAACAAGATTGAACAGGTCCGGCACCTCCTTGGGAATAACAAGAGGTATAAGTAAATAACGTAAAAAATAAAAGTAAGAATCTTTTCATTAAAATGGATTTTTTTGTAGGTTACAAATATAAGAAAAAAATACTTGATTTTTTCTAGATGAAAGTAACTAATATTACTTATAAAACCTTACAATCTGATTTTTTTATCCAACCACTGTTTCCATTGGTAATTTTAATGTTTATCCACTCTCCAATAGTATCTAAAATCTCAATTTTACTTCCTGAATGTAAAGAGAATAAGTTAGTGCTGTTTGATGTAGGAGCACTATTTACAACTATTGATGAGGTGAAAATAATAGCTTCTTTTTTAGTTATTTTACTTTGATAAGAGCTGTAAGTTGTAAGAACACTGATAATTGCAAGAGAATACAAAATACTTAAAAAGTGATCTTTTTTAATATTAGTAAATTGACTAAGTATCTTTGTTAAAAGTGCAAGCCAAATAATTAGAATGCTAATTAGTTGCCAAGAAAATGTATTAAACATTGATATAAAACTACTCCACCATTTTATATAAAAAAGCTGAGGAATCTCTTCTATTCGGTCAATAATTTTTAGGTTTGCTAGCTCAAGGTTTTGTATGGTTTTGTCATTTTTCTCTAGTTTTAAGCTTTTTTCATAATGCCATATTGCATTTGCCCAATTTTGTGCTTTATAATGACAATTTCCTAAGTTGTAGTATAGTTCACTACTTTCTAATCCTGTAGTTAAAATACTATCATAAAGAGTTATAGCAGAAGTGTAATCTGATTTATTGTAAGCTTTATTTGCCTTTTCAAAAAGTTGATCTGAAGCAAAAGAACTAATGCTTACTAGCAGGCTGATAATGAGAGTTCTTAATTTCATCTTAAGGCAGTTTCAACTTCAATAATTATGTGTTTGGCTTTAGTTAAAATATCTCCCATTTGAGCGTTTTTATTACTGGCAGGTGAATAGCGCGCAAATTCACATTCATCTAAAAGAGCGATAAATTGCTTTTCTGTATAGTTAACAATACCATTAGAGTAAAAGTGCGTGCTAACAGTTTCTTTTGATAAATCTGCTGTACTTACTTTAAATTTATCAGCAAAATAAACCCAAAGTGATTTTTCAATTTCTTCAAAAAATGTGTCAAAATCACTATTATTAATGCAATTTTGTGCGTATTTAAGTCTTTTTAGTGCAATTTTGTTTGCTTTCTTGTTTTTCCAATCACTACTATTTTCGTCTGTTTTACCAACTATTGTGTTGTGAATCCTAAGGAGCACAATTAAAAATATTGGTAAAAATAAGATTAGAATAAAAAGATTTTTATTTAAAATATTATCATGAATTTCTTTCAGCTTAGTTGTTGTGAAAATATAATGAATATCTTTTTTCTCAGTTTTTATTATTTGCTGATTTATTGTTGAGTTTTCACTCTCAGTATTGCTGTTAGCATTTATTATTAAATTATGCTGAGGTGTTTTTTTAGTCTCGTATTTCTTAGTTTTATTATTGTAATAGACTAAGCTTGAACTAGCAATGGTGTACTCTCCCTCATATCTTGGAATTAATAAATACTCAAAAGTTTTAATGCTTCTTTTTCTTCCTCCTTCAAATATTTTGTTGGAAATTTTAGGGTCATAAACTTCGAAATCTTGAGGGAATTGAATTGCTAGTGGTTTAATTAACTCAATATTTCCAATACCAGTTATTGTTATTTTGTAGTTAATCGCATCATTAGCATTGGCTGTAGTATTATCCACTTCTGATTTAATTAAAAATTCACCAACAGCACCATGAAAATTAGCAGGTGGGCTTGGTAATTCATTAACAGTTATGGTAATTGCTTTTGATGAAATATATTCTTCTTGAATCTGATAATTGTTGCTAAAAAAACCTCTATTTCTCTTGTTGTTCTTAACCCTTATACTGCATTTCAGTTCCATTGGATCAATTATCAACTTGCCTGATTTTTGAGCAGTTAAAACTGATTTTTTTACAGTCGCTACATTGTACGGAACCCCATCAATTACATCTCTTTTAAATATGCTTGAGCTTTCTAAATCTTTTGTCCAAAATCCATTTAAATCAGGAAGTTCGCTAAGCTCAGTATTGTTTAGTTCCAATCTAGTAAATAGTTTGTAAGTAACAATTATTTGTTCGCCAACAACTATGTTTCTTTTACTTACATCAACATTTATAAATAAGTTGTCACTTAATGCTTTTTGTTGTGCTTTATTTTTATCACTGCCTTTTACAATCTTTAATTGATAGGACTTGCTTTTTATAGTTTTTCCTTCAACTTTTATAGATGCCGGACTAATATTAAAAGTTCCTTCATTTATAGCTTTTAAATAATAGGAATAAGTTGTTTTGGTACTATTTTGACTTTTTCCGTTTATAAAGCTATAACTACTTTGTGTTGAGGGATTTGGTCCGCTTAAAACTCTTAGTCCGTTAAAGTTTGGAGACTTAAAATTACTTCCTTGTGTATCTATGCTGTATTGAATCAAAATTTGCTCACCAACTATTGCGGGGTTTTTATCAGAAGACACACTTAGTTTTTGTGCAAAACTAAGTGTACTAATAAATACAAATAATATAAGAATAATTCTTTTCAACTTACCAGTCTTTTAATACTTTAACTCTTTTGCCTTTCACTTTCTTTTTTTGTAGTTCTTCTTGCAATTCTTTTTCTTCTTGTTGAATGGCTTCTAGCATTTTCTCAGCATCCTCCTTGCTCATTTCTTCTTTTTTCTCATTTGGTTGATTCTCCTTTTCTTGCTCTTCCTTTTTCTGCTCCTTATTTTGTTCCTGCTTATCTTCTCCTTCTTGATCTTTTTTATCCTCTTGCTGCTCTTCTTTTTTATCCTCTTGCTGCTCTTCTTTTTTCTCCTCTTGCCGTTCTTGTTCTTGCTTTTGTTTTTTGGAAAGAGCTAAATTGTGCCTTGTCTCTGAATCATTCGGATTTATCCTTAATGCATTCTTATAAGCTTCAATTGCTTCTTCTAATTTTTGTTCTTGAGTTAAAGAGTTTCCTAAATTATGATAAACTTTTGCTAAATCATTTTTAGTTGAAGCATTGTCAATTAAAGCATTAAAAAGTGCTGATGATTCTTGATAGCGTTCTTGCTTGTAAACAGCATCTGCTAAATTAAAAGAAGCATTAAAATAATCCTGATCTTTTTCTAATGATTTTCGGTACTGAATTTCAGCATCATTGTAGCTACTATCAATATAAAGCACATTCCCATTTCTTAAGAATGATTTTTTGTTCTGAGCAAAAGAGGTTATGCACAAAAGTAATGATAATATAAAGAGTGTATTTTTCATTAGTCCTTATAAAAATTAATACGGTTACTCCATTTATTTTTTCTTGCTAGTAGCATTAAGTCAGTTATCAATAAAAGTAATGCCAATCCAATAAATAATTGAAACCTGTCCTTGTATTCAGTAAAAACCATAGTCCCAATTTCCTTTTTTTCCATTTTATTAATTTCAGCAAATAGGCTTGACAGCCCTGCTTTGGAATTATTTGCACGCACGTAAGTTCCTTTTCCTGCACTAGCAATTTGCTGTAATAGTTGCTCATTTAATTTACTTACTATAGTATTTCCATCTCTATCTTGTCGGTAATCCGTTCGGTTGCCGTATTTGTTGTAGATAGGAATTGGGCCTCCTTTGCTGAGTCCCATACCTAAAGTATGAACGAATATTCCAAGTTCATTGGCTTGCGCAGAGCTTTCAATTGCTTTTTCATCATGGCTTTCTCCATCAGTAATAATAATGATAGCTTTATTTTGTGCATTTTTCATATCAAAGGACTGAATACTTAAATCAATTGCCTTTGCAATTTCAGTTCCTTGTGTAGGTACAATGTTTGTGCTTACTGTTGATAGGAAAAGTTTTGCTGCTGAATAATCTGTAGTGATTGGAAGTTGAACATAAGCCTCTCCTGCAAAAACGATAAGCCCAATTCTATCGCCTTCTAGTTTATCAATTAATCGGGAAATAGCAAGTTTAGCTCTTTCCAATCGGTTAGGTTTTATGTCCTCTGCCATCATGGAGTTAGAAAGATCAATAGCTATCATTAAGTCCACACCTTCTCTTTTTACTTCCTCCATTTTTGTACCTACTTGTGGGTTGGTAATACCAATGATTAATAAAATGAAAATAAGAATAGTAAGGATGTTTTTTATTTGAGTTCTCCTTTTTGAAAAAGAATGCATTAGTTCTTTTATTAAGCGGCTATCTCCGAAAAGAGCTAAGGAAGTTGCCTTCCATTTACTATATAATAGCATTGCTATTATTATAACAGGAATTCCAAATAGGAAATTCAAATATTCAATATGTTCGTATCTTAACATTTAAGGAATCTGTTTTAAATAAGTAATTTGTAAAATGAAACCTAAAAACAATAAACCTAAAGCCAAAAGTGCAAAGGGTAAAAATTCCTCAGAACGCTTGTGAAATTCTGTAACTTCTATCTTTGATTTTTCCAAAGCATCAATGTCTTTGTAAATTTCTTTTAAGGAATTATTATTGGTCGCTCGAAAGTATTTTCCATCTGTTAGTGTTGCAATATCTTGTAAAGTTTTTTCGTCAATTTTCACTTCTACTTCTTGGTATTGTATTCCGAATGGAGTTTGAAAAGGGTAGGGGGCAAAACCTTCAGTTCCTACACCAATAGTATATACTCTTATGCCAAATTTCTCAGCAATTTCAGCAGCTGTAAGTGGTGGTACCATTCCGCTATTATTTACTCCATCCGTAAGTAGGATTATTACTTTAGATATTGCTTCAGAATCTTTTAATCGGTTCACTGCTGTGGCTAATCCCATTCCTATAGCTGTCCCATCATCTACCATACCACTTTTAACATCTTGGAATAAATTAATAAGTACATTATGGTCGGTTGTAAGTGGGCATTGGGTAAAACTTTCTCCTGCAAAAATAACCAAACCAACTCTGTCACTTTTTCGCTTGCTTATAAAGTCCATTGCTACATTTTTGGAGGCTTCTAATCTATCAGGTTTCAAATCTTGTGCCAGCATACTTCCTGATATATCCATTGTCAAAACAATATCAATACCTTCTGTTGTAATTTCCTCCCAATTAATGGAAGATTGCGGGCGAGCCAAAGCAATAATCATTAAGGTTACTACTGTAATTTTTAATACAAAAGGTAAATGGCGTAATTGTTGTTTTATAGTTGGCTTGGTATCTATCGCCTCTGTTACAGAAAATAAAATAGTACTGCTTTTACTTTTATGTTTGAGTGCGTAGTATATAACAATTGCTAGTGGCAATACCAAGAGGTAAAAAAACTCACTATTTACAAAGGTGTAATTAGCCATTATTTATTTGCTTTTGTTTTGTTTGTGCAACAAAATGTTTGGCTAGTTGCATACTTTCTTTATTCTCAGTTTCTTCAGGTTTGCTTTTAGCAAACTTGGCTAAATCAGCTCTTTGTAATATGATAGTAATGCTTGCTAATTGCTCATTATTCACTTTGCTTTTTAGCTCCCTAATTATCTCTTCAGTTGCGAGTTCTAAGGCAATAAAGTTGAATCTATTTTCGGTATATCTCCTAATGATTTCGGATATTTCACTATGGTATTCTTTAACGTTTCCCGCTTGCCATACTTGTGCTTGATCTAATTTTGTTAATTCTTGTAGGGCTGTAATATCTGCAGGTATAATTACTTTTGTTTTTTTTATTTTTATTACTTCTTTTTTACTCAATATATACCTTTTAATCAAGAAAAAAATAAGGGTCAATAGAATAATTCCTAAAAGCCAAGGCCAAATATCACTCCAACCAATTGGCGCTTCCATAGGTTGTTTTATGTCCTTTAATTCAGCTCCTTCTTCTAGAATTACTGATTGTACATTAAGTAGTAATCCTTCTGTTTTATTGTTTGCAGAAAAAGCAATTGGAGGGATATAGTAGCTACCACTATCCCAAACGGTAATAATGAAGTTTTGTGAAATTAAATTATCGTTAGTATCTAGCTTCCCTTGTTTAATAATTTCAATTCCTTCTGCCAAAAACTCATCATATGTTGGCCATACTTCAGTTTCACTGATTGGATTGCTGACACTGAAATTGATTTGCTCACCAATCAGGATTGAATTGGTGTCCATTATAGCTGTTTGCCCCCAAGCGATATTACTTAATAATAAAAGTGCAATTATTTCTTTCATCTTCTACTTCCTCTAGTTTTAAAAAAGTTAATCAGAGGTTTAATATAATCTGTTCCTGTAGTGATGTCAATTAAGTCCACTCTACTGGTAGGTAATAGTTTTCGTAATTTTTCAGTTTCTTGCAATCTATTTTTTGCAAAATTATCTCGTATTTTCTTACTAGTGGTATCAATAAAAATAATTTTTTCTGTTTCAGCATCTTGCATATGGACAAGTCCAACATTAGGCAAGGTATCTTCTCTTGTATCGTGAATTCTAAGTGCAACTAAATCATGCTTTTTACTTGCAATTTTTAAGGGTCTTTCAAACTCCTTGCTAATAAAATCTGAGAGGATAAAACAAATACTTCTTTTTTTAATTACGGAATTAAAATATTCCAAAGCTCTTGCAATATTGGTTCCTTTTCCTGTTGGTTGAAACGCTAATACTTCACGAATTATTCTTAGGATATGGCTTTTCCCTTTTTTAGCAGGGATGAATTGTTCTACTTTATCTGTAAAGAAAATAACACCCACTTTATCATTATTTTTAATAGCAGAAAAGGCAAGTATAGCAGAAATCTCTGTTGCTAATTCTCTTTTGAATTGCTCCTGTGTTCCAAAATTTCCTGATGCAGAAACATCTATTAAAAGAATTACAGTCATTTCTCTTTCTTCTTCAAATACTTTCACAAATGGTGCATTGTATCGGGCAGTTACATTCCAGTCAATGAAACGAACATCATCTCCTGGCTGATATTCTCGCACTTCCGAAAATGCCATACCTTTACCTTTAAAAGCCGTCTGGTATTCTCCTGCAAAAATATGGTTGGAGAGTCCTTTGGTTTTTATCTCTATCTTTCTTACTTTTTTTAAGAGGGCTGAGGTGCTCATTAAGGAATCTCTATCGCATTTAGTATTTCAGTAATGATGTCTTCTGAAGTAATGTTTTCTGCTTCTGCTTCATAAGTAAGTCCTATTCTGTGCCTTAGGACATCATGGCATAGTGCTCTTACATCTTCTGGTATTACATAACCTCTTCTTTTGATAAATGCGTATGCTTTACTTGCAGCTGCTAAATTGATACTCGCTCTTGGAGATCCTCCAAAAGAAATCATGTCTTTGAATTTTTCTAAGCCATATTGTTCAGGATATCTTGTTGCAAATACAATATCAATTATGTATTGCTCAATTTTTTCATCCATATATACCTCCTTCACTAAATTACGAGCACGGATTATTGCATCTGTTTTAAGTACAGCATTAGCAGTAGGAAATGCTTTGGCTAAATTGTGTCGAACAATTAATTTTTCTTCTTCTTTCTTTGGGTAATCAATTACTACTTTTAGCATAAATCTATCTACCTGTGCCTCAGGTAATGGGTAAGTTCCTTCTTGTTCTACAGGATTTTGTGTAGCCATTACTAAAAATGGTTTGTCTAGTGGAAATGATTCTCCTCCAATAGTTACTTGGCGTTCTTGCATTGCCTCTAGTAAAGCAGATTGTACTTTTGCAGGGGCACGGTTTATCTCATCAGCAAGTATAAAGTTAGCAAATATAGGTCCTTTTTTTACTGAAAAAGTCTCATTTTTTGGGCTATATATTTGTGTTCCGATAATATCGGCAGGCAATAAGTCAGGTGTAAATTGTAAACGACTGAATTTTGCATCTATCGTTTTTGCAAGGGTTGATATTGCAAGTGTCTTTGCAAGCCCAGGTACTCCTTCCAGTAATATATGTCCGTTTGATAGTAGAGCCACTAATAGGCGTTCATTCATGTGCTTTTGTCCAACAATTACTTTGTTGAGTTCAAGCATCAGCATATCAATGATAGCACTTTCCTTGTTTATCTTTTCGTTTAATTCTTTAATGTCAGTTTGTATCGTCTCAGTCATCATATTTTTTTTAGGATGGCAAATTTAAGTTTTGTAAATTTAATTGCAATAGCTAACGAATATTTTTTTTACTTAGTATGTTATTAAATCCGTTTTCTATTTTTGCATCAAATTAAATAATGAGATTTTTCATTCAACTTTCATATAAAGGCACTGCATACCATGGCTGGCAAGTTCAGCCTAATGCTAATACTATTCAGGAAGAAATTAATAAGGCATTAAGTACTATACTAAATGTCAAAATTGAGGTAATGGGTGCAGGGCGTACGGATACAGGGGTGCATGCTAAACAAATGTTTGCTCACTTTGATTGTAATAAAGTGTTTGAAGCTAAAATTCTTATTCAAAAACTAAATTCTTTTTTACCATCTGATATAGCTATTCAAGCTATTTTTGAGGTTGGTACTGAAGTGAGCAGTCGTTTTGATGCTATCAGCCGTACTTATGAGTATCATATTGTTCAGCATAAAAGCCCTTTTGCTACTGAAGCTTATTATTTGCATAAAAAACTAGATGTTGATGCAATGAATAGGGGGGCTGATTATATGTTGGGTAAGCAAGATTTTACTTCTTTCTCCAAAGTTAATACGGATACCTATACTAATTATTGTGAAGTAGCTTTAGCACATTGGGAATGGGATAATAATGTGTTGGTTTTTACTATTAAGGCGGATCGTTTTTTGCGTAATATGGTAAGGGCAATAGTGGGGACTTTGTTAGAAGTGGGTATTGCTAAAATTTCTGCTGAACAGGTGCTAGATGTTATTGCTGCTAAGGATAGGTGTGAAGCGGGGACTTCTGCACCTGCCAAAGGACTTTTTCTTGCTCAAGTTGAGTATCCTAAAAATATAGTATCCTAAATGCAAGAAACGAATAATAAAAAACAAACAACTAAAACAGGTAAAGTGCTCGATTTTGATTTACTCAAAAGAGTTTTGGAGTTTGCTAACCCTTATAAAGTTATCTTTTTTATTGCCGCTTTGTCAGCAATTTTTCTTTCGGTTCTAGGGCCAATTCGTCCTTTGCTTATCAATCATGCTATTGATAATTATATTTTAATTCCTAATAAACAGGAATTAATTAATGTTACCATGATTTTAATGGCTATCTTGGTAATTGAAGGGGTGTTGCAATTCTTTTATATTTATCTTTCTACCTGGCTGGGTCAGCATGTTATTCAGGATTTAAGAACTAAAGTTTTTAAGCATATTTTATCACTTAGAATGAACTATTTTGATAATACTCCCATTGGCACTTTAGTTACGCGTTCAATTTCTGATATTGAAACTATTGCTGATATTTTTTCTCAAGGATTATTGGTTATTATTGCTGAGCTTTTAAAGCTTATTGTTGTTGTATCTATGATGTTTTATGTTGATTGGCGTTTGGCATTAATTGCCATGCTTACTATTCCTGTTCTTTTGGTGGCTACTTCTTGGTTTAAACAAAATATTAAAGCCTCTTTTCAGGATGTTCGTGAGCAAGTTTCTCAGCTCAATACTTTTGTTCAGGAGCACATTGTAGGAATGAGTGTAGTGCAAATTTTTAATCGTGAAAAATCGGAATATGATAAATTTTTTAAGATAAATAAAGAGCATAGAGGCGCTCATTTACGCTCAATCTTTTATTACGCAGTTTTTTTTCCTATTGTTGAAGTGCTTTCGGCTATATCTATTGGTTTAATAGTGTGGTATGGAGGTTATGGTATTTTGGAGGGTAAGGATATTACGGTTGGTGAGCTTATAGCTTTTATTTTATTTGTTCACATGATGTTTCGTCCTATCAGGCAACTAGCGGATAGGTTCAATATTTTACAAATGGGTATTGTGGGTTCTGAGCGTGTTTTTAAAGTGTTAGATACTGAGGAAAAAATCATTGATAAAGGTATAAAAAATTTTACCGATTTAAAGGGATCTATTGCTTTTTCTGATGTTAATTTTGCTTATAAAAAAGGGGAGTGGGTGCTTAAGGATTTAAGCTTTAATATTGATGCTGGTAAAATGTTAGCTTTGGTGGGCAGAACTGGTGCTGGCAAAACTTCTATTGTTAGTGTGCTGAATCGTTTTTATGAAATCAATTCAGGCACTATTACTATCGATGGGATTAATATAAAGGATATTATTTTGGCTAATTTAAGAAAAAATATTGCATTAATTCAGCAGGAAGTTTTCTTATTTTCTGATAGTATTTTGAATAACATTACTCTTTTTGATACTACTGTTTCTAGAGAAACTATTATTGCAGCTGCTAAGAAAATTGGTGTTGATGAATTTATCAATTCTCTTCCAGGTAATTACGATTATGTGGTTGGGGAAAGGGGAGTTACTTTGTCGGCAGGGCAAAGGCAGTTGATTGCATTTTTAAGAGTATATGTTCGTGATCCTAAAATTTTAATTTTAGATGAAGCTACTGCATCAATTGATACTGCTACTGAGGAGTTGTTGCAATCAGCTTTAGAAAAACTGTCTGCTAATCGTACTACTATTGTTATTGCTCATAGGCTTTCTACTATTGTAAATGCTGATAAAATTTTACATCTTAAAAACGGCAACGTACTAGAAGAAGGTACACATCAGGAGTTGCTAATATTTAATGATGCTTATTCCGAGATGTTTAGCAAACAATCTGATGTAGATTTAAACGCATAAGACTACATTTATTATATATAGTAGTTTTTATTATTTTTTCGTATTTTTGTAGGATATGAAAAAAATACTTTTTTTACTTCTAGCTATAAGTGCATTTCATGCACATTCTCAAATTGTTGTAGACAATACCGCTCCTTATAATGATCCTGTTTGGATGACTAATAATATTTTAATTGGAGGTGGTGTTTCGGCTTCAAATATTACTTATCAAGGTGATTCTTGCCAGATAGGTTTTTTTAATGCTATCAATACTTCATTAGGAATTGATAGTGGAATTGTACTTTCTACTGGTGATGTAAATGATTTAGATCCAGCCTCAGCACCTACTTTTCCATTTATTGCAAATACTGTTGTAGATCCTGATTTATTGGCAGTTGCTAATTCAGTTCCTGGTATGATTGGACAATCTTTTGTTGTAAGTTCAGTAAATGATATTGCCATTTTGGAGTTTGATTTTATTCCAACGTCTGATACTTTAAGTTTCAGATATGCTTTTGGTTCTCAAGAGTATTTTGCATTTGAGAATACTCAATATAATGACGTTTTTGGATTCTTTTTATCAGGTCCTGGTATTGCTGGTCCTTGGTCGAATGGTGCTGTTAATCTAGCGTATATTCCAAATACAAACCCTCAAATGCCTATTACAATTTCATCAGTAAATAGTGTTACCCCTATCAATCAGCAGTATTTTGTTGATAATCAAAATGGATTAGATACTATTGCTGATGCTGATGGTTATACCACCGTTTTTACAGCTCAAGCTTTAGTACAATGTGGTTCCACTTACCATATTAAATTAGCAATTGCAGATGGAAGTGATAGTGGTCTTAGTTCTTATGTCTGGCTGGAAGCTGGTAGTTTTGCTTCTCCTGAGCTACAAGTTTCTGATAATTTAGGTATTGACTCTACTGTTATGGATATTGCTTGTGGTGCAGATATTATTCTTACTGCTAATGTTGCTGATAGTACAGCAATATTTGAATGGTTTGACTCTACTTCAGTAGTTTTTAGTACTGACTCTACAGTTTCAGTTGGTACAGGAAATTATGTTGTTGCTGCAACTATAAATGGTTGCACGTTTTTTTCTGATACGTTAGAGGTTATTTCTTTAGCTCCAGATTCAATTCCACCACCTGTTTTTAATTGTGCCTCTGTAAGTGATACTCTTGTTTATGTGGATTGGTTTCACCCTTTAGGTGCTACTACTGCTACTCACTATTATATTTTTGGTGCGCTTAACGTTGGTGGTCCTTATTACAATGTAGCTGATGTTTATTATCCTGCCGACTCATATATATTAAATGAGAATGCTATACCTTTTGGTACAAATCATTATTTTGTAACTACTGCTACTGAATGTTTTGAAGCTGTTAATTCAGACACGATAACACCTATTCGTTTTAATATAAGTAGTTTAGATGTAAATTGTTGGGATGATACAGA
>ERZ807291.4546-NODE-4546-length-18305-cov-5.458630_pt1 | contig 18305 bp, 17 predicted proteins | sample MGYA00521257_ERZ807291 | MGnify/ENA primary metagenome ERZ807291 (study PRJEB31413, sample SAMN03169783) | marine metagenome | biome: Marine; feature: Water; material: Subsurface seawater | place: North Sea | collected 2011-04-28 | depth 1 m m ... | reverse complement strand
ATCGCCGTCGTTGCCACAATAGTTTTAACGCTGCTGTTAGGTGTCGAAATGGGCGTTATTGCAGGAGTATCAGTGTCGATTGGAATGCACTTATATAAGACCTCTCGGCCACATTTCGCTATTGTGGGCACCGTGCCGGGAACCGAACACTACAGAAATATTGACCGCCATGATGTGCTGACTTATCCAAATATCCTCTCATTGCGCATTGATGAGAGCTTATACTTCGCCAATGCTAGCTACCTGGAAGATATTATTTACAGCCAACTCTCAGAGCACCCAGAGGTAGAGCACGTTGTTCTCATGTGCCCAGCAGTCAACGACATTGACCTGAGTGCTCTTGAGGCGCTCGAAGAAATTAGTAACCGCTTGGGCGAGCTAGCTATTAGCCTGCATTTGAGTGAGGTAAAAGGCCCCGTTATGGACCGCCTCCGGCACAGCCATTTCCTCGAACGCCTGAGCGGCAAGGTTTATTTAAATCACCACGCGGCCATACATGAGCTTTCGCGTGTCTAACATCAAAGTAACTGTTTGAAGGTGCCTTTTTGCCAAAGCTTCATAACGGCTCTCTCCAGAGCTCCTTCGGCGGCGAATCCCAGCTTTTCTTGCCATGTTTTTTTGGGTGTGTAACACACCTCTAATATATCAGCGTCATCGAGCTGAGACTGAATGTAGGCATCAGAGGTTCCCAGTTCGTCGATGAGGTGAACTGAGAGTGCTGTTTGTCCATACCAAATCTCTCCTGTTGCGACTTCTTCAACATCAATAACCGGGCGACGCTCTTTTACAAACTGCTTAAACAGCGTGTGAACTTCTTCGAGATCGTGAATGAACTTTTCGCGGCCCTTGTCCGTGTTTTCCCCGAACATGGTTAACGTCCGCTTGTACTCGCCGGCCGTGAGCAGTTCGACGTCGATGTCATTTTTCTTCAGCAACCGGTGAAAATTGGGTAACTGCGCGATGACACCGATCGAGCCTAGAATAGCAAAGGGGGCAGCAATGATCTTGTCAGCTACGCATGCCATCATATAGCCGCCACTTGCAGCAACTTTATCGACCGACACTGTGAGCTTTATACCTGCATCGCGGATACGTTGAAGCTGGCTAGCGGCGAGCCCATAGCCATGCACTAGGCCTCCAGGGCTCTCAAGACAAATTAGAACCTCGTCACCCTTACCGGCTTCTGGTAACAGCGCTGAAATTTCCTCTCTTAGAGATTCGACTTGAGTCGCCCCCATATCACCATCAAAATGCAGCACAAATAAACGCTTTTTATCAGGTTCTTCGAGCTCACCTTTCACACGTCGGAGAGCTTTCTTATCGGCTTCCTTTGCCGCTTTTTTCTCTTCTTTCTCTCGAGTCTTTCTACCTTCAGGATGCTCGGTCATGCTGCGTATGGCATCGCGGTAAGCGCTATAGCGCTCGTTTAAACGGCGTACCTCAATGTAGCCGTCATCACCGCCTCGACGTCGAGAATTTATGACCGCTGCACCCGCAAGAACGAGCAAAATAGCGGCCACCAAAATAACGGCTTGCACCAGAAAAACACCAATCTCTTGCAAAAACTCCATAATGGCTCCAGACCAATAAAAACGCCCTAGGGTAAACGTCTAAAAAATTCGTTGATTAACTGCCCAGCAATTGACGCTTCAGGCGGTATAGGCGGGTGTTCATCCCGCCCGAACCAACCTGCGTCTTCGATCTCATCGGCGGCAAGAGTGAACTCTCCACTCGCGTAATCCGCGTAAAACCCGAGCATAAGTTGGCTGGGAAAAGGCCAGGGTTGTGATCCGAAGTAGCGGACATTTTCAACTTCGATGCCGACCTCCTCACGGACTTCTCGTGCAACAGCTGCCTCAGCCGTCTCACCCGGCTCAATAAACCCGGCTAGAGTACTGTAAAATTGGGCTCTGCGCCCCTGGGCTGCCGCCAATAACAACTTTTCACCTTTAGTCACTGCGACAATAACGCAGGGCGAAAGACGAGGATAACAGCTGTGCCCGCATGCTTTACAGGCAAGCGCACGGCCACCGTCAGTCATTTGTGTCTCGCCACTACAGCGGCCGCAAAATTGATGATCACGGCGCCAGGAAAGCATCTGTATCCCACGACCAAAGGCTGCGAATACATCGTCTGATACCCGTCCCAGCAGCGAGAACAAATTGCCCGTGACGTGTTCAATAGGGTCCAAGCGGTCGGGACTCACTTCGACTGCGTAGCAAGGTTTCCCCAGCCACAAACCAATGGGCACTTCGATGAGCGGTTGTCCTAACTGCGTTATTAATTCGCGCCGGCGCCAAGGCTCCTGTGGGGGCAGTCGCAGTGACGAAACCGCATTGCCTCCCGAGAACGCAAACATACAATCATCAGGGTCCGAGGAATGCCCAACTTCTGTGATTTCTAGCATGATAAACACCTGACAAAAAAGGGCTCTATGGTAGGAATACCCGCCTTAGAGAGCAACCCAACACACTATTTTCTAATCAACTTACATAAAGAGGTACACAAAACAGCGGTTTAGCCTAAAATAGGGGGTCCCGAATCCGGCATTACGCTAATAACAAACACAAGGTCTACCAATGAGCGAATCACCGATCCAAGCACTGTGGCACAACTTTCTTGGCCCCTCCCCTCTTTGGTATAAACAAGCCATGATCGGGTTCTTAATTCTTAACCCAATTTTATTGATCACTGCTGGTCCCTTCTTGACGGGCTGGGCTCTTATCGGAGAATTTATTTTTACCCTCGCATTGGCTTTGCGATGTTATCCCTTACAGCCGGGCGGCCTTTTAGCCATTGAAGCTATTATTATCGGTCTAGCCAAACCTGAGACTGTTTACCACGAAGCAGCAGCAAACTTTGAAGTCATCTTATTACTGATGTTCATGGTAGCCGGCATTTATTTTATGAAGGACTTGCTGCTGTACGTGTTCACCAAAATTCTCCTTAACGTACGATCAAAAAAGCTCCTGTCGCTCATGTTTTCTCTTGTTGCTGCTGTGCTGTCGGCCTTCCTCGATGCGCTGACTGTGACCGCTGTACTAATCAGCGTCGGCGTCGGTTTTTATGCCGTGTATCACAAGGTAGCCTCAGGCAAACACCATACTAATGAAGACCATGACCATGCCAATGATGAAACGGTAACCGATACGCACTATGACGATTTAGAGCAGTTCCGTGCATTTCTGCGGAGCTTGCTCATGCATGGCGCGGTCGGCACAGCATTGGGCGGTGTTTGTACCTTAGTGGGCGAACCTCAGAATTTACTTATCGCCACCGTGGCGGGCTGGGATTTCTTACAGTTCTTCCTACTCATGGCGCCCGTGACAATGCCAGTTCTCGCAGCCGGATTACTCACGTGCTTACTGTTAGAAGCTACGGGTACGTTTGGCTACGGCGCCCAGCTCCCCCATAGAGTGCGTACCGTGCTGGAGGATTTCGCCGAGCGTGAAAGCGCACGAGCAAACCCTAGAAGTAACGCGAAGTTAGTTATCCAGGCTGTGGTGGCATTAATTTTAGTGGCTAGTCTTGCGCTGCATCTCGCGGCGGTTGGCCTAATTGGTCTTATGGTCATTGTTCTTTTAACCGCATTTAACGGAATCACCGAAGAGCATCAGTTGGGCCATGCATTCGAAGAAGCCCTTCCCTTCACGGCACTGCTGGTGGTGTTTTTTGCCATCGTCGCTGTTATTCATGAACAACATTTATTCACCCCGGTGATTGACGCTGTGTTGCATATGGAAGCGTCGGTTCGCCCAGCCATGTTCTTTGTAGCCAACGGCGTACTATCGATGATTTCAGATAACGTATTCGTAGCGACGGTCTATATTAGCGAGGTTAAAGCAGCTTTAGACGCAGGTGAAATAACGCGAGCTGAATTTGATCAGTTAGCTGTAGCGATTAATACGGGTACCAACCTGCCGAGTGTGGCCACACCTAATGGACAGGCGGCATTCCTTTTTCTGCTGACTTCTGCGGTCGCTCCTTTGATCAGATTATCCTACGGCCGAATGGTTATCATGGCCCTACCCTATACCTTCGTTCTCGGTGGCGTCGGCCTTGGAGCAGTAATCTTGTTTATCTAAAGAATGCAAAGGCCTTACGAGTGGCGGTGGTGACAGCTTAAGAAAAGTTGAATTCCCGCCACAAAACCTTACCTCCAGAGCGACCTTCTATATCTGTGAGCTTGTGCTCATGGCGATCAAGTTCCTCCTGAGATGCACGAAGAATCGGTAGTGGTTCCCTGTCTTTAGGCAGTCGTCTGATGCGGTTACCTCCTAGCTCACTATCGGCCGAGTTGTCCTCATCACCCAGCCCCAAGCTTGTCTGGCCGCCAGTCATCGTCAGATACACGTCGGCTAAAATTTCGGCGTCCAATAAAGCCCCGTGAAGTGTCCGAGAGGCATTGTCCACACCGTAGCGCTGACACAGCGCGTCTAGGCTATTTCGTTGTCCAGGATGCCGCTGCCGGGCTAATACCAAAGAGTCAGTGATGGTACAAAATTCAGCGGTCCTCGGATGGGTGGGATCGAGCAGTTTAAACTCTGCATCCATGAAGCCAATATCAAATGGGGCGTTGTGAATGATTAATTCAGCACCGCGAATAAAAGCTAGAAAGTCATCCACAATGCGTCCGAACGTGGGCTTGTCGGCTAGGAATTCCTGGCTGATTCCGTGAACCGCGAGAGCGCCCTCGTCAATGTGGCGATTGGGTTGAATATACTGATGGTAGTGCCGGCCGGTTAGCTTCCGGTTAACCACTTCGACGCAGCCGATCTCAATAATGCGATGCCCCTGCGAAACCTCGAGGCCTGTTGTTTCTGTATCAAGCACTACTTGTCGCACGTTTTTATACCTTTAACTCAATGCCACGGTTAGCCAATTCATCGGCTTTCTCATTCTCTGGATGACCACTATGGCCTTTCACCCAATGCCAGACAACCTCATGACGGGCAACTTCAGCATCGAGAGCCTGCCATAGATCTTGGTTCTTAACCGGCTTCTTCGCGGCTGTGCGCCAGCCATTTCGCCGCCATTGGTTAATCCATTTGGTTACGCCATCACGGACGTAAACGGAGTCTGTAGTCAATGACACGTTACAGGGTTCTTTTAAGGCCTTTAACGCTTCGATAGCGGCGGTGAGCTCCATACGATTATTCGTCGTGTCCGGCTCCCCCCCGAAAATCTCTCTTTGATGTCCTTCAAAACGTAGCAAAGCACCCCACCCTCCAGGACCGGGATTACCTTTGCACGCACCGTCTGTAAAAACTTCTACTGGTTTCAATCTACTGGCCTCAAATGATCTCCACGACTTCTCGGCGCAGTAGAGCCGCGTGCACCTACTACGGGTTTTGCGACAGGTAGCCCCATCAATCTCGCCTTAACCCGCTCGCTTTTAATGCCGCTTATGTGTCCTTGCACCATTTTATTGGCGAACATAACGTAGGCAGATCCAGGCGGGATATTGTGCTCAGCTAACCAGTTATCAAGACGTTCAATGACACCACCCAGCCGTCCGCTTGCCGAAAAAGGCAACCATAGCTTATGTCTAACCGGCGCGACCGAAAAATTTAGAAGTGTCAACCAATCGTGTAACTTGGAAGCGCTAAGACCGTTGTTTGCGGGTCCTCTTTTGGATCGAAACAAACCCGTTAATGCGCCCCAAATGCCGCGCAGACTTAATGGATTGCTACTCACGAGCAGTAAGTGTCCATGGGGCGTAAGTATTCTATGCACTTCTCTGAGTACTCGATGAGGCTCCTCGGATAGTTCGAGCGCGTTCAGTAAAACGACAACATCTACCGACTCGGTAGCAATCGGGAGCTGCTCATCACAGGCTAGAATGGATGACTTGTCTTTCACTGACCGGGAGGTCGCTGGTAAGATAGTGCTCAAGTGCTGTACGCGAGTCATGCTTTTAATGTCGAAGCCCGCGTCAACACCAATAACTAGAATATGGTAGCCAAACCATTCATCGAGGATTAAAGACATATCCTCACTGGCTTGAACGCGCAGGCGCCTGCCACTCGCGCTTGACTGATACCAGCTCTCAAGCAGTGCGCGCGGGGGTTTACGGTTTCGGTGTGGTTTTTTCAACAACATGAGCGAACAGTAGCGTTCCACGCCGCTTTCAGCAAGACTCATTGGGGAAGAAGTATAGTGACAAAGGCAATTTGCGTAGAACCTATTTACGCCTTCAATGATAACTACATTTGGTTGTTAACAACGGCAGATGGCAAAGCTTATGTGGTTGATCCCGGCGATGCCGAGCCCGTATTAGAGGCGCTTCATCAACGCAGTCTTACGTTATCCGGCATTCTGATAACCCATTGGCACCCCGACCATACCGGCGGTGTAGAAGCGTTAAAGGCAGCCTTAGATTGTACCGTTTGGGGGCCAAAAAACGAGGCGATCCGTGGTATTGATCATTACCTCGATGAAGGAGATAGCGTCGCCTTAGCAGGCATCACCTTCTCTATAATTAAGGTTCCAGGACATACTCTCGATCATATTGCCTATGTTGGCGATGGCACCTTATTTTGCGGCGACGCTCTGTTTGTCGCTGGATGTGGTCGCGTGTTTGAGGGGACTTTTCCGATGATGCGTCATTCGCTCGATAAACTTCGCCAACTGCCAAAAGCTACCCGCGTGTTCTGTGCGCATGAATACACCGAATCCAATCTTCGATTCGCAGTGACCGCCGATCCAGAGAATGATGCCCTGCAACAGCACAATGAAAGATGCCAAGAACTCCGCTCCCAAGGCAAACCAACGGTGCCCTCAACCTTAGAGATCGAATGCGCAACCAACCCCTTTTTACGTTGGGACGACCCCGACTTGGCCCAGCGGCTTGTCGCCAGCGGCCGCTGTAGCACTACCGCCGCGGACGAGGTATTTGAGGCATTACGCTCGTGGAAGGACACTTTTTAATTGGCGCATCCAACTAACAAACTCATTGACCTCTCCCGCGTTGCTGCGATTGTGGTCGCGATAGTTGCTGTAACCGGTTGCGCCGGTCTAAGCGGATATCGAGGCTCGACAGCCGACGTCCTCCACGTCATTGAGGTTTCGGCCAAACGAAAAGAAGTTCCTGAGTCTATTCGACTGGTGCTCGGCCGACCTGATGATTTATGGGGCAAAATCGCTTGGGGTTTGGAATGGCAGCATGACGATGCGCTCGTAGAGGCTGAGCGCGCAAAAATTCTTGCCCAGCCTGGCTTTTTTGACGTGCTTTCTGAGCGGGCGTTTCCGGCACTGCCGTGGATCATATCTGAGATTGAGCGACGAGAGCTCCCTATGGAGCTGGCGTTGGTACCCGTGATCGAGAGCATGTTGGATCCCTGGGCGTATTCCAGTCAACGCGCCGCCGGTCTTTGGCAAATAACCCCTGCTACGGCGGCTCATTACGGACTAGAGATCAATTGGTGGTACGACGCCCGTCTCGACATACCCGTCGCCACCGATTTTGCACTCAACTATCTCGTGGAATTGTATCAGCGGTTTGAAAATGACTGGGAGCTTGCCTTAGCTGCATATAACGGAGGGCGTGGTCGAGTATCCAGAGCACAGAATAAAGCCCGTACAGCCGGAAAAGCAGCCGACTATTGGCACTTAAAAATACCTCGAGAAACGCGCCGCTATGTGCCCCGTATACTCGCTATTGCCGACATTCTGCGCCATCCAGAGCGCTTCGGCATCAGCTTGCCGGTCGTTGCAGGTGTTGCCCCTATGCTGCTGGTCGATACCAACGGACAAATCGAACTACAGCGGGCGGCAGGCTTAGCTGGACTGCAAGAGGGAGAGTTGCGGCGAATGAACCCTGCACAATTGCGCTGGGCTACGGCGCCCGATAGTCCCGATCAGCTCTGGGTGCCTGCAACGCACGCCGAGCAGCTGGAGCAAGGTCTCACGCGATTACCCAGCGAGGACAGGGTACGGTGGGCTCACTACACGATCGCCTCAGGCGACAGCCTGATAGCCATAGCTCGCCGATTCGATACCCGGGTACAGCTTATCCGGACGGTAAATGCATTGAGCGGCAATCTGATTCGCGCGGGCGATACTTTGATGATTCCCAAAGGCGACAACTCGCAGACCTCATTGAAGTTAGCCCAAACCGACTGGCCGCCTAGGCGTCAACAGACTGGACGATTGCATCATCAAGTGAAATCGGGAGACTCGCTCTGGACAATAGCCCAACGTTATGGCTTGGGAGTGGAGCAGCTGTCCCGAATGAATCAGCTCGACCCTAAGGGCTATCTGCAGCCAGGCCAACGCTTGAGGATCACCCCATAAAGGAAAACGCCTTAAATGTTACTCGCTAAAGACTTAAACCCAATCAAAGGCTAGATTGTGGCTAATAAATACCCGACAGAGTGCTTTAGTCCGTGGCTACCCTTGCTAATGATAGGTTTTTGCGTAGCGTTAAGTTTGAATAAAGCCGCTGTCGCCTCTGACCTCACTACAACTAGGCCCTCAATACCCGCCTCGCATGCCAGAGAGGCTGAACGACAGAGCTGGCGAAGTGCTGTCGTATCCTTGCGCGTCCCAACGCGACGGTTGGTCAATGGAGAGCGCTCCCACCACGAAGAGATCTGTTCAGGAACCGTGATCAGTCATGAGCCCACTACAGTACTAACCGCTTGGCACTGTTTCGACGGCTATGACGACTTAAGCAACCCCCCTATGGTTCTCATCAATGGCCTTTGGCATCAGGGGCGATTACGACAGCACGGTAAGAGCATGCAGGCTGACTGGGCGATTCTTACGGTCAAAGGTAACCACGAGATCTCAAGAGTAAACATCGATACGTCGTCTCAATATCTTCAGTTAGGTAGAAAAATTATTGTAGCGGGGTTTAATAAGACCGACGCCGGGGAACGCCAATTAATAATAGAACATGATTGCACGATTGCTGCGCTTGCAGAGCAATGGATAAGCAGCGACTGCTCGGCAAAGCGTGGCGCGTCGGGTGGCCCAATCCTTGTTCGTGACGGATCAAATATTGCAGTCATTGGCGTTGTATCAGCGCTGCGCAACGAGTGGGAATTGCTGTTTGCGCCTATTCGTGGGGTATCGACCCGCGTAGATTGAAGAAAAGCGAAATCGGAGTTAAAGCGACCGCTCTTTAGATTGTCTTTCAGGAGGCTGCGCGCCCACGTGCTCCTCTCCGCGCGCTTTAGCCAGCTCGATTTGCTTTTGCCTTTCTGCGAAACGAGTCCTCTGATCATCCGTTAGCGTCGCGAAGCATCGTGGACATGAAACGCCCTGCTGATACAGCGCGGACAATTTGTCGTGATCCGTGATTGGGTGGCGACAGGCAAAACACTGATCGTACTGTCCTTTCTCGAGCCGATGATTAACTGCAACGCGACTGTCAAACACAAAACACTCACCGTCCCAACGTGTTTCTTCGAGAGGCACCTCTTCAAGGTACTTTAAAACGCCGCCCTCTAGATGGTACACCTCGTTAAAACCTTCTTGGATCATGAAAGAAGAAGCTTTTTCGCACCGAATGCCGCCGGTGCAGAACATGGCGACTTTTGGGTGTTCGTTGGGATCTAAATTTTCTCGTACCCACCGAGGAAATTCTCTAAAAGTCACGGTCTTGGGGTCGCGAGCTCCGCGAAAAGAGCCTATTTCTACTTCGTAGTCGTTACGTGTATCTATTAACACAACGTCAGGATCGTCGATAAGGCTGTTCCAGTCTTTGGGTTTCACGTAGGTGCCAACCACCTTGTTGGGATCGATGCCAGGGATACCCATCGTCACAATCTCGCGTTTAAGCTTAACTTTCATACGTAAGAAAGGCTGATCTAGGTGGTACGACTCCTTGCAGTCTAGACTCGCTAAACGAGGGTCATTACGAAGGTAAGCCATCAGGCAATCGATTCCATAGCGCGATCCGGAAACAGTGCCGTTAATCCCCTCCTCCGCAAGTAATACGGTACCTTTAATGCCCTGCTCTAGGCAGACATCAAGGAGGGGCTCACGCATCTCTCGATAATTTTCAAGCGTCACAAATTTATACAGCGCTGCTACGACGCGAGGTTCTTCAATGGACTTTCTCTCGGCCATCAGGCGCTTCCCCCGCGACAATTTGGGGATGCGGGCGCACCATTTGTGGCCAGCCATTCATCGGGCGAATAGGTGTGAATCGCTAAGGCATGCAGCTCCCCGGCTAACAGATCCCCGACAAGTCCATAGACTTTTTGGTGACGCTGTACTTTTCTGCAATCATTAAAAGCCTCACTGACAACGACAACCTTAAAATGCGACTCACTTCCCTCTGGCACGTTGTGCATATAGCTTTCATTCGTTACTGATAGATGTTCAGGGTTGAATTGAGCCTGTAAGCGTTGGATCAAAGTGGTTTCTATATTCATAATTGCTTCGTTGAGACTCGCTGGCTGATGTCCATTGTGAACGGATAAGCTCGCGTTACCGACTAGAGTAAAATACCCGATAGAAGCGCGCTTGGTTTACAATACGCATTGTACCGGCTCTGGAGGTGAAATTTGGACCCTCGATTTGATATTTATATCACAGGCGACGCAGTGAAAGGCTTTGAAAGAGAGGCTGTGATCGAGTCCGTTGCCCGTTTGTTTGCTCTTGAGCGCGGTGCTGCAGCAGAGTTACTCAAGGGCAGCTTTCGCCGCGTTAAAAGTAATTGCGACAAATCGATGGCACTCAAATATAGGAAAGCCCTTATCAAAGCAGGTGCTGAAGTGGCCGTTACACGCCACGGTGTAGCCCCTAATGTGAGTTCATCTAGCACGAGAGGCGAAGAGCCACCGTTGCCTGCAGAGCCGAGTGAACCCTCAAAGCCCGCGGAATTCGGTGCGACGGGCAAACCCAAAAGCCAGGCCACTATTGTTGAGGCGGTCGACTGGGTTCCACCCGTGGCTTCTAAGAAACCAAGTGGCTCGGATAATGGCCCAGACAGCTGGGACATTGCGCCTACAGGATCAATAATGTCAGAGTTCTCAGAAAAGCCCTACGCTCCCGAAGTTGCCCCGCCCGACTACGAGATAGCCGAGGTTGGTGAGGTCATACCGACCGTTAAACACGATGTAACGCCGTTACATCCCGAGATTGATCATCTGCACCTGAGCCCTCTAGAGAAATGACTGCCCATCGGCCAGGCTTATGGCGAAATTTGTTGGCCATGGTGTACGACATTTTTTTGGTGGCGCCGCTGCTCATGGCAAACAGCTTCCTCTGGGTGACTGTTTTTGGGCCGACGGCCGACGCGACAACACCAACAGTACCCGCATGGCTCATGCAATCCACGAGCGCCGTTGTGATCATTCTCTTCTTCACACTATTTTGGCGCAAAAGTGGGCAAACGCTAGGTATGCAGGCTTGGCGCATCAAGCTAGAAACCGTGGAAGGGGAAGCACCTTCTATTATGCAGTGTGTTACGCGATGCGCTGTCGCAGTGCTATCGCTGGGGGCTTGCGGGTTGGGCTACTGGTGGTCTTTTTTTGATTCGAAGGGACGCAGATGGCATGACATTGCATCAAAAACTCGACTGGTCTTAGTGCCTAAACCTCAGGAAAAATAAGGAACTAGGTTTTTCTCAACAGCAGCCACCCACCGGCAAGCCAGCAAACTGCGATTGGCATCAATGCCGCGAGCAAGGCAGGTAGGTTAATTAGCAGGCTGAAGGGGCCGAAGAAATCCTGTGAGATGCGAAAGACGACGCCTACAAGCACGCCTGCCATGATCCGAGCGCCCATATTACCTTCACGCAGTGGCCCAAAAATAAACGACATGGCAACAAGCACTAATCCTCCTACCGCGAGGGGCTGCAGCAGTTTCCGCCAAAACGCCAACTCAATGTCTGCTGACGTTAAGCCTTGAGCTTTTAGGAAATTTGCATAAGGCCATAGCTGTTGTACCGGCAAGCTGTCGGGTTTCACAACGTCCAATACCAACAGATCAGGAGTGATTCCCGTTTTCCATGGCCAGATCGTCTCATTCTCGACGGTGACTTCCGCGTCACTAATACGACTTCGCTCAACATTTTCCAATAACCAGTGGTCTCTAACGAAGGTGCCGCGCTCAGCACGCAGACTCTCGACCAATCGGCGTTGGTCATCGAACGTAAGTAAGGTAACACCAAATATTAGGCCGCCTCGCTGTACCGCGGCCACATGAATATAGGTATTCGCATCTCGATTCCAGGTCCCTCCTCGTCCTGCAAAATTTGAGTCGGACCGTTGCGCTAGCGCCTGTTCACTCACTGCCATTTGCTGAGTCACGGGAGTCACGTATTCACCAATAGCGAAACCAAAAAGCGCAAAAAAAAGCGCAGGCTTCAGAACGATTACGGCCAATTGTGGCAAGGAAACCCCAGCGGCTCTGACAATGACCAATTCACTGGCACTCGCAAGACGACCGAGGCCGACCAGAGTACCGATCAGTGCAGCAAAAGGAACAAACTCATGGGTGCGATGGGGTAACGTCAGTGCGACATATTTTAGAACATCTGCAAATTGATAGGTCGCGGTGATGTCTCCAGCTTCATCTATCAGAGCGCTCAGAGCGTCCAACCCGACCAACACTAAAAGCACTCCAAACGTCGCGCCTAAAACGTTTTTAGCAATATAACTATCGAGTTTGGCCAAGTTAACGCCCCCCTCGTCTGTGTAGTTTGCTAAGGGTTTCCCACTGAAGTAATACCAAAGCTAGTGTTGCAAACAAGAGATGGCTAAGTACGAGGCTCCACCAGGTTCCGCCTGCCTCAATGAAACTACGTGATTGGGTTAACGCTATAAAATAGGCCAAAAAAACCGCAAGCCCTGTGCCTAAGCGAGCATAACGGCCTCGCCGGGCATCGGTTTTACTAAGCGCTATTGCGATAAGCGTCACTATGGGCACTAATACGGGCAAAGACAGTCGCCAATAAAGAGTAGCTCGATCTTTTGCCACTGTGCTCTGCCATAATTCTTTAGATGGCACCGCGTCGGTTTTTACGCGCGCGCGCAAGCTTCCTTTCGGTTCGGGCACCAATTCGCCGTATACCGAAAAACTAACCGCGTCGAAGTTGGGTGTGCCAGCGGTGCCCCTGTAGCGGGTGCCATTTCGCAACTCAAAATAGCGACGCGAAATGTCATCTCGGAATATAATTTCTCCGGTCTCGGCGTAAGTAATGGTCACCTGATCACTTCCAGCACCTTGGCGCTCAACAACAAAAACATTGTGCATTACACCAGTGTCATCCACGGTTTGAGCATAGGTAACGACGTCGCCACGTCGCTGCTTTTTGAAGCGCCCTTCAGTAAGCGCTCCTAAGCCAGCCGATGAGCGTGGATCATCGAGTAGTTGTTGCGCACGAGCAGAACCGGCGGGGGCCAGCTGGAGTGACATAGCGGCAACGAGCACCGTGATCAATAGCACCATAGGAGACAGTAATGCCGCCAGGCGTAGCGGCGATAATCCGCAAGCGCGCAGAACCACCATCTCACTTTCTGCGTAGAGACGGCCAAGCGATAGCAGAATACCAATGAACACAGACAGCGGCAGGATGAGCTCAAAGAAGCTCGGCAGTTTATAGAGCATGACAGGCAGTAAGATATCTGCGGTTAAATCACCCACTGCCGCTTCAGCTAGATAGCTAATAAAGCGGCCACTGAATACGACCAAAAATAGCACCAGGGCTACAGCAGCAGTGTGTGAGAGAACATCACCGGTCAAATAGCGGAAAATTCTCATAAGAGCAGTCGCAAGATTGTTTTGTTACGGGCCCGTCCATCATACACTATGCACCAATAAAACATGCCATCAGGAGAAATCATGACAACGTTGTCATTTACAGCACGCAAAATTGATCGAATTGCCGAGCACAAGACCCCTATGCTTGTTGTACCGATGTTCGAAGATCACGTGCTGGGCGAGGATCTGGACCGCATCGATGCACAGTTCGGTGGCGCACTCTCACAAACCCTAGCCCTAGGCGATTTTTCAGCGAAGCCTGGATCTCATGTGGCACTGGCTGGTAACAAGAGCATTCAACGAGTCATCATGATCGGGTGCGGCGTCGCGGCTTCTTTTGATACTGCTGCGCAGCATAAGTTCGCAGAGACTGCCGCAACAGCGATGGCGAAAGGCAAGGCTCGAGATGCAACACTCAACCTCGCCAGCTTGCCTGTAACGTCTGCCGATTTAGGCACCATTTTGGAAGTGTTCGCCAAGCATGTCACGATGGCTTGCTACGTATACGATGCAACTATTGCAAAGCCTAAAGAGACGCCAGTACTAAAAAAGGTAACGGTAAATGCTGGAGCAATCTTATCGCCAGCCAAAACCAAAGGGCCCCTTGGTGTGGGCCAAGCCATTGGCGAAGGTACAAATTTGACACGTAACCTCGTCAATCTACCCGGCAATGTATGCACCCCTAGGTACCTTTCTCAGCAAGGCCGAAGTTTAGCCAAGCGATATGAAAGCATTAAAACTACCGTCCTGGGCGAAAAGAAGATGCAGGAGCTCGGTATGGGTTCGCTGCTATCAGTAGGCCATGGCAGCGACCAAGAGTCGCAGCTAATCATCATGGAGTACTCGGGGGGCAAAGCAAAAGACGCTCCCTATGCTCTTGTGGGTAAAGGCATCACCTTTGACACCGGTGGTATATCGCTGAAACCCGGCATGAAGATGGATGAAATGAAATTCGACATGGGCGGCGCAGGCTCAGTTTTCGGCACCTTGCAAGCCATTGCCGATATGAAGCTCCCGATTAACGTGGTCGGTGTTGTTGCAGCGGCAGAAAATATGCCCAGCGGAAGAGCAACTAAGCCCGGCGATGTCGTGAAAAGTATGTCAGGGAAAACAATCGAGATACTCAATACTGACGCTGAAGGTCGCTTAGTACTATGTGATGCGTTGACCTACGTTGGTCGTTACAAACCACGCGAAGTCGTGGATATCGCCACACTGACTGGCGCTATTATTGTCGCCCTTGGAAATCTCGCCACCGGTATTTTTGCCAATGATGACGACTTAGCCAACGCATTGCTGGATGCAGGTAACAAGTCTAACGATCGAGGTTGGCAACTTCCTATTTGGGACGATTATCAAATGCAACTCGACTCACGCTTTGCTGATGTCGCCAATATTGGTACCGGTGGTGCAGGCAGTGTTACAGCCGCATGTTTTCTTGCACGTTTTGCAGAAAAGTATAAATGGGCCCACCTCGATGTCGCAGGAAGCGCTTTCTCAAGCAGCCCTAAAGGCGCGACGGGGCGCCCAGTGCCAATGTTAGTCGAGTATTTGCGCGCACGAGCCGGGCGCTAACAAAGTGACCCGCGTCGACTTTTACGTAGTGGCCGATGCGGGTCCTGACGCTCGCCTTTTCGTGGCAGCGCGTTTGGCAGACAAAGTGCTCGCAAAAGGACACACGCTCTTCATAAACGCATGTGACCGACAGCAGGCTGAACAACTGGACGCTATGCTGTGGTCATATCGGTCAGCGAGCTTTATTCCTCACTCTTTGTGTGACGAAAGTGAGAATGAACCGGTAGTAATAGGCTGGGGGCAAGAGCCCACTCAGCATGATGATGTTCTCATTAACCTGGACAGCACGGCACCCGCTTTCTTTTCACGATTTAGTCGTGTTGCGGAAATTGTCACGCAAGACCACGAGCACATTGACGCACTTCGAGACGCATGGCGCTTTTATCGTGATCGAGGTTACCCATTAACCAAGCATGACCTGTAAGATCGCACCCACAGACATACCACCCAATCGCTAGCGTCGATCGCCCGCTACTGACACATTTTTGGACGACCTCATGGATAAAACATTTTCACCTGCTGAGATAGAAACCCGTTGGTATCAAGAATGGGAAAGCAGCGGTTATTTTGCGCCGCAAGGCGGAGATACGAATTTTTGCATTGCGATACCACCTCCCAATGTCACCGGGTCATTACATATGGGACATGGCTTTCAGCAGGCCATTATGGATGCGCTGGTTCGTTACCATCGCATGCTAGGCCACAACACGCTGTGGCAAGTCGGAACCGATCACGCAGGGATTGCGACTCAAATGCTTGTCGAGCGCCAGCTAGAAGCCCAAGGCCAGAGTCGACATGATATCGGCCGCGATGCGTTCATTGAAAAAGTGTGGGAATGGAAGGCGCAATCTGGCGGTACGATTACGCGACAATTACGCCGACTCGGTGCCTCAACTGATTGGACACGTGAACGTTTCACTATGGACCCAGGCTTATCGGAGGCGGTACAAACCGTATTCATCAAGCTACATGAGCAAGGCCTCATCTATCGCGGCCAGCGATTGGTCAATTGGGATCCTAAACTCCATACCGCTATCTCTGACCTTGAGGTCGTTCAAGAGGAAGAGGCAGGCTCCCTTTGGCATTTTCGCTATCCACTAAGCGACGGCAGCGGCCACGTCGTCGTCGCAACTACCCGTCCGGAAACCATGCTGGGCGACGCGGCAGTCGCCGTACATCCTGACGATGAACGGTTCCAATCACTTATTGGGAAAATGGTTGCGCTTCCCTTGTGTGGCCGTGAAATCCCTATTATTGCTGACGATTACGTAGATCCTGAGTTCGGTACGGGTTGCGTCAAGATCACGCCTGCACATGATTTCAATGACTACGAAATGGGCCAGAGGCACGAACTTCCCCTGCTTAATATTCTTACCGCAGATGCGGCGATAAACGACACTGCTCCGGAAGCGTACTGTGGCCTCGACAGGTTTGACGCGCGCAAGCGCATCGTTGCCGATATGGACGCACTAGGTTTGTTAGACAAAGTCGACGACCACACCTTAAAGGTACCTCGGGGAGATCGGTCAGGCGTTGTGATCGAACCGTATTTGACACCTCAATGGTACGTTGATGCCAAAACACTTGCCCAGCCCGCTATTAAGGCAGTCGAGGACGGTGCAATTCAATTTGTACCCAAGCAGTGGGAGAACACTTACTACTCTTGGATGCGCGACATACAAGACTGGTGTATCAGTCGCCAACTTTGGTGGGGGCACCGTATACCGGCGTGGTATACGCCTGAGGGAGACGTTTTCGTTGGAGCGAGTGAAGCCGACGTTCGCGCGTCAAATAACATTCCTGATTCGGTAACCCTAACCCAAGACGAGGACGTTCTAGACACTTGGTTCTCATCAGCACTGTGGACCTTCTCGACCCTTGGCTGGCCTGAAAACACAGCTGAGATGCGGGCGTTTCACCCAACCTCAGTCCTCGTTACAGGATTCGACATCATTTTCTTCTGGGTTGCTAGGATGATTATGATGTCACTTCACTTTTGCGACGATGTACCCTTCCACACGGTCTACGTCCATGGCCTTGTCCGGGATGGTGAAGGCCAGAAGATGTCAAAGTCTAAGGGCAACGTGATTGACCCTATTGACCTAATTGACGGTATCGGCCTTGAAGAATTAGTCGCGAAACGGACCAGTGGCATGATGCAGCCGCAGATGGCTGCTAAAATCGAAAAAGCAACTCGTAAGCACTTTCCCGACGGTATTGTGGGCTACGGTACTGATGCGCTGCGTTTCACTTTTTACTCGCTTGCCTCGACAGGCCGAGACATTAAGTTCGACATTGGGCGCATGGAAGGCTACCGGAACTTTTGTAACAAAATATGGAATGCCGCGCGGTACGTGCTCATGAACTGCGAGGGCCATGACTTTAGCGGCGACGCCGTCCATTACTCACTCGCGGATCGCTGGATTCGTAGCCGCTTTCAGCGCGCGGCAGAGGAAACAGCAAAAGCTATTGACGCCTACCGTTTAGATTTTGCCGCGCAAGCTCTCTACGATTTTGTGTGGAATGAATACTGTGATTGGTATCTGGAATTGTCAAAGCCCGTACTCTGGGATCAAGCAGGTGATCCGGCGCTAATTGCTGGAACGCGCAAGACACTTATCGAGGTACTCGAACAAACCCTCCGGCTACTTCATCCGTTAATGCCCTATATCACCGAAGAAATTTGGCAATCCGTCGCGCCAATCGCCGGCAATACGGGTAAAACTATCATGCTTCAGGGTTACCCCCTCGCCGATGCTGACATGATTGATGAAGAAGCCGAAGCAGAAATAGGCTGGTTAAAGCAGCTAATCGTCGCGATAAGAACTGTCCGTAGTGAAGCCAATTTAGCACCAAGCTTGGAACTCAATGTTCTGATTAAAAACACCAGCGCTTCAGATCGGGAGCGTATGGAGCGCAACGCACCCTTTCTAAAAAAACTCGCTAAGACTGCATCTTTAGAGGCTCTGGATTCTGATGATGGGAATCCGCCCGCACTGTCTGCCCTTTGC
>ERZ807291.4537-NODE-4537-length-18318-cov-45.638066_pt1 | contig 18318 bp, 14 predicted proteins | sample MGYA00521257_ERZ807291 | MGnify/ENA primary metagenome ERZ807291 (study PRJEB31413, sample SAMN03169783) | marine metagenome | biome: Marine; feature: Water; material: Subsurface seawater | place: North Sea | collected 2011-04-28 | depth 1 m m ... | reverse complement strand
GTTCTCGAAAGCCTTCAGAATATCTGGCACAAGGCGATCTTGTGCCCAGTCTCCTCCCCCAATCACGTTTCCAGCACGGGCTGTTGCCAGTCCTATGCCTGCATCCGCTAAGAATGATCTTCGATACGACTGACTTACCAACTCAGCGCAGCCCTTACTAGATGAATAAGGATCAGAACCTCCCATAGGCTCGTCTTCGCGGTAACCCCAAGCCCATTCCCTATTTTCGTAGCATTTGTCAGTCGTAACAACTACAATTGATCTAACCGAACTTTGATTGCGAGCAGCCTCTAGTATATTTACTGTCCCAATAACGTTGGTTGTGTATGTCTCGATTGGATCTTTGTAAGAGTAGCGAACCAACGGTTGCGCTGCCAAATGCATGATCACTTCAGGTTTAAATTCTTTCATAATTTTGGTTATAGAATCTAGGTCACGAATATCAGCAATTTTATGCTTTATCAGTTCCTCTACCTTTGCTTCTTTAAAAATCGATGGGATAGTAGGTGGGTCTAGAGATATCCCACAGATGTCAGCTCCAAGGGTTTTCAACCACAAGGTAAGCCAACTCCCTTTAAAGCCCGTGTGGCCGGTTATAAGAACTTTCCTATTTTCCCAAAAACTTTTATCATGCGCCAACATTAATTTAATCCCATAATTTCCATGGAGCTTTTCCCGACTGCCAAAGCTCCTCTAGGTATTTTTTGTCTCTCAAAGTGTCCATAGGATGCCAAAATCCGTTATGCTGGTAGGCCATCAACTCACCGTCTCTTGATAAGTTTTTGAGTGGTGCTTGCTCCCAAACTGTTTCATGGTCCCCCAAATATTCAAATATTTTTGGGCTAAGAACAAAGAAACCTCCATTTATGATCGCTCCTCCATCTACTGGTTTTTCTTCAAAATTTACTACAAGTCCTGAACTGTCCATATTAATGGCACCAAATCTTGCAGGTGGACGCGTGGCCGTTACGGTCGCGAGATGACCATGATGCTCATGGAATTCAATAGTCGACTTAATGTTTACGTCGCTGACGCCATCGCCGTAAGTAAGGCAAAATGCCTCTTCATCTTTCAAATAATCAAATGTTTGCAGGAGCCGACCACCAGTCATAGAGGTCTGTCCAGTGTCGAGTAGAGTTATCTTCCAAGGCTCCGCACGTTGATTATGAATTTCCATTTGGTTGGATTGGATATCGATTGTAACATCTGACATGTGAAGAAAATAATTACTAAAGTATTCTTTAATCACATAGCCTTTAAAGCCACAGCAAATTATAAATTCATTTATATCATAGAATGAATAAATCTTCATAATATGCCAAAGTAGAGGACGCTCTCCAATTTCCACCATTGGCTTAGGACGTGAAGATGTTTCTTCTGATAACCTCGTTCCAAGACCACCGGCAAAGATCACGGCTTTCATCATATACTCCTAACTGGACGCAACAAATGCATCTGAAAAAAATTGGTTTGATGGATGTCCGTTTGCAATCAAACGGTTTTTAGCATCAGAAATCATTTTGTTTGAACCACAAGCATAAACAATTACGTCAGATAAGTTGTCAAAATCGTCTAACATATTTTGATGAACGTAGCCCCTTCTTCCACTCCATTTTTGTCCGGCTCTTGAGAGAACTGGATAATACTGCAGGAAATCATGCGTTTTGATATCGACATATAAATCTTCAAAAATCCTTGCGCCCCAATAAATAGTAGTTGAGCTAGGCAAGCTGGCTTGATCAATTTTAGGCAGACTTCCCAACATAGACTGTACTGGCGCAATTCCCGTACCTGTTGCCAAAAACACTAAGTGCTTGTTGGAAAGGTCTCTCAAAACGAAAGTCCCGTGAGGACCATTCACTCTTAATAAGTCACCTTTTTTGACATGATTAAAGATAAAGTCGCTCATTAATCCATTTTGCACCCTGCTTATCTGCAATTCTAGCTCACTTTCAACAACTGTGTTTGCCAGGGAATAACTCCGCCGAATATTATTCGGACCGATTAAATTGACATACTGCCCAGCAATGAATTGAAAAACCTTATTAGGAGGTAGTCTTAATTTTAGGATCATAACATTTTCAGATATTTTAACTTTTGATGATACCTTTACAGGGATGGTTTGAGGTTTAGGTAAGTTCAAATCTCCCAAATCTGAAATGTCTAGTTCAAGATCGGTTTCAGGCGTTCTTACGCAAACAAGACCGGCTCCGTTGGAAATATCTTCTTTTGAGATGCCTAATTCATCTAATAGTGCCTTAGATCTGCCTGTTATTTTGCTTTTGCATGTAGAACAGCGTCCAGTTTTGCAACTATATGGCAATTGAAAGCCGTTTTGAATTGCCCCGTCTAAGATGCTTTGACCTTCCTCTACATCAAACGTATTACCATTGGATAATTTAACTGAGAAATATTTTTTCAATTAGATGCCTCACAAAATGCTTGGAAATTATGATTAATATTTTTGATTGAGACTTGACTGTTCATAAAATCAAAAATTGCAGACTGTAGCCCCGGCAAAGGTATTAAATCTCCGCTGAGGCCGAAACTGATTAAAAAAAAATCGCAGCGGAAATAGGAGCCGAGCCCGCTATACGCGGACTATAATTTAGCTACTCCAACTAACTGCGATACTTTGCCAAAATCGACACCTCCTATAGTGAACAGAATAGCTCCAATATTTTAAGATTTTCCAATATATAAGGTCAAGTTAAAACCTATTTTCCTATCTTTTATTGCATCGGGAGTAGGAAGAAGATCTAGTGAAATCAACCTTATCTCTTTATGACAGACAATTTTACAGGCAAATAATTATTGCTAACGTCCCAGAACAGCAAAGCTTGGCGTATTAATCCCCACCACATAAAGCCGGCCATTATCGTATGACACATCTTTTCGGCCTCCAACGCCTAGGCGACGGCGCTGGTCAGTTACATGATCAATAACACCAACAAGAGCGCTAAGGTTAGTTAAGCGTTGCATATTATACTTCTAATTTGAAAATAAATAAGGAGTATTTTTATCTATTTTTTAGATTATTCTTGTAAATTTATTTTACTTTAATTGTTATTTAATAGTCACAAATTTTTTATCTATAATTCAAAGTTTATAAATCACTCATTACTTTAATCGACTTATTCTGAGCAAAATAGTATTATGGTTCTAACCTTCTGCTTTAAACCTCTTTCACTATGCAATTAGCACAATTCAGTTAAGTTGGGGCAAATGGCTTATCCTAAAGTGCTGGCGCTTGAATAGTGACACTGCCCTAATTAGGGCAAATAATGGAAGAGGAGCAGGATACTGGCTCTTTGCTGAAGAGGTTTCAGATAAGGACGCATGTAAAACTCTTTTATTGCAGCACTTACAGCTGATGCCAGCAAGCCTTACCCTTCTCAGGGACAATTCTAAAACCCCAGAATTATAGCGCTGCTGCTAGCAAAACTGTGAGGGGCAGTACTTAACCAGACACAAGTATCTCAGTTTGGGCTATTTCTGCGTTTGTCGTCGCATTCGCAATCCAGCCACCGCCGAGCATCAAGCTATCATCGCCAGCATCATAGATAACACCGGCCTGACCGCGGGCAATGCCATATTCGGGCGCCTCTAGCTCTAGCCTGACACGCTGGCCCTCCATCATGAAGAGCCGCGCTGATGAAGCAGGCGCTGTATTACGCAGTTTAGCAAAAACAGCTATCCCCTTCTCCATCATATCAGTGGCAGGCAGAAGGTCAGGTGAAATCCAGTTCATCTCATCCAGATAAACAGTCTCGCAAGCAAGAGCTGATTGCGGGCCAACCAGAACAGTATGGGAGGCTGCGTCAATGCCCACCACATAAAGCGGGCCATCATCGTCCGGCACATCCTTGCGGCCGCCAATGCCAAGCCCGCGGCGCTGACCAATTGTATAATCAATCACGCCATTATGACTGCCAAGCACAGTGCCATCGAGATGACGGATTTCACCTGCTTCAACAGCGCCCGGACGCAATTTACGCACAATATCACCATAGCGCCCGTTCGGCACAAAACAGATATCCTGACTATCTGGCTTATCCTGCACGGACAGGCTGAAACGAGCGGCAAGAGCGCGCGTCTCTGTTTTTGTCATACCACCAAGAGGAAACCGCAGATAATCGAGCTGTTCAGGTGTAGTCGCAAACAGAAAATAGGACTGGTCCTTGCTCTCATCAATACCGCGGCGCAGGCAGGCAAGACCCTGCTTTACCTCACGGCGAATATAATGGCCGGTAGCAAGGCAGTCTGCCCCTAAATCGCGCGCGGTCTGCAAAAGATCGGTAAATTTTACTGTCTGGTTACAGCGCACACACGGAATAGGCGTATGACCGGCAAGATAGCTATCAGCAAAATCATCCATTACCTGCTGCCGAAACAGGCTTTCATAATCTAGTACGTAATGAGGAATACCAAGGCTAGCGGCAACGGTGCGGGCATCATGAATATCAGCGCCAGCACAGCAGGCACCTTTGGATTGCACAGCCGCACCATGGTCATAGAGCTGCAAGGTAATACCAATCACCTCATAGCCCTGCTCTACCAGCAGAGCTGCTGTCACAGAGCTGTCCACGCCGCCCGACATCGCCACCACCACACGGGTGTCAGCAGGTGCCTTGGCAATATGCAGCGTGTTATCCATTACCTATTGTCCTCTACCCTAGAAATAGCATCTAGCCTCTAGAATTCTTCTGGTACTTTTGCTGTCAGGCCATCAAGCTCATCACTCATTTTAATCTGGCAGCCAAGACGCGATGTTTCTGTCACATTGAAAGCAAGGTCAAGCATATCCATCTCATCTTCGCTTGGCGGGCCAACCCGCGCATAATCATCAGCGCCAAATACAACATGACAGGTAGCACAGGACAAGCTCCCCCCGCAGGTTCCTTCAATACCCATATTGGCATCGCGGCCTGCTTCCATAATTGATGTCCCGTTCGCAACATCAAAATCATGCGCACTACCATCTGACTTTATAAATGTAACTTTTGGCATTTAACTAACCTCTTATGATGAGCAATATAGGCGTCCCACAACGTTTGACTATTTTATAAAACCGCCAAGCCGCCTTGTTTAAGACAACCGCTTGTACAACCCTATGATAGCTTTCGCAAGGGTTGCTAAATCTTCTTCACGGGTTTGCCAGCCAGATGAAATACGCAGCGTATAGGGGGCAAGGTCGCCTCGTCCCATCGCGGTAATTACATGGCTTGCACTCACCTTTCCTGATGAGCAGGCAGAACCAGCACTTACCATCACACCGTCAAGGTCAAGCGCCATGATAGCTGTCTGCGAGGCAATCTGCGGCAAAGCAAGACAGCTTGTATTGAACAGCCTATCTGCTCCATCGCCCAAAATACTTATCTCAGGGCATGCCGCCCTTATTGTCTGCTCGAATGCGGCATGCCATTTGGCAAGGTTACGGCTTATTTCATCTGCCTCTATTTCGCTAGCAGCAGCATCTGCTGCTGCACCAAAACCAATAATGCCAATGACATTTTCAGTCCCAGAGCGCATGCCTTTTTCCTGACCCCCGCCGCGTATTATCGCAGGCAAACGCCGTCCAGCCTTACACCAGAGCGCGCCAACACCTGCCGGACCGCCAATTTTGTGAGCAGAGATAGTCGCAAAATCAAGGTCAAACTCAGCAAGGCTGACACGGTATTTCCCTGCAAGCTGTACCATATCAGAGTGAACAGCAACCCCGTGCTGATGGCACAGCGCAGTAATCGCCTGAAGCGGCTGGCGCACTCCTGTCTCATTATTGGCAGCCATAACAGACACAAGAACGCTCTTTTTATCTTCGGCAGATAAATCAGATAGCATCTTCCCAAGCATATCGAGCTTGATAACGCCCCTCTCATCGACATCAACAAGCAAGGCATCACGGCGTGCATCTAACACAGCATCATGTTCAATGCGGCTTGCAATGACAGTGTTGAAACCAGACAACACTAGATTATTGGCTTCTGTGCCGCCGCTTGTGAAGGTTAACTCATCGCTACGCCCACCAATAAGATGAGCGATTTTCTGACGGGCTGTCTCCACCTGCAGGCGGGCCTCCCGGCCGAATTTATGAACAGATGATGGATTAGATGGCACACCAAGAGCTGCTGTCATAGCCTCTATTGCTGCAGGGCGTAGCGGCGCTGTCGCATTATAATCAAGATAGATAGGCATCGCAGTTGCAAACATTTATTCGGTATCCGGCTGAACAGAGGCGCCCGGCAGCTTCATTCCGGCATACCGCCTGTAATAAAATCTTATTTACCAAGCCCTGCTTCTGGCGGGCGTGCAGATGATTGGGAGGCGGCAGTCTTGCTTTGGTGAGTCCCGTCGTCAGCCGTCATGTCCTTACCTGCTGCGTCCTGCATTTGTTTTAAGTCCCGGCGCAATTTTTCAACTTCCGAGAAGAGCGCCTTCAGAATACGTGCCTGACTATCTTCAAACGGAAGGTCTGTAACACCATACGCATCAAAACTATCATCACTACGTTTCTGGTTTAGTTGCTTTGCAGGCACTCCAACAACAGTCTGACCAGCGCTTACATCGCGGATAACAACTGAATTGCCGCCGACACGTGCGCCAACGCCAACGGTAATGGGGCCAAGTATCTGTGCCCCAGCGCCAACAATGACATTATCTTCTAATGTTGGGTGGCGTTTAACACAGCGCTGTGACTGCGCATCGACAGCAGGCATAACACCGCCAAGAGTGACGCCGTGATATAAGGTAACATTCTTTCCAACGATAGATGTCTCACCAATCACAACGCCCATGCCATGGTCAGCAAAAAAACCGCCTTCGATCTGAGCGCCGGGATGAATTTCAATTCCTGTCATCCAGCGCGCAATCTGCATCATAAACCGCGGCAGGAGCCGCAAGCCGGCCCGCCAGAGGGGATGCGCCATCCGATAGGCAAACATAACATGGAAACTTGGATAAAGCAGGATGCATGATAACAGGCCTGAGGCTGCCGGATCACGCTGCCGGATTGCGGCAATATCTTGTGCAAGTTTTGTCAACATTATCGAACTTCCTCGCTCATAAGCCAGATAGCATTCTCGAATATCACCCATCATATGATAACGTGCTTGGAAACGCCACCTGATTACGATATAAGCCTTTACCAGTTTTACACAAGGGAGCCATTATTTTTTATGCCTGAAGTCATCATAAATGGTCCTGAAGGTCGGCTCGAATGCCGGTACATGCCGGGACCCGACCAAAACGCCCCAACAGCTCTTATTCTTCATCCAGAACCGGATAAGAATGGTACGATGAATAATCGTGTTACCTTCTCAACCTATAAGCTTTTCCAATCACGCGGATTTTCCGTGATGCGCTTTAATTTTAGAGGCGTTGGACGCTCTCAAGGCGTGTTTGATAATGGTGAGGGTGAGTTATCAGATGCGGCAACGGCAATGGATTGGTTGCAATCTCAGCACCCTGGCTCGAATATATGCTGGATTGCCGGATTTTCCTTCGGGTCATGGATTGGCATGCAATTATTAATGCGGCGGCCTGAAATTACCGGATTTATCTCGTTATCACCGCCTGCATCAACTCATGATTTTACCTTTCTTGCGCCCTGCCCTGCTTCTGGCCTTATTGTTCATGGATCAAAAAATGAACAGGTGCCGCATCCAAAGGTAGATGCACTGGTTGAGAAAATTTCAAAGCAAAAAGGCGTTGCGATTGATATTAACCTGATTGATGGCGCAAATCATTTCTTCAGCACTCATCTTGATGAAGCAATGAGCTCTGTGTCTGATTATCTTGATAGAACCGAAAATGGCGCGGTTATGCCAACTGCAGACTGATAGTATCAGACGTTAATCCGAATAAGGTATGGCAGATTATGAGCTATTCTTCTGAGTTTATTACTGAGATCGTTACCCGTGGCTATATGCATCAGGCAACCAATCTAGAGGGGCTTGATGAGCGGGCCGCGCAGCAACCGATCTCTGCTTATATCGGATTTGATTGCACAGCCGACAGCCTGCATGTTGGCTCACTGGTTCAGATTATGATGCTTCGGCTACTCCAACGCAATGGCCATAAACCGATTGTGCTTATGGGTGGCGGCACGACCAAAGTCGGCGACCCGTCCGGTAAGGATGAAGCCCGTCCCCTGCTATCTGATCAGGATATCGAAAGCAATAAAAACGGTATTCGCAAAATCTTTGAAAAATACCTGTCTTTCGGGGACGGACCCACTGATGCAGTAATGGTGGATAATGCTGATTGGCTGGATGAGCTTGGCTATATTCGGTTTCTGCGGGATTATGGCGCGCATTTTTCGATTAACCGAATGATGGGTATGGACTCAGTCAAGCTCCGGCTTGAACGCGAGCAAAACCTATCTTTCCTTGAATTTAATTATGCCATTCTTCAAGCATATGATTTCCTTGAGTTGCGCCGTCGTTATGGCTGTGCACTGCAGATGGGCGGCTCTGACCAATGGGGCAATATTGTCACCGGCATTGATTTAACACGCCGTGTTGACGCTCAGGAAATTTTTGGCCTGACCTCACCTCTGATTACAACAGCCTCTGGTGCTAAGATGGGGAAAACGGCGTCTGGTGCAATCTGGCTGAATGAAGAGCGCTTACCTGCTTTTGATTTCTGGCAGTTTTGGCGCAATACAGAAGATGCTGATGTAGGTCGGTTCTTAAAACTATTTACAGAATTGCCGCTGGATGAAATTGAGCGTCTTAGTGCGCTTGAAGGCGCTGATATTAATCAAGCCAAAATTATCCTGGCAAATGAAGCAACAGGCCTGTGTCATGGCGCCGAGGCTAGCGCTCAAGCAGAACAGACCGCAGCCCAGACCTTTGCTGAGGGTAAGATGGCAGATGGCCTGCCAACCCTGACGGTGGAGGCAGATAAAATTGGCAGTCTGCTGCTGATTGATGCCTTTATCGAAATTGGCCTTGCGCAATCCAAAGGAGAGGTTCGCAGGCTGATACGAGGCGGCGGTGCGCGGTTGAATAATGATGCGATTACCGATGAGAATAGGCTGTTATCCGCCGATGATTTTGATGATGATGGCAGGGCACAAATTTCTGCTGGCAAGAAACGTCGCGCCCTACTCCAGCGTGCCTAGTTCTGCTCTGTTCCCAGAATGCGTCCGGATTCGGCGCCAAGCCAGTCAGGGCTAAATAAATCACGTAATAGCCCTGGGGCTAGACTAGACGCATTCACCGTTACATCAGGGTCATCACTATTACCGCGTACACTGAACTGAGTGGTAAATAGGCCTGTTTTATCTATTCCTGTTAACACTTCGCCAACAAGCGGTACAAGGCCGAGCAATTTATTCACCTGATTAACAGGAACCAGATTGCCGCTCACATCTACCGTACCGGCTTTTCTGTCAAACTCTCCTATCATCGAGACGCCAACAGCATTTCCTGTTGCTTTTACCTCCTCCAATCTATGGCGCGAGCCACGGGTTGAAATGGTAGCTTCACCTTTGATGAATTTTGTCCCACTACCCTCAACAAGAGAATATAGCCCGGCAAGCGATAGAACTGAAAAAGCGCGAATGGCTCTTGGCGCTTCAATAACAGAAAAATCACTCATCTCAATTTTCGTGTCATAATCGTTAAATTTTCCGTCACGGAACTGCGTAACAAGCCGAAGGCTTCCGTCAGTTATGGAGTCAGTAATATTAAGTCCCTTTAGCACCCGCCCGCCATTTTGGGATGTGATGACAAGCTCGCTTAACCGCGGTGCAACAGGCTGGAAGGAAAGCTCAGCTTCGCCGCCACCAATAAGACCAACCCCTTCAAGAAACTCTCCTGACGGCCCGAAGCGTGCCTCTATTGTGCCTTCGCTCAGAAGGGGTTTTTGACCGAAGAGAAGGCTACCAAGCAAGGTTGCTTGGCCATCTCCATCAGTCTGCGTGCTTCCCTTCAGATTGCCGGTAAGGGTAATGCGCGGACCCACAACAATCCGTGATGCTGTAATATCAAAATCAAGCGCCAATCCTTTGGATGCGCCTTCGTTTCTGCGTAACGGGACAAGATTAAGAAGACGGCCTTCTGCGGTGAGCTTCATAGCCGTCTTGCCAGTCTTTTCAAGCAGAACTGTTGTGAGCTCGTTACCGGGCAAGGTGACATCCTCAAAATAGCCAAGTGAAAGCTGTCCATCTGGCTGAAAGCCAATCCGCCCTTTTCCTGAGAGGCTCCCTGCTGTTACATCAATCGCTTCAATACCGAGCAACTTGCCATCCTTAAATGTTAAGATGCCTGATGCTTGGCCTGTCTCGCCGGGTAGTTTTGCCCAGCTCAGCGCATCGATATTAATGCCAGCTTGCGTGATATCGGTGCGTGCCGATAAAGAATAGTCAGATTTCCCAGCCTGTCCCGTCAGGGAAAATCGTCCGCCAATACTGCCTTCTAATGGCATGCCAGAGAGATCAGATATTTTTGTCGCAAAGTCAGTATTCGCTGGAATTTTAGCATTAAGCTCAAACGCCCCATTTGCTTTGCGCTCATAGGAGAAGTCAGAATAAATATTAGAAAAGACTCCGGAGCCTGAAATAATAAGAGCCTCTTTATCAAACGAGAGAACAAGCGCGCCCTGTTCTAATGTCTGTGCTAGCGGCAAATCATCAATAACGGCATCACTAATCGTTGCATCCGCAGTGACATCAGAGAGAGCAAGCCTCCCCCCAGCTGGCAGTCGGCCTTTAGCAGAATATGTTGCTTCGATAGTGCCTGTTGAAGATTGCGCCGTCAGACCTGTACCTTTCAGCTTGTTAATACGCGGATGGTCCAGAATTTCCATAACAGGGGTAAGCGCACCAGACATCGTAAGCGAAATATCAATATCCCGAGGGAGCTTTTCAGGGTTATAGAGCGGGCCATATCTTACATTTGCCTTAGTCAGATTAAGGGATGGCATCTCACCATTATCGGTATTCACACTAAGCACATTATCAGCAAATGTTAGCGTTGCATCAATCTGCTGAACAGGACGCATCGTCTCATAAAGCTGGAAACTTGAATTTTCGAGTTCAACCGTGCCGGTAACTTGTGTAACCACAGAAGACGGGTCTTCTGAGCCATCTAAGGTCATATCAACTGATGCGTTTGAGATTATACCATCAGATATATGAGAGCGTATCCATGGGAAGGCCTTTGGCGCCCAACTGCGGGGCCAGAGAACATGAAAGAAATTAACAGGAATATCATTCGCCGTGATGGACATCTCAGCCGTCATGTCCCGTACGCTTAATAGCTCGCCTAAATGGGCATTTACTGTTGCACCCAGCATGCCGTTCTCGCCAAAATCAATTGATGCGTGAGATATCTGCAACTGACCCGGCTCATATCGCAGTCTCACAGCGGCTTCAGGAATACGAACAGCCTTATCAAATTGGTCAAGTGACAGAAATCCATTCTGCATCTTTGTGTCAATCATAGCGCGTGCCACCTGCCCAGATTGCTGTAATTCGATGTCAACAGCACCCTGCAAGGTTCCGACTATCCGCTGATATTGGGGTAATTGGGCATCAAGACGAACACTGGAAAAATCACCCTGAAGCTGGGCTGATGACAGTAAAAGGGCGGATTTGCTCGTATCAAACTGGCCTTTAAGGGCCAGTGTAGCGGTTCTAAATCGCCCGCCTGAGATTGTCTGCTGAAGCTGTGCTTTTTTGTCTGACGCCCACTCATCCGGCCAGAATGTCATGAGCTCGCTCACCAGAACTTCTTCTGCCAGAACAGTCATATTCATGCGCGGTAAGGCGGCATGCACACCAAGCACCTGACCTGACAGGGACAGGCGATGCTGCTCATTAAGCAGGATTGATGTCTGCTTAACAGTAAACAGATTATCGTCACGGCTATAGGCAAAATCAGCATCAAAATCTGAATAACGAACATCTCTTATTTGTCCAAAGGGCAGCGTAACATCACCGCGAGAAGAGCCAATCGTACCAGATAAAAGGTGAATTTTCTCATTATCGATTGTGCCATCGAGGGTCGCTGATATTCGACCATCAACAACAAGCTGTTCAGGACCCTCAGCCAATATACCAGACGGCAGCGCACCAGAATTTATCACAAGAGCAATGAGTGGCTCTAGAGTGACGTCTGTGAGCCGCGCTGAGAATGTCGTCAGGCCTGATAGCAGGTGAGATGTAGCATTAATGGCAATTTGGCCAGTATTTTCAGTTTGTGTCTGTGCAACAGATTTTGGCTGGTCAAACTGTAGCGTCATAGACAGCCCGTCTTCAGACCCTTTTTTTCCTGATATCGCGGCAGAAACTTCAATATTATTGAAGAGTGCTGTGGGCATTACTGTATCGCCCTGCAAGAAAATATTTGCTGACTTTGCCCGCACGGATAAGTGGCGCAATCCATCTGGCCAATAGGGCAATGGCGATATTGCCTGCCTCTTGGACGCCTGCTCCTCAGACGCCTGCCTCTCAGCCATTTGGCGATCTGGCATTAGGCGGTCTGGCATCAACGTGGCCAACAGCGCCGGAAAAACCATAAACGCCGATACGCGCTCTTTTAAATGTGCATTCAGCCATGCCTGATCTTGTGAAAACTTCCAGCCATCATCAGCTCTTACCAACGTAAGTGAGCGGGCTTCAACAGATACTTTATCAGGCATTCCTGAGACCAGCATACTAGGGCCAAAAGCAAGCCTTACTTCTGGTATATCTAGCTGATGATTATTCGATGAGATATGCAGATCATTCCCGCTTATCTCAAACGGGCTCATCGCGTCATGAATACGAAAAGAAAGGCTACCTACTTCAACAGAAAACCCTTTTTCAGGGTCCGAAAGCTGCGTTTCAAGCCAGTCAGTTACATGTGATGTCTGCGTTGCGTAATAGATAAACCCTGCTATGGATGCCAGCAGGATAGCGAGCAAAATGGACAGACTAACCAGAGATGCAACAACAACACGCCCGAAAAAAGAGGCTGTATGAGAAGTGCTGGTTTGTGTCACAGGTATCAGTCCTTTAATGGCCGTTTGGCGTTCCGCTCTTTTGGCAGGAGTTTACCGCATAAGCAATAAAATGTCTCGCATTCTAGGTACCATGGATACCTCATCTGTAAATGGGGCTGTCATCATTTGTTTTGTCGACTTGTTTTTGCTATCGTACTTGCTAAGTAAGGGATGTGAAGATTTAGGGTAATATTCCTCATATTTTTACCAACCGTCTCCCCCGTGAGGCTATCTCAGCCCCGCACCATATGGCTTACAGCCTTTTCTTTCCCGTCTAAAAGGAGCCTTTTTTATGCTTGAAACCGGACAACAAGCCCCTGATTTCTCTCTTGATACCGATACAAGCCCTTTTAGCCTTGCTGAGCATCACGGCAAAAATGTGGTTGTGTTTTTCTTTCCCAAAGCTGACACATCTGGCTGCACCAAAGAAGCGATTGCTTTTTCAAGCCTGCATGCCGAGTTTGAAGCTGCGAACACCATTGTTATTGGCATTTCCAAAGATGATGCAAAAAAACAGGCGAAATTCCGCGATAAGCATGGCCTTACATGCCTGCTTGGCGCTGATGTGGATGGCACAGTTTGTGAGGCTTTTGGTGTCTGGGTTGAAAAATCAATGTATGGCCGCAAATATATGGGCATTCAAAGAGCAACCTTCTTGATTGGCCCTGATGGTGCGCTCAGTCACATTTGGCCAAAGGTCAAAGTTCCGGGCCATGCTGAAGACGTTCTTGAGTGCCTGCAAGCCGGCGGATAATGGCTCTGCTGAGAGGCTGATATTAGGGCTCACTCGTCTTTTTCGTTTTGGGCGCCAACACGCGCTGCAAGACTGGCTTCGATGAAATCATCAATAGCGCCATCAAGCACTGCCCCGGTATTGCCTGTTTCAACGTTTGTGCGCAAATCTTTGACCATCTGGTAGGGATGCAACACATAAGAACGGATCTGATTGCCCCAGCCAATATCTGTTTTACTGGCAGCATCATCCATCGCTGCCTGTTCTCGCTTTTGAAGTTCAGCTTCGTATAAACGGGCCTTTAGCATGGTAAGCGCGGTTGCGCGGTTACGGTGCTGGCTTCGATCTGACTGACATTGCACGACGATGTTTGTTGGAATATGGGTAATCCGAATGGCTGAGTCAGTTGTGTTAACATGCTGTCCTCCCGCCCCTGAGGCGCGGTATGTATCAACCCGCAGATCTTTTTCCTCTAACTCAATATCAATATTATCGTCGACTTCAGGGTAGATCCACACTGAGGCGAAACTAGTATGACGGCGTGCTGAGCTATCATAAGGCGAGATACGAACAAGGCGATGAACACCAGATTCTGTTTTCAGCCAGCCATATGCATTTGTGCCCATCACACGCAAGGTGGCTGATTTAATGCCAGCTTCTTCACCTGAACTTTCTTCGATTGTCTCTGTTTTAAAGCCGCGTGCATCCGCCCATCTTGCATACATGCGCAAGAGCATAGCCGCCCAATCCTGTGCTTCGGTACCGCCGGCACCGGGATGAATTTCAAGGAAGCAATTATTGGCATCTGCTTCACCGGACAGCAGCGATTCCAGCTGTTTCTTACCAGCTAATACAGCCAGCTCACCGATAGCTGCCTCAGCTTCGGCAACCATCTCCTCATCACCTTCTTCAGTGGCAAGACTGACCATATCTATTTGGTCTGTAAGCGTCTCTTCCAGATGACGAATAGCTGTCACCTGAGAATCCAGATGCGTTTTCTCACGCATTACTTTTTGCGCATTTTCCTGATTATCCCAGAAAGAGGGCTGTGAGATTTCACTCTCAAGACGGCTTAATGTTTTAAGCGCGCGTTCCCAGTCAACATGCCGTTTCAGCAAAATCACAGCCGTTTTAATTATTTCAACAGCGGCGTGCGTTTCGGGGTTCATCTGGTTTGTTCCACATCTTAAAGGTAGGGTCTTATCATCTATCAGACAATAAATAGGTAGATGGCCGGAGTATCAATACAAGGCGGGCACGTCAACAGATTGCTGCCCAGAACTACCGGGAAAATCAATCACAGTGCCTGTCTTTGGACGCTGCCCGGGCTTAAACACCTCCATCACAGCCATCTTGTGGGACGGCGATACGCGCTCTCCGGTTTCAGCGTGAACGGGCACCATCGTAATACCGCCTGGCCTGCGAAACGGAATAACGGGCGCGCCTTCCAAGGCATCCACCATAAATTGATGGAAAACAGGAACAGCCGCTGTCGAACCGGTTTCACGTTTACCAAGCGGTCGCGGGGTATCATAGCCAATATAAACACCAGCAACAAGGTCAGGCGAAAACCCAACAAACCAGGCATTGGTATTATCATTTGTTGTTCCTGTCTTGCCGGCAAGCACCAGTCCAGATTTTTTCATTCTACGGCCTGTTCCGCGGCTGATAACACCCTCAAGCATCGAAATCATCTGATAAGCTGAGGCAGGCTCTGTAAGCTGCTCACGCCCCCCTTCAATGGCCGGAACAGACTGATTGTTCCAGCCCTCTGCAGCAAGGCAGGACGAACAGCTCCTATTATCATGGCGCATTATGGTGCGGCCATATCTATCTTGGATGCGGTCAATCAGGCTCGGTGATATTTTCTTGCCACCATTCACCAGCTGACCATAGGCAGCTGTAAGTTTAACCAAAGTCGTCTCGCCAGCCCCAAGTGACATAGACAGGTATGGCGGCAGGTTGTCATTAATACCAAAGCGCAGCGCATAATCTTGAATTGAATCCATCCCAATTTCAATCGCCAGACGCGCTGTCATCAAGTTGCGTGACTTTTCAATGCCAACCCGCATGATAGAGGGACCATAAAACCGTTTTGTATAGTTTGCTGGCTTCCATTTTGGCTTGCCCTCCCCTTGGTCGACCACCAGCGGCGCATCCAGAATACGTGTCGTCGGCGCATATCCGGCATCAAGAGCCGCAAGATAGACAAAAGGCTTAAACGCAGAGCCTGGCTGCCGGTTTGCCTGACTGGCGCGGTTAAATTCAGACACCCGGTGATCATACCCGCCCGACATTGCCAGCAATCTGCCTGTATGCGGGTCAAGCGCCACAATAGCACCTTCAACAGCGGGGCGCTGACCAAGCGCATAATCAGTTGGCTGTGGCACAAAACCCTCTTTGAGAAGGTCAGGCGCTTCATTTGGGCGTTGTACAATAATCACATCACCAACAGAAATAGCCTCGGTTAAGGCAATCAAAGGCGGCGGTCTTTTGCCATCATCTTTTCGCGGTGGGTAGGCCCATTTTGCCAGCTCAACAGGAAGCCGCGCTGCACTGCCTTTTATATAGATACGCGCTTCTTTAGCATCGACATCCATTACCAGAGCCGCAAACCGGTTCTTTGGTAGTTTTTCTGTTAGCCTATCAAGCTGCTGGTCAAGCGGCTGAGCGTTATCAATTTTTGCAAGCGGGCCGCGCCAGCCCTGACGTCTATCAAGAGCTTCAAGGCCTTCACGAAGGGCGCGCTCTGCTTTTTCCTGCAAAACCGGATCAAGGGTTGTCCGCACTGACAGCCCCCCGCCATATAACGCGTCTGTACCAAATTCATCGACAAGATAGCGCCGGACTTCTTCGGTGAAATAAGGTGCACTCGCGCTATCAAAGCCGGTTTGCCGGCGAACATCCAATGGCTTTGCCTTGGCGGCAGCAGCTTCATCTTGCGTAATATAACCGTTTCTTGTCATCTGAAGCAGTACCCAGTTTCGCCGGGCAATCGCAGCTTTGGTGCGGCGCACAGGGTGGTAATTGGACGGCGCTTTTGGCAATGCGGCTAGATAAGCAACTTCATGGAGATCGAGCTGGCCAAGCGCCTTATCAAAATAATTAAGAGCCGCCGCCGCAACGCCATAACTGCCAGACCCCAGATAAATTTCATTCAAGTAAAGTGCAAGTATCTGGTCTTTGGAGAAAGCACGTTCCATCCGGATAGCAAGAATGGCTTCTTTTATTTTCCGGTCTATCGATACTTCGTTGGTCAATAAAAAATTCTTGGCAACCTGTTGTGTAATAGTGGATGCCCCAATCAGCCGCCGACCACTGCCTATCGCAGCAATATTTGTTGCAACTGCGCGTGCCAAGGCAACCGGATCAACGCCAACATGCGAATAAAATGATTTATCTTCTGCTGACAAAAAAGCTTCAATCAACATAGGGGGGATTGCTTTAGTTGGTACAAAGACGCGTTTTTGGGTTGCGAACTCTGCAAGTAACGCACCGTTGCCAGCATGAATTCTTGTTGCGACTGGCGGCTCATAGCGGGCAAGCTGTGAATAGTCAGGGAGTTCCTGACCATATGTCCAAAATACCCAGAGCACGCCGACGATAATACCTACCAGCCCAAGAACCATAACACCTATCAAGGACCAAAACCATTTCATCATGATGCAACTACTGCCCTAACATTACGGCCGATATATGGCACATCGCGCGATATAATACAGATCGCATTGTGCCGAATGGTAGTTTTTATATCGGTCATGATGCCGCATTTTCAAGATAGCGTGAAATAGCGCGCGCAAGCCGTTTGCTCAGCCCTCTTAGATATGAATCATCTCGTAGATTCTTCTCATCCTGCCGATTAGATAAAAATCCCATCTCTACCAGAATTGAGGGAATATCAGGTGATTTAAGCACCGCAAACCCAGCAAACCGGTGGCCACGCTTATCACCGCCCGGCAGATCCTTAATGTTTGATAATATCACAGTGGCAAGCTTAGCAGACTCATTCATCGATTCCCGCTGAAACATCCGAAGAAGTGCATTAGCCGCCACCGGGTCCTCACCACCAAGGTCAGGACCACCTATTAAATCTGCTTTATTTTCCCGCTTAGCCAAATAAGCAGCTTCTTTATCAGATGCTGTATCCGACAGAGAAAAGACTGAGATGCCACGCGCTTTGGTGTTTGGTGCGGAATCAGCATGAAGAGAGACAAAAATATCTGCCTGTTTGTCCCGGGCGCGCTTGATACGGGTGCGCAATTTATAGAACCGGTCAGAATCACGAATAAGAATAGGGGTAATATGCGCGCTTTTCCGTAGCTCCTCTGCCAGCATCTTGGCTGCTTTCAGGGTGATATCCTTCTCACGCGTTCCCCTTTTTCCCAGCGCGCCCGGATCCTTGCCGCCATGCCCTGCATCAATTGCAACAATAAATGTCTTGGGGCGCTGGTCCGGGGCAGCTTTAGGCCCAGACTGAAGCGCCCTATCTGGCCGCGATGCAGGCAGTGCAACAGATGCGAGCGGCGATATAGTTGCTGGCGTTTCTGGCGTTGCTGGGCGTTCTTCTGGCTGGAAACGAGATTTTGCAAGTGCCT
>ERZ807291.4532-NODE-4532-length-18333-cov-11.760204_pt1 | contig 18333 bp, 16 predicted proteins | sample MGYA00521257_ERZ807291 | MGnify/ENA primary metagenome ERZ807291 (study PRJEB31413, sample SAMN03169783) | marine metagenome | biome: Marine; feature: Water; material: Subsurface seawater | place: North Sea | collected 2011-04-28 | depth 1 m m ... | reverse complement strand
AGTCTGGCGCTCTACCAACTGAGCTAACCGGGTTTGTCTCATAAGAGACTGGTCAGACGGCGGAAAGACAATATATGCAATTTCCCATACCGGACCAACATAACAGGAAGAGGTTTCGATCCTCTCACCTTCAGGCTATGAGCCTGACGCGCTACCTCTGCGCCATCCTGTTCAGTTCCTATCGGGATTTGAACCCGAGTTTCAGGATTCAAAGTCCTGAGTGCTAACCACTACACCATAGGAACCACAAAAAAACATGCTAAGATGTCAGGAGCAACCAAAGGAGTTTGCTAGGTCATTTTTTTATATACTAATATTTTATATGACTTTCAGAGCTAGCTCCATATTGTTGTTGACACTCTTACTTGTAACCATGTTCTTTTTCCTCATACTAAACGACCCCAATCCACAACCCAAACCAAACCCAGCACCGAAACCTCACACTTCGATCATTGGCGGGTGCAAAGGCACACAATTTGGTTGCTGTCCAAACAAAATAACGTCTTGCGCAAATAAAATATGTTCCAACTGCTAATTAAACAATAACCAAAAACAACGATATAATACAACAAAAAATATACACACGATATGTTAGCACATGAATACAGAATATTTACAAATATACACGGGGGATGCACGAAGTGGGGTTTGAACCCACGCGCTGCGAAGCACCAGGTCTTAAGTCTGGCTCCTTAGACCACTCGGACATTCGTGCATGTGATAGTTTAATGACATATCTAGGTCGATGTTCTAGTGCGGGCTCGAACCGCAGACCTTCGGCTCATAAGACCGATGCTCTAACCAACTGAGCTACAAGAACCTATCCCCTTCACATGATAATACATGCCATTCTCTTTATATGGTTTCAAATTATATATTATCTCATATTACTATATAATGCCCCCCAAGACACGAGGACAGAAGACTAAGAGAACTTTGAGAAAATCTAGGAAAAGTATGAGCAGGAAATCACGAAACAACAAAAAACAGCGCGGATGCGGAAAAACTAGAAAATGCAAGAAAGGTAGGAAAGGAATGCGAGGTGGCTGAGGTGGTGCGGTTGCTAACACGCAGCCGTAAGCATCATTACCATCTCGGTCCATCGCACCTTCACAGAATGACAGGACAAACGCAGACGTCGCATTACACAAGCTTTGTCCTTGACATGTGAAAGGGGTAAGGACCACCGCACACATACATTATCATTTCGGTTTCAGAAGAGATCAGAATAAATACATATGGAATACTTTTGTAACTCTAGATGTAATAGTAAAGGGTTTAAAAGAACAACTAGAGTATACACATCCATACCATTACCATGGTTAAAATTTGTCATACTACCTATCCACCTGATAGCGAGGTCGTTTACAAGTCTCACTTTGAAAAGTACCCTTTTGAACTAAGTACTTTTCAAAAATATGCGATTGAGTCTGTGGTTACCGGAAATCACGTATTGGTCACAGCTCACACCGGCTCCGGTAAGACACTTCCCGCCGAATTCGCAATCGAACATTTCGTATCGCAGGGCAAGAAGGTGATCTACACAGCTCCGATCAAAGCGTTGAGTAATCAAAAATTCTACGAGTTCACGCATAAATATCCACACATCTCATTCGGTATTCTAACTGGAGACATCAAGACCAATCCAGAGGCGGACGTGCTTATCATGACCACCGAAATTCTTATGAATACACTTTACAACAAGCAGAACGGCGTGACGTCGTCGTTGCTGGAATTTGATATGGATTTTGACAACGAGTTGGCGTGTGTGGTATTTGACGAGATCCACTACATTAACGATCCTGATCGTGGTCGCGTCTGGGAAGAGAGTATCATGCTATTGCCAGAACACGTACAAATGGTTATGTTGTCCGCCACTATTGCCACACCAGAACGTTTCGCCAAATGGTGTGAGACAAGAGGCGACAACGAAGATTTTACGTCAGATAAAAAAGTATATTTGGCATCCACAAATCATCGCGTAGTTCCTCTCACACATTATTCGTTCATTACTGCAAACAGCTCAGTATTCAAGCACATCAAAGACAAGGAAAAGCAGAAGGAGATAAAAGACATGACCAACAAAATGTTCGAGCTCCAGAGCGCCAAAGGGAAATTCAACGAGCCTCATTTCCATAAAATGCGCAAAATGCTCGAGTTGTTCGACCTTAACAAAATAAAAATTACGCGTCCACACGTACTAAATCAAGTATGTAAGTACATGGTCCAACACGAAATGTTGCCTGCTCTATGCTTTGTTCTATCCCGAAAACAGCTCGAGATATGTGCAAATGAAGTGACAACTCCCTTGCTAGAGGACGATTCCAAGGTTCCGTACACTATTCGCAAAGAATGCGAACAAATTATTCGACGCTTGCCTAATTTTCAAGAGTACTTACAACTACCCGAATACGAGAACATGGTGAGACTGCTCGAAAAAGGTATCGCTATCCACCATTCTGGTGTGATGCCTGTGTTCAAAGAAATGGTGGAAATTCTTTACGGAAAAGGCTATATCAAACTCCTCTTTGCAACAGAGACATTCAGTATAGGTGTGAACATGCCGACGAGAACTGTGGTATTTACAAGCGCCAAAAAATTTGATGGAAACACTAATCGCATTTTCCGCTCTCATGAATACTCACAAATGAGTGGTCGGGCAGGTCGTCGTGGGATTGACACTATCGGGAATGTAATTCACCTGAACAATTTGTTTGCAAAACACGATCTAACTAGCTATAAGAACATGATGTCTGGTGTTCCACAAACACTCACCAGTAAATTCAAGGTGTCCTTCGGTTTCATCATCAATTTGTTATATACCGGCAATACAGATTTCACAAAATATGCCAAGAGAAGTATGGTTCAAGAAGACATCGAAAACGACATTGAAAACATGGCAAATACAATGTATCAGCTGACACAGAAACAAAACACAGATTGTCAATTCGATGCACCAGACGAAATTGTGGAAGAGTTCTCAAATTTAAGTATGTCGATCCCTACCATGAAAAACAAAAAGCGTCGCGATGCCGAGAACCGCGTCCAAGTCATAAAAGGGCTATACAAAAAGATTGACAAAGACGTATTGAAGATGACCGAGTTTTTGCGCATAGAAGACGAAATCCAAAAAACCAAGCAAGAAATTTTAGGCATGGAAAAATTTCTAGGCACCAACGTCGACAAAGTGTTGAACATACTGACAGAATACAATTTTATTGAATATAACGAGCACAACGAATTAATGCTTTCAGAAAAAGGAAGAATTGCTAGCCAGCTCCACGAAGTTCATTGTCTTGTGTTTGCTGACTTGTTGTGTGAGAGCACAATATATTTGCTTACATCCAGACAGCTAATATGTCTTTTCTCGTGCTTCACCAACTTATCGACACCCGAGGATATGCGAAATATACTTCCACGATCTAACGATCCTGAAACACTAGATATAGTGAATAATACAAATGCGATGCTTGATACGTATTATCGCGAAGAAGAGAATGCATGCATTCATTCCGGAACAGAATACGAAATGACGTTTGATTTACTTGAATACATCGGAGAATGGTGCGATTGCGAGAACGAAGGGCAGTGTCGATTATTCCTACAAAAACTGGACGACAATAAACAAATTTTTCTAGGTGAGTTCACCAAAGCAATCATGAAAATTATGAATATCACGCGAGAAATGCAAAAAATTGCGGAGATGAACCATCGGGTCGATTTTTTAGCAACCTTGAAGGAAATCCCGCCATTAATTATGAAATTTGTAGCCACAAATCAAAGTTTGTATGTGTAATTTCGAAGTAATAAAAATATGTATATAAGTTATATGAGCGAAAGCCAAAAAGTTACCCAGGTAGAGGAAAGTGTTTCTTCAAAGGTGGTTGATAAAGCCGAAAAAACATTGCAGACAACAGATGCACTATTATCACAAACGAGCGCGGATCTTGCAGAAGAGCGTCTCAAAGAGGTTGTTACTGAAAAGATTGATGAAATAAGAGACAACGTGGAGGAAAAAGTAGATGAAAAGGTCGATGAAATAAAAGAGCTATTAGAAGATAAAGTAGACGATCTAAAAGAAAGCTTCGAAGAAAAAAAGGAGGAACATCGTCCCCTGTGGAATGCGTTTCTCTATCTCTTTGTTTGTATAGTGGGTCCTTCCAAAAAGGACAAGTCTGATACAAAACCCGAAGAAGAAAAACTAAGTAACTAAGTTTTAGCCAAACAACCTAAATATATTTTGTAATACACACTATATTTATGCTATCAAAATATAAACTTGTGAGAAAAATTTCTTCTGGATCGTTCGGAGAAATCTTCAGTGCTGTACACAAACGCACTGGCGAACAAGTAGCGATCAAGGCTGAAAAACGCGGTGATTATTCTAGTCTCAAGCATGAGGCTCGTGTATATAATCTTCTCAAAAATTTACCTGGAATTCCCAATATGAAGTGGTTTGGAAGCGACGCAAATAACTCTTACATTATAATCCCTCTGTTCAGTTACAACTTAAAGGAATTAAAACGAATGCGATTTTTTTCAGAGTCTGATATTGTATCTTTGGGAAAACAAATGATGGTTATATTGGAAAATGTTCACAAAATGGATGTCGTCCATTGTGACATAAAACCCGACAATTTTATGATCAATCATGGATCAGGCAAGCTTTTTCTTATTGATTTTGGTTTCGCACGTAAATTTAATCCTGAACCTAAGACACTCACAACTCCGGTGGGTACTCCCAATTTTATGAGCAGAAGCGTACACTCTAACGTAGAGCCTGGATTTATTGACGATATTGAATCGTCGTTGTATGTTCTTCTTTTTCTTTCGGGAAAAGAAGTGTCATGGTTTAACAAAGACATCGATAACAAAGAAATATTGTCTCAAAAACAGATTTTTTTTAAGAACCTCGAGGAAATCCCACATATTCTGAAAACAATGGCACAACATATTACTAGTCACGGAAGAAGTTTTATTTCAAATTATAATCTGATTTAAATATATACGTTATGAAGAATTGTTGCGAAGCCTCGTCTTCAACAAAAAAGTGTTTTCGTGCATCTGATAATAAGGTATTTTCTCTCCCTCGTAGATTTTCTAAGAAAAAATGCATGTCTAGTTCTCGTAGAGGCTTCACTATGAGATCTTCGTGTGCTCCTTACAACGGATGTCGTGGTTCCAAACGTCGGCAACTGAAAAGAACTATACCACCCAACAAAGATAAAAAAACTCGTCGTAAAAAATCTCTTCAGCGAAGAAAAAAGAAAAGCAACAAAATGAGAAACGTTCGTAAACTTCGAAAACGTGCAGGTGCTCGCCCCCCTCTACCCTATATCGGAACTATCTTCAAAAATTACGATGATGTTACCTTAGGATCCAGCTTATCCCTAAACCAAACCGATGTTGGGAACAAAATCAATGCTCTGATTACACCACAAACAATGAGTGCTAACGAGTTCTCTCAAATTGCATCGTCTATTACCACTTCAATGCCACAATTTACTGGAATACTTGACATGAATGGTCGTCTCACAGACTACACTATTAATTATTTGATTATCATGCTGGAGGCAATTGATCCAATGTCCATTAGTGGTACAGACGCGCTAGGAGAACAAGTACGTGGATTATACTTACAAGAGCTTCAGCGTGTCAGAACATCCATTTTACAAAGACTGCGTATGTTGCAGTATCCCGTTCATACCATAAAAGAGTATTTTGACATTGACACTAACGAAATTCAACAACCAGCACACAACTTTACTTTGGATTATGATGATACAAGAGACACGACGGACACATTTTTCAATTACAGCAGTGATGTTAGTCCTCAGAGCATCGCTTATGGTAATAGTAGATAAACTAAGGATCAAAGCTTGCAGTTTGACCACATAGTTTCTTTTTTGACCAAAACAACATAAAGAGAACCCAATAAAACAACGTATAATGAGCGATTCCAATCAAGGAACATCTTCAGAGCCGCGTTTCATCGGCAGAGTAAAGTGGTTTAACAACAAGTCAGGTTATGGGTTTGTGACTGCATCTACAGGCGATATGGAGGGGAAGGACATCTTTGTTCACCACTCTTCTATCATTGTTTCCAACCAGCAGTATAAGTATCTCGTTCAAGGAGAGTATGTCGAGTTTGGTCTTAACCAAATGACTGACGGAAAACACGAGTATCAGACCTCAGATGTCTCTGGCATCAGCAGAGGCAAACTTATGTGCGAGACCCATCGTGAGGTTCGTGTTTCTCGCACGAAGGGTGAAGGTGCTGAGGGAACCATTGGCGATAAGAAACGTGCCCCCAAGGTTCGTGGTTCTGGTCCTAGAGACGATACGAATATTGACGCTTCTGAGAAGAATGTCGCTACCAGTCAGTCCGAGGCTATGGAGACGGGTCCTTAATTGTTTTTGTAATTCATATGTAACGTAAATTATATATGATTTAAATTTTATGGTGCTTTCCTCTGTTAGTATGACGAATATGATTTGTTTCGATAGATTGAGAAGAAACGCGCGATATATATTCCAGATTGCAACTTTCAATTAACATGCCATTGGCATATATCCCATAGTTTTTGAACATATCGCCCATATCGTCCTGTTCTAGAATTAAATTATATAATCGCGTGCTCTTTACTACAGGTTCAGCATGCTCGTGTAGATGAGCAAGGACCTTCCACATACCATCTACTTTGTAGAAATGTTTTGGCCAGTTAATCTTAGACATCTCTTTTTTTTCTCTCTCGCTGAGTTGTGGTTTTAACAAAGAGTGACCGCCAGTTAGATAAAGGGGGTGTGTCAATTCTGCATGATCTTCGGTGCGCAAGAGGTAAAGCGACGAGTTCTTAAACCAACGAAGAGACCGAGCACTATTCATTGTTTGAACATTCTTTATAGGAAGGTTCTTGTTCGTCACAATAGCTAGGATTTTTACTGGTCCGTGTGTGTGAGTAACAACTTTATCTCCTGGACGAAGAGTTTCCACAGGCACATACTTAGTTATTTTTGTATGGGGGTCGATAATCATAATAGTGGTTCCTTCTGCGAAACATATTGTATCGAGCGGAACCACATCAATTGACCCATCTCCGTTAGTAAACGCGACATTAGTGACTGAACTCATTTCCAGTAAGTCGGATCCGTTACTCTCTCCATCAGTTGTAACAAATACTTTCATAAAATCACCGACAATTTCAAACGTGTAAACGGCTTGTGGTTGGGAATAAAATACTGTAGTGTTACCTGCTCCCCCATAAATAGTCGATGGTCCTAATTGTCCAGTATTACTCTTAGTCGGAATGCCGACATTCGAATAAACACTTGTATTAGAAGTCGCTATATTGCTGGCACTTGCATCTATACCACCCAATGCAGTCGCCTCCTGACTAATGCTGTATCCTCCTTGTTGAAGATCGATACCGGTGGATGGCAGAACGAATGACATTCGATTTAAATCAGGTGTTGTAATCCCGTAAGTGTTCATCTCGCCATTCAACAATTCTATCTGGGTTCTGCGCAAGTCAATCACTATATTTGTAGCAATGCCTGAGGCATCTATGGTTATTTTTCCAGCAGTTCGGTCGTTTATAGTAGTCCACCCTACATCGTCAAAGGTATTAAGAGAAGGATCCAAATAATAGGTAACGTTAGACGTGCCTGTTTGACCAACATATCCATAGTATTTAAAAAATACCACACAATCAATTGGTGCGGGGGTTATTCTCCAGTTTCTATTATATGTAGTCCACGTGCTATAAGGTGATATATTGGGAGTTCCATTACTTTCGAGATAATAATTGAATGTGTTGTAGTACGATGTTGCAGCATACGTCATCGTAGAATATACATTCTGGTTGTAACTATTATCGTATAAGTAGAACTGATAATTACTCAGGCTTGTGTTCACACCTGGCCATATATTAGAATAACCACCGCCTCTATCAAATGGATGAGCATACCCCATTCCATGACCTAATTCGTGGAGAGCAACATTGTAGCCATAGCCTCCAGGACTAAGACTATCTCCCCAATATTTTGTATTTACATTTCTCACCATCATTAAGTACCCAGAATACGAATTATTGTCAAACGGATCGCTACTATCAAGTGGGCCAGGAGAGGATGGGGGCCAACAAACACCTTCTAGTCCAGAATACAGAGATTGTGCAGACTCACAGATATACAACTTTAAATTGCATTTATTTTGAATCTGTGTATCTGTATTGCCAGAAATATCCTCTTCATAAATAGGCATTCCCGAGAGATACGCCCACTGCTGAATAGCAATGCGCATACAATTCTTCTCAGCTTCATTCCATGAGGTTACACCCGAAGCGAAAAAAGATAATGGTGTAGGCACTGCACCACCATCACCAAAGCCAAATTTTAAACATGTATTAGGGGTGGCAAAACTGGTATTATAATTCCAACAAGCGGTATAGTTATTATTACTAAAATCAAATCCCGTCTCTCCGTTTGCCCAGTATAAACTACATATATAACTACCATCTGTAGTAGGACTGGTGAGAGTTGTTCCTTGATTAAACTCCATAAAGAAAATGGAAAATGAAGCATCCGTTGCACTTCCAGAAATATCCACACCAGATGGCGCATACCTACTCAAAGACGATGGTTCAGATGTAGAAAATGTGCTGTTTTTAAGACGTAATCGTTGTTCATATGAAATTAAATCAGAAGAAGAAGGATCTACCACGACCAGTGTGTTATCACCGGACACTCTAAGTCCCTTATGTTTGTTATCTATATTATCAAGTTGCATTCGTTGTGTATTCGTCAATGTAATTGTTTTTTTATTGACAGGCAATAATCCCAAACAAGTTCCACATCGACAATTGTGGGATGCATCTATCATTGCTTTACTTGATATATTCAAATATTTTTTTATGTAGCAATTAACAATTGTTGTCACAAATAGTATAGCTCGGTCATATTATTTCATTAATATCTTCAGGCATTATATGAACGACACGTCGGAAGAAAAGTTATCGAATTTAAAGAAAATAAACAATAAAATAGGACTGGATAATCAATCAATAACCAAAATTATTTTTGTCTATTGTCCTCCCAAAGTCGGTTCTACCAGTTTAGTGTCATCATTACGAATATCTGGTGCATCAAAATACAAGGTGCTTCATATTCATGACGAAAAAATGCTCGAGGTTTTAACGGGTCTCAAAGGTGCCACCATTCAAGATATTATCGATTTCAATGTATTTTTGGGTCGCGAAATAGTGGTCATCGACATATACCGCGAACCATTAGAAAGAAAGATGTCAGAATTTTTCGGAAAACTAGCTTCTTATCATTTCAACACATCTATACAAAATGTCGAAAGGTATAGTTTAGAGAGATTAAGTGCAAGGTTCAATAGTTTGTTTCCACATCTAGCAAATGGAGACCACTATCTTGAGAAATACCACGATATTGTCATATGTCCACCATCTGATTTTGATCACAAACAAAAATATTTAATCCACAACAAGGATCGACTCACATATGTAAAACTACGTCTCCGCGATTCGAACGAATGGTCGCATATATTAAAAAATGCTATTAATTTAGACGTGACAATAATCAAGGATTATGTGCGCGAAACTCTACCACTTGGCAGGCTCTACAAAAAATTTAAACAATCCTACTTGCTTCCTGTAAATTTTATCCCAGTTATTCAGAGTGACAGGTTCTTTAATTTTTACTTATCTCCGGGAGAACAGATTGAGTACCTGAATTCACTCAGAGAGAAAACTACCGACCAGGCACAGGAATTCAGCAGAACAGAATATAAAGTATATGACCTCATTTCTGAACAAAATCAAAGCATACCCGACGTGGAGATACAACACTATTTTGATGACGGATGTGTATGTCAAAAATGCACTATGATGAGAAAATTAGTGCTGAAAGATATCCAGAACGGGGCACCCCCTAGAAGTCGTCTCTCTCATAGCGATATCATAACACGTATTCAAGGTGGTCCTGCACCAGCCCCCACACAACCCAATGTGTTCCAACATCGACAACCAATACATTCTCAAAGACCTACACCGACAAACGAGAGGAGACCTGGATTAACCATGAGTAGATACAAACGTTAGTCTGCAATTGTATAGGGTTGGTCGGTGTCGTTTTGTAGGTAAACAGAACACAAGTCCATGTTTTGTTCTATGTGAACAACCGGTTTATTTTCCCATTCTGTATATGCGAATGCTTTGGTGGTAGGGCGTTCCAAGTTCAATAGTGTTTGTAAAGCAGACATTCTTCGTTCAAGTGGGAACATTTGTTGAGGCAGTTTTCTGGATAATTGTTTCCACCTCCATTCAAACTGCAATGCAGCGGGCCAATCGGGAAATCCAGATACGTAACACACCCTCGTCCAAGATTTTCCGTTTGCGACTTTCACACCGGTAGCGTGTGCTCCACCCTTGATTTCTTTGTTGTGTTGTCGCAATCTTCTTTCTACATCTACCGTTGCACCTACATAGGTTGCATTGTCGGTACATTGCAAAAGATATACGAACATTCGTTTATTCTATATTGTGATTAGATGGTTATTTGGATGGTTATCCCTAAAACAAAGGTGTATAGCGTAGAAAAAAATAAGTAATCATTTCTGAGGTTACATTACTTATTTTTATCAAGACCAATTATTCGACGAGTTGCAATCTAATTTTCTTACGCAAATTTTCCTCGTCTTCAAACAAATATAGCTTAAACATGTGTTTCTCAAAATTTTGATATTCCTTATGCAAATTCACACGCAAGTTCAAACGTAGTTTAGGCAGATACACAATAAACTGATACGATCCATCGTTGCGCAGTATTTTGTCAAAAATCACACCTTCGTAGTTCTCATCCAATGTATCCGTGTTCTTTGAGTAGAACTCCAACATAGAACAATCGTTCTGCACCTTTTTGATGGAACGCATAGTGACGTTCACGTATTCTAACTCAGATTTAGAAGTCCACTGCTTGTAAAACGTCGATGCTTTCTCACTCAAAGCTATCATGTTATTATTTTCTTGGAATTTGATCATATTTAACAAGTCCACTAGTCGTCTGATTGGACTGGTTATATGCACATAAGCGTCCATGTTGATCAATTCGTGGCGAACAATACTGACGTCAGTGTCGATAGTCTCTGCGTCAATATAACACCCTCCAGAGCTATACCATATCTTAACGAACTTCTCTACCTCAGCATCTAGATCCTGCGGAACATCGAAATTATCATTTTTTAAGACGCTCGATCGAAAAATGCCGTTCTTAAAAGTTAGCAAGTTCTTAGCCGAATAGTAGTTCATTAGTGTCATGAGATAACATACGACATCGTGGCTGTTCTTAATCTGTTGAATATACTTATATTTTTCTGATAGCAAACATGATACATCAAATAGTCGAGAATACATACTTTCCCTCTGGAGAGCAGGTTCCTCGTATCGATAATTCTTGAATACACGAATGGCACAATTCACAAAGCTCACGTCTTCTATCTCGCCAGTATGTATATTTACCACAATATCCATAGCGAATGCAAAACGGGTGCTATTTTCTTGCAGACTACACAGATTATCGGATAACATGTTTGGTAACATTGGACGTTTCCGATCAGGCAGGTATATGGTCGATACACGCCTCGAAAATGATTCCCATAAATTGAGAACGTCTAGCAAGATAGTGACATTGGATATGTAAATACTCAGCAACACTTTGTCGCTACCATCTTCGCCGATGTCTGGTTTGTATTGCTTTAGACTGAAACCATCATCAAAATCAGTGCTGTTCAATGGATCGATAGTAATGACATGCCATTCTTCTCCTCGTCGATCCTCTATGCTAGGATACTTATCCATAATTCCATCTATCCCAAAGGTCTGGGAAAGCTTCTTTACGCTTTTGCTCGTCACCTTATTGAAATTCTGAAATGATGCGTTTAGACTACGACAATACAATTGGTATTCGTAAAAGTTAGGTAGAGTATCTACAGGTCCAATTGTACTAGTGAGTTTTCCCACTGGATGTTTGCCGTCCCAGGCAACAAATTTAAATGTCACGTAAACGTTGACAAACACTTTAGAAAATCCAATGTGTTTTTGCTGATAAGGAACCAAAAATACGGGCAGACGCATATCATCAGGAACTACTTTATAAAGAAGTCTATGCTGGTTGTCTTTTTCACGCCCATAAGTCTTGTTAGATTTTAAATCCAGAACACCAGGTATATTCTCCAATTCGCGACTTGTGGAATGTTCAAGTTTAATTTCATCATTCTCCATACTGAAGACATCGTTTGTCATGAATTTATATTTGGCTGGATGAAAATCAGGAATTTCAATAGGTTTGAATGTAACCACATCCATACATGTCCATTCGCTATAGTTTCTATCTTGTATATGTATTTTTATCATTCTCTATATAACAAATATCAATATAGCTTTATATAGAGAATTACTTATTGACTTTGACTAGCAGGTTCTGCGATCGTGGTATCATTTTTTTCTTCACTCGTATCTTTTGATTTCAGTCCATGAGCAATTTCCGCAACTCCTTCTACTTTTTTCATTACGTTGTGTTTGATATTCTGGTTTTGTAGAAAGAACATAGCCACCTGAGGAATAATCGCCATATTGTTCATGTAAGTTCGGTATTTGAAACTAGCTAGTGTCGATCCTTCCGAAAACTTAATACTATACCACCAATAGGCAGGAATAAATATAGCCTTTCCTGGGGTTATTTTTACCTCAAGACATTTTACCTTATCAAAATCTGCCTCGTGTTCTGGTTTCACATTCCATGGATTTATAGGGGATCTAAATTCGAACAATTCGTAATCACAATACTCTGCCAAATACTTTTTACTGCGCGGAGGTGCCAACTTTATAACGACCTCACCCTCTGTAACAAAGAAATAGTTTCGGTAGTTAATTTCGTATCTAAATGGTGTACAAGCATCCTTCGACCCAAACATGACATCATAGTTACAATTCGAGACCATATATGGTCGCACAAACTCGTCGTTGTATTTCATGTGTTTTACAGCACCTGTCTCGTGTAAAAAATCCGAATTGTTCTCAGAAATATATCGTTTGGTTGTGTCCTCCTTCATCAATTTAAGGGCTGAGTGAAACTGGAGGGGAAGATACATATCTTCTCCTATATCTTGTGTGTCACGTATTTTTATCTCAAACGTCGGGTAAAGTTTCTCTAGATTGTCCTTAGTAATTGCCTTTAACGTCGGGTCATTTTGGTATTCAAAAATCACCGGTTGTCGTATATCACACACTTCTTCAAGACGATTTTTCGAGATATTGTCTATTTCATATACTTCTAAATCATTACTCGTCCTGAGTTGAAAAGTGACATGTAGATAGATAAATAAAACTAAACAAAAGACAAATAATCCAATTAACCATTCCATAATCGTAACTACTACTTTCACATAATGGTTTTTTTGAATTTATACGTATTGTGCGCACAAATTCAAAATGCTCTACATCTCATTTTACTTCATTAGTCTGTTCGTAGTACTTCCTACAATAGACCCTAATATTGCTCATGTTACGACCAACAGGTTCTCTATTACTCTTCTTTTGGTTGTTCCACACTCTTTTCTACATCTTCTTGCTCTTGCTCTTGCTCCTGCTCCTCTTCTTGCTCTTGCTCTTCTTCTTGCTCCTCTTCTTGCTCTTGCTCTTGCTCTTCAATAGTATGATCGGTATCATTGTTGCTTTCCAACGATAGAGACTCCACATCACCAGTATCACTTTCGTCGAGAGTGAGTTGCTCTTGCACATCAGCACTAGTGTCTGTTTTTTTCCCAATTATTGGGCTGAGCAACTTTTGGTTCACATCAATCATCATAGTTTGAACCTTAAAAACGGAATTCTTCACATCTAACAATTCTTCTTTCAAGGAAGAATTTGCACTTTTCAACTCTGCAACCATATCGTTGTGTTCTTGCACAGATATACTATCTTTTAGACTATTTTCCAGGTCATCAATTCTACTGGATATAGTTTTTATCAAAACGTTATTCAAAGTTCCATTAGAATTTTCATCACCAGTATCGAGTTTGTTAGCAATCTCTGTTATATCCAGTTTTTGCAAAATAGTTTCAACTCTTCCCAATCGAATGGTAACAAGAGCGAATGCGTCTGAAATACTCAACTTGTTTTCATATACACCAGCTTCGCCATGAGAATTCATGTTGTTTACATTAGAAGGAGGCACACCTGATTTTTGTGCAGTATTACGTGTCTGGCTTGGTTTTAATATACGCGTTGAATCATTACCTCCTGCTCTCCTGGCGCGTGCCGCAGCAACAGATCTAGAACTACTCATTTATATATCAGTGCATATTGTTTTTAAGTATTCTACGCAGACAATGAAATTTAATTTCTTTTTATAAATCATATGGAAAGTTTAGATAAATCAAATTCGTTCACTGGCTTTGTGAAACATGTATTCAACTTCGATCAAGATTCTAAAGCTGATATGTTGAATATCGTCCAATATACGATTTTAGCAATGATCCCCATCATCGGAGTCAACAAAGCTATGCAGAAATATGTTCCAGAGGCATCAGAAGACAAGGGGAATGTAGAACTTGTTTTAGAGGTAGTGCTTCAGTCCCTTCTTATGTTTTTAGGCATTCTGTTTGTTCATCGTATGGTCGAATACATTCCTACCTATAGTGGCGTGGCCTATCCTGAATTCAAGGTTGTGTATGTCATTCTAGCAATTTTAATGATTGTACTCAGTCTTCAAACCAAGTTGGGCGAGAAGGTAAATATTCTGTCTCTTCGCATTACTGATGCTTGGAATGGAACCAACTCTTTTGATAGTAAAAAGAAACCCGTCGGCAAAGAGGGAGCAACTGGAAAAATCAACAACCAATCTATATCGCAGGGAGGTCAGATGCCCCCCAACCCTCAACAGGTTCTTTCTCCTAACCAACAGGCGATGCAACAAAGCTTGGAAGGGACAACTCCAATCACTAATATCCCAACCACTCCCCAGATTCCTAACTATACCAACATGTATTCGGATACCTCAAACCCATTGGTAAATGCAAACACTCCTAGTATGGAGGCATTTGAACCTGTTGCCGCTGGTGACTTTGGAGGTTTAGGAGGAGGTATCGGAACTTCTATATTTGGATAGACGACGAATACACCCTGTTGAACAAGACAAACAAATGAATATAAATACATAAATGGTATTTATATTTATACTTATATGGACGTCGAAAAATTATTACATGCGTTAGACAATGATGACAATGAGGATATGATTGATTCGACTACAGAAAACATTAAGGAAACCATTAAGGAAACCATACACAATCTTGATCTTGAAGACAAGGATACAGAAAATATTATTACTAAACTCAATGGATATCGATATGTAGACGACATGTCATCACTGCATTCTGGTGCGTACCTTCGCTGGATTTGTCTTAAAAACCCTAATGATATTACTCTATCCAAGGGTGCGCTTCTATGCGATATAAAGTTCTCTGATGTCGGTGCGTCGCTTGTGTGCAAAGGATTTCGGAATCGTCATTTCCAGATTAACTTCGACGAATGTCTCATCTATCAGCGCCTCAATGATCAGGAAAGAGTTTTATTGAGTGCACTCGATTATTTATCTAAGTAGGATCTGGTTCTTTAAGTTCAAAAACCAATAATATCAATTACAGAAAAATGAAGACCCTCGAAAAATGACAAAAAAACGCCCCAAAAGTTTTTTGGAGAATCGGAAATTGGACATTTATAAATGTCCATTTTCCTGTTGGGGAGAGATTTTTGTAAAAAAATAATTTAAATCTGCTGAGACCATAATGAATTTTTATGGTGTGGTCACAAAAAATAAATTATCTTTTTTGTGACGATAAATTTTTTTCGAAAATCGCGGGATTTTCGGCGTTTTTTTATGTTTCATATTATTAAGGGAAAATGAAACAAAATGAAACAAATAAAACGCCAAAAAACGCCATAGAATTTTTCTGTGAAAAATGCAACTTTATATGCTTTAAAAAAAGTGAATGGGATAGACACCTCTCCACACGAAAGCATAAAATGAAACATAATGAAACACGAAAAACGCCAAAAAACGCCTTACGAGAAAAGGTGTATGTTTGTGACTATTGTGAGCAAGAATTTAAGAGTAGGACTACTTTCTGGAGACATAAAAAGCAATGTGAATTCATATATAATCAGGAAGACGAAGAAGACGACAATAGGTTTGCTACCACATACGTCCCTCCGACACAATCTTCAGTGGCGACACAACCCAGTGGAGGAATGTCCAACGAGCAGACGCTAGAGCTAGTGACAACTTTGGTCAAACAGAACCAAGAAATGACACAAAAGCTCACAGGCACCATTGAGAAATTGGTAGATAGCGGCGTGGGCAATTCTATGACTAACAGCACGATAAATAACAATAGTCACAACAAGACATTCAATCTGAATTTTTTTCTCAACGAAACCTGCAAGGATGCAATGAATATCACAGACTTTGTCAACTCACTTGCCCTAAACTTACAGGATGTGGAAAAAGTGGGCGAATTGGGGTATGCTGAGGGCATCTCACGCATGTTTTTGAATGGGTTAAGCCAACTGGATGTGGAGAAACGCCCTATCCATTGTAGTGACTTGAAACGTGAGGTCTTGCATATTAAAGACAAGGACAAATGGGAACGCGATACAGAAAACCAAGACAAATTAAAGAAGGTCATCAAGGACCTGTCAACAAAGAACATCATGCTTCTAGACGATTGGCAACGTGAGAACCCAGGATGCAAAGAGTACAACAATGCTAAAAACGACATTTACTTGAAGATGATGGTAGAATCATTGGGACCAGTCGATGATGTATCCGAACGCAAGGATTTTGCAAAGATAATAAAGAAGATTGCTAGGAGCACCATCATTGACAAGGAAATGCTCTAAATGATATAATAATATATTTCACGTCATAAATATATTATTGATACATAGTTATGTATTGTCCACCTTTTTTGCTTTTTTTTTCATAGTTAGTTTTTTTTTCTTTTTCTTCATAGTTACGTTTCTTTTATTCTTTTTACACTTGAATGTTCCTCGGGTTATTCCTTTTTTATTGAATATGGAACGACTACATACGCCTACACTCTTTTTTTCGTCACCAATCTTTACTTTTTTGATGCATCTACAAAGTTTATCTGCTAATATATCTTCTGCGCGTTTCTTGATCAAATGCTTTTTTTTAGGAATAGCAAGGTTATAAAAGTTAAGTATTTGGGTATAATCTTGATTATTTAAGTTCATGAATGTTGAGTATATAAACTAAAAATATTTTTATTTTTTTTATAGATATATAAATTATGCAAAGCAATGCCCCACCTAAGGTCGTAGTTTTCGACTTAGATGAAACATTAGGATATTTCACGGAATTTGCTATGTTTTTCGACATTCTTACAAAACATTTAAACTTGCGACCGAGGTTACATCAGAAGGTATTTAATCAGGTATTCGACTTGTATCCAGAATATCTCAGACCACATATTCTGTTTATTCTTACTTTTCTAAAAACCAAGAAGATGACTGGAGAATGCACGAAGGTTCTTATTTATACGAACAACCGAGGCCCCCCTTCTTGGGCAAAAATGATAAAATCTTACTTGGAAGACAAGATAAGATATAAGTTATTTGACAAGATCGTGGGGGCATTCAAAGTGCATGGTAAAATAGTAGAAGTATGCAGACGAACTAATGAAAAAACCACCGACGATCTCCTTCGTTGTGCAAAACTTCCTGAGAATACACAGATTTGTTTTGTTGACGACACACATTATGAAGGAATGGAAAACGTGTATTATATCAAATTGAGCCCGTATATTTACAACTTGCATATGAACACGCTCGTCAGTCGTTTTTTAAATACATCTATGGCTGACGAATGGAAAATTAACAAAAGAGAGTTTGTTCAATATGTTATTGAAAAAGAGGCGTCGTACACCTATAAGTATCATCCCAAAGATGACGATGAGTATTTGATAGACAAGATTATTTCTAAAAAGCTCTATACTTTTCTAGTCAATTTCTTTTGAATTCTTTTGAATATATACTATAGAGGAAATGGTTCTAGTGAATGTCTTGCTTACATTGTTTATCATATTTATGATCTATCTACATTATTATAGTAAAATAAAAGAAGGGAGGAGGGGCAGGAGGAGGAATAAGCCTAAACCCAAACCCAAGAAAAAACCCAAGAAAAAGCCCAAGAAAAAGCCCAAGAAAAAGCCCAAGAAAAAAAAAGTTA
>ERZ807291.4531-NODE-4531-length-18334-cov-5.438864_pt1 | contig 18334 bp, 15 predicted proteins | sample MGYA00521257_ERZ807291 | MGnify/ENA primary metagenome ERZ807291 (study PRJEB31413, sample SAMN03169783) | marine metagenome | biome: Marine; feature: Water; material: Subsurface seawater | place: North Sea | collected 2011-04-28 | depth 1 m m ... | reverse complement strand
CCAACAAGGGTCAAAAACCCGTATGCACGCACCAAACTTCAAATAGAGGGTATCCTTGGAGACCTCACGAATTACGACCCATCATGGGATATTATTTGTTTGAGATATTTTAATCCCGTGGGCGGTCATGATAGTGGCCTACTTGGAGATTCCCCTCGAGGAATTCCTAGTAATTTAATGCCATATATTGCAGCAGTTGCCGCAAATGAGTTACCAATTTTAAATATCTATGGTGACGATTATGATACTGCTGACGGAACAGGGATTCGTGATTATATCCATGTTGTGGATTTAGCAGATGCTCACTTGTGCGCATTAGAGTTTTTGGAAAGTAGCGCTCAAAAGAATTTCAACATCTTTAATATTGGCACTGGCTATGGCTGCAGTGTGCTAGAGGTAGTTTCTGCCTTTGAGAAGTCAACTGGAATTAAAATTCCTTTTCAGATTATGACGAGAAGAGCAGGAGATTCGGCAAGTTGCTATGCAGATGTAAAAAATGCAAAACTATTTTTAAAATGGGAAGCAAAAAAAAATCTTAAAGATATGTGTTTGTCAGCTTGGACATATAAAAAAAATATAATATGAAAAATCTTCAAGCAGATTCATCTCTATTCTTTTTGTTTAGATGTATTTGGGGATACATTAGCAGAAAGAGAAAGTTTCAATTTTATTTATTATTAGGCCTTACTATTTTATCGGCATTTGCTGAGGTTATTAGCCTGGGTGCAGTTTTACCATTCATAGCGATTATTACTCAGCCAGAAGAATTATTTTCTTCTCCTTATATGTCAAAGCTTAATACAATGATGAATTTTACATCTAGTGACGAACTTATTATTCCTCTAGCAGTTGCTTTTGCTTCTGCAGCAATTTTTGCTGGCATTCTAAGATTAGCTGTTTTGTGGATTAGCATCAGGCTCTCTAATGCAACAGGCGCAGATTTAAGTATTGAGGTATATCAAAAAACATTGCATCAACCTTTTCTTAGCCATCTTAAAAGAAGTAGCAGCGAGGTAATTAGTGGAATTACACAAAAAGTGAATGCTGCTATAGGAGTGCTGCTATCTGTCACTGGTTTCATAACGAATTTGGTATTATTTTTAGCTATTCTATGTACCCTTATTCTAGTAAATCCATTCATTACATTTGTTGCAGCAGCTAGCTTTGGTTCAGCGTATGGTTTTATCGCAATATTTTCAAATCATAGGTTTAAAAAAAATAGCAAGTCAATAGCCAGGGAGCAGACAAAAGTAGTCAAAGCTTTGCAGGAGGGATTGGGGGCAATAAGGGATGTGCTTCTAGATGGCACTCAAAAAATTTATACCGCAATATATAGAAGTGCGATTCTAAAGTTAATGATGGCAAATGGAGAAAACAGGTTTATGAATCAGGCTCCGCGCTTTGCAATGGAATCGCTAGGAATGGTTCTTATTTCAATCTTTGTTTTAGCCCTTACTCAAACAGAAGGTGGAATTGCATCAGCTCTTCCCTTGCTTGGCATGATGGCATTAGGTGCTCAACGAATGCTGCCACTAATGCAGCAAATATATGGCAATTGGTCGGTTGTTGCTGGAAGCAAAGCCTCTCTTGAGGATGTTATTGAGCTGTTAGACCAGCCTCTACCTATTGGTTATAAGGATATTGAGCCAGAACCATTAAGATTCAAAAATTCTATTTCACTTAGAAATATTTCATTTAGCTATGGATTAGAGCATCCCACGATTTTAAGAAATTTGTGTTTTGAAATTAAGCAAGGCGAGCGCATTGGACTAATTGGCTCTACTGGAAGCGGTAAAAGTACAACACTGGACCTAGTAATGGGATTATTAGAGCCAACACATGGATCTATTGTTGTAGATGATATTGTAATTGATTCCGAAAGCCTCAAGTCATGGCGAAGATGTGTTGCCCATGTTCCGCAAACAATTTTTCTAGCAGACTCCTCTATCGCAGAGAATATTGCATTCGGGGTCCCATCTAATCAAATCAATATGGACGGGGTAAGAGATGCAGCTAATAAAGCCATGATTCTTGAATTCATTGATAGCAGACCCTTGGGATTAGATGAAATTGTGGGAGAGCGAGGAGTCAGATTGAGTGGCGGCCAAAGACAAAGAATAGGGATTGCAAGAGCGCTATATAAGAAAGCAACTGTCATCATTTTTGATGAGGCTACTAGCGCTTTAGACAATGAAACAGAGGCTGAAGTTATGCAGGCGATTAGCAATCTTGGTTCAGATTTAACAATTTTGATGGTTGCTCATAGGCTGACCACGCTAAAAAATTGCTCTAAGATTATAGAATTAGAGTCTGGATGTGTGAAACGATTTGGCTCGTATCAAGAAATTATAGGAGACAACAGGTGACTATTTTAAAAAAATGAAAATTATCGCTTTGATTCCTGCAAGAAAAGGCTCAAAAGGGATTCAAAATAAAAATATGCAATTGCTTAATCAGCTACCTCTTGTGGAGCACACAATTCAAGCCGCTCATAATACAAAAGATTTTGATGAAATCTGGATTTCTTCTGATGATAATAGAATCCTTGCGATAGGAGCGAAGTATGGGTTAAATATTATTGAACGACCTCAAGAGCTCGCATCAGATGAGGCGTCTGCAAATGATGTTGTGAGTCATTTTCTTTCTAAGTTGCCAAGTAATCTTGATAAAAAAAATACAGTTATTGCATATCTGCAACCAACATCACCACTGCGAAATAGTATGCATATCCAGGAAGCAATAGAAGCAATGAAAGAAAAATCATACACCTCTTCAATAAGTGTAGTGAAGTTAAATAAATCTCCATATAAGTCATTCTTAATTAATCCTATCAATGGCGAGCTATCTTCTTTGTTTGATGAAAGACTGTCCAATAAACGTCGCCAGGATCTTCAAGATGCATTTATCCCAAATGGAGCAATGTATATTTTTTCAATCCATGATTTTGAATCAAGAGGAGGATTTCCTTCAAATGGGAGCTTGCCATACATCATGAGTCGCGACGATAGTATTGATATCGATTCAGAGCAAGATCTAAATAGAGCTAATGATATTTTACAGGACAAGATCTCTAGCAATTCATGAGAGTTGCTAAAACCTTAATTCAATTTACATTGACGATAATGCGGTGATGCACCTAGCAACTAAAGTAAAATGAAATATTAATCGCGAATAATTAAAAATGCTACACACGATACTAAAACCTATCTTAAAACCTATTTTAAAGCGCAATGAAATATTTAAAAATAAGTTTCATGGAAAAACTTGTTATATTTTTGGCAACGGGTCTTCCGTTAAAAATATAGATTTTTCATATTTTGCAGAACATCCGACCATAGCAATTAATCAGTTAGCGCTTCATTGTGATTTTCACCTGCTTGATGTTTGCGCTTATATTGTTCCTGAGCCCTTCTCATACTATAAGTTTTTTAAAAATCCTTACTCATTAAAATACGAAGAAAATATTCTAGGCAAATTATTGAGGTCTCAAACCGCCCAGTATCCAGATATAAATCTTTTTACCAGTTTTACAAATATTATAAATAGGGGGTTCAAAAATACATATTATCTCCATCATTTTGGTAACAGGGCTCCAGATACACGCCATATTGATATATGCTCAGAATTCAGTTTTTTAGCTGGCGGGCTTCAAGCTGCTGTGGGGCTAGCCATTAGTTTTGGATTTGAAAAAGCTATTTTAGTAGGGTGTGATTATCTCATGAAGCCCAAAAATTATGGGCATTTTTACTCAAGCCCTCACTTTGGCAAAGATGATGGAGTCAATCCCTACAAAGATTTATTGCAAAATTGTTCGTCTAAAATTAAACTTGAAGCAATTTCAGACTATCCTGTTGACAGCTGGCTTCCCTGCACAGATTATGAGTCATTCACAGGAGCAAAGATTAACTATCGTGAGAATACTGAAATAGTTTCTAATGAAAATTTACTTATTCTCAATCAAGCATATAAATCAGGGCAGTATCCCTTAAAAGTTTTTTTAGATGAGGGTTGAATTTAATTTACAAGGCACGCAATGACAAATATTAGAATTAAATATGGCAGACAAGAAGTAACACAGGATGATATCGCAGCAGTTGTTCAGGTACTTAACTCTGAGCTGCTGACTCAAGGCCCGGTAGTACCCGCATTTGAAAAGGCTTTGTGTGATTATACGGGCTCAAATCATTCGATTGCTGTTAATAGCGCCACCTCAGCACTCCATATTGCATGTATGGCACTTGATCTTGGCCCAGGAGATACTCTGTGGACATGCCCGAATACATTTGTTGCTTCCTCTAATTGTGCTATTTATTGCGGAGCAATGGTAGATTTTGTGGATATGGATCCTAAAACATACAACATGGATATTAAGCAGCTGGAATCGAAATTAAAGAAGGCTAAGATTAATAATAATCTTCCAAAAGTTTTGGTGCCAGTTCATCTAAGTGGCCAATCTTGTCAAATGCAAGAGATTCATGAGCTCAGTAAAGAATATGGATTTAAAATTATAGAAGATGCATCGCATGCGATTGGCGGCTCTTATATGCATTCTAAAGTTGGAAGCTGCCAGTTTAGTGATATTACTGTTTTCAGCTTTCACCCAGTTAAAATTATTACTACTGGAGAGGGAGGTGCTGCTTTAACTAATAATAGTGATTTAGCCAATAAGTTAGTTAAGCTCAGAAGCCATGGCATCACAGCGGATCAAGCTGAAATGGATATAAGACCTGAAGATGAAATATGGAATTATCAGCAAGTATGCTTAGGATATAACTATCGGATGACTGACATTGCTGCTGCATTGGGTTTAAGTCAGCTAAAAAGGGTAGACCTAATCATTAAAAAAAGGAATGAGATTGCAAGTAGGTACAATCAAGAGTTAGCTGACTTACCTTTAAGTACACCCTGGCAGCACCCTGATACTCTATCAAGCTATCATCTTTACATAATTCAGCTTAATCTCAATAAGATTAAAAAAACTCAACCAGAAATCTACGACGAGCTTCGCAACAGCGGAATTTTAGTTAATTTGCATTACATTCCGGTATACAGACAACCTTTTTATGAATCAATGGGTTTTGAAGCTGGTTATTGCCCCGAGTCTGAGGCTTATCATCAAAGAGCATTAAGTATACCTATGTACTCAAGCCTATCTCTAGATGATCAGAATTATGTAATTGAAACTCTTAAAAAGGTTATTATTTAGTCCATGCATCAGCTTAGCTATGCATTTCGGGTAGATGCATCCCTAGAAATAGGCCATGGCCATCTAATGAGATGTTTGACTTTAGCTGATGAGCTCTCAAAATATTCACATAGATGCTATTTTATTTGCAATAAACTTGAAAAAAATCTTGTAAAAAAAATTTCGGCAATGGGTCATGAGCTATTTGAAATTAATACTGGCTCCCCATTTAATTGGAACGTGGATGCTAAATTAACTAAAAAAATTATTGGGACAGTTCAGGTAGATTGGCTGGTGGTTGATCATTATTCCATAGATTTTGAATGGGAAAATGAAGCAAAAGGCACTAAAACAAAAATTATGGTTATCGATGATTTAGCAAATAGAACCCACAATTGTGATATCTTGCTTGATGGCAATTTGGGGAAAACTAAGGAGCACTATAAATCATTGATTCCAAGCCAATCTATTATTCTTGCTGGAATTCAGCACTGTTTGATTAGGGAGGAATTTCTTATGGCAAGACCTATATCTCTAAAAAATAGACTTAAAAATAAAGGGTTAAAAAATATTCTCATTAGTATAGGAGCAAGCGATCCTAAAAACTTAACCTTAGATATTTTAGAAAAGCTTGAGAAGCATGTTCTTGCGAACGACTGCACAGTTTCAACTATTATTTCAAGTGTATCTCCGCACCTCCCTGTTATTCAAAAAAAACTTTTAGGACTTAACTTTCACTCATTGCTCTTAAAAGATGTGAGCAATATGGCTGAGATCTTATTAAAACAAGACATAGTTATTGGGGGGGTTGGAGTATCAGCCTGGGAAAGATGTGTTCTTGGCATCCCTTCAATCTCTATCGTAGCAGCACAGAACCAATTGCAAGGAGCTAAAGCTCTTCATCAATCTAAAGCCTCTATTGTAATAGATCAAGATTTTAGTGAAGGGTATGATATTAGCAAAGCTATTGATTTTTACATGAGCAAATTTAATTTAATGCAAGCCTCACAAGTTGCAGCGAATTTAGCTGATGGCAAGGGAGCGAGCAGGGCTGCGCGTTTCTTAATGTAACTAAAGATTGATAAATGAGATCTCTACAGCAAAAAGATTTAACGCTATTACTGAAGTGGAGAAACCATCCCTCAATTCGCAAGTCAATGCTTTCCCAACATATTATTTCGCCCTCAGAGCATATAGATTGGTTTTCATCAAAATCTCTTGATCCAAATTTTCAACCCATGATTTATGAGGAAAATAATTGTGCTATGGGATATGTTAGTTTTACAATATTAGCTGAGGGTGGTTCGGCAGAATGGGGTTTTTATTCTGCGCCCGATGCACCTAAAGGGACTGGTACCAGAATGGGTAAATGTGCCCTCAGTTATGCATTTAAAGATTTAAAGTTAAAAAAAATATATGGACAAGCCCTCCATACAAATGCTATTTCTCAAAACTTCCATATAAAATTAGGTTTTCATCAAGAGGGTATTGCACAAAAGCAATCAGCGCATGACTCAAGATATCACGATATAATTTGCTATAGTTTATTACAAAAAGATTGGTTTAATAATGATAAATCCTAAGATAGAAATTAATAATAGAGTTATTTCTGAAAGCCACTCTCCTTATGTGATTGCCGAGCTTTCTGCTAATCATAATGGCAGCATTGAAACTGCAATGAAGATTATAGAAGAGGCAAAATTAGCTAATGCTGACGCAGTGAAATTGCAAACTTACACAGCTGAAACAATTACTCTGGAATCCAGCGAGCCAGATTTTCAAATCAAAGGTGGACTTTGGGATGGTAGTACATTATTTGATTTATACAATGAAGCGCATATGCCTTGGGAGTGGCACGAAACGCTATTTAATCATGCAGCAAAAATAGGGATTACAATTTTTAGCTCTCCTTTTGATAATACTGCAGTAGATTTCTTGGAGGATCTAAATGCACCAGCTTATAAAATTGCATCTTTTGAAGCAATTGATCTCCCATTAATTGAGTATGTTGCCAGTACAGGCAAGCCAATGATTATTTCAACTGGAATGGCTAACATGGAAGAAATTGCGGAAGCAATTGAGGCGGCTCAAGGCGCTGGTTGCAATGAGCTAGCAATCCTGCACTGCGTCAGTGGCTATCCAGCACCTGCAATAGATTATAATATAAAGACCATTACCGAGCTAAAGAATCAGTTTGGCTTGGTAACAGGACTATCAGATCATACCTTAGATAACAATACCGCTATTGCTAGCGTGGCCTTAGGGGCATCAATTATTGAAAAGCATTTTACCCTTAATAGATTGGCTGGTGGCCCAGATGATAGCTTTTCTTTAGAGCCATTAGAGCTTGCATCGTTGTGTGAGGGCGCGGGCATTGCATGGAGTTCGCTGGGCGAAGTAAATTTCTCAAGAAAATCTAGTGAAGAAGCTAATGTGCAGTTCCGGAGATCACTGTACTTTGTGAAAGATCTAAAATTAGGTGAAATTATTACAAAAAATGCAATCAGAAGCGTTAGGCCAGGATATGGAATGCTTCCAAAATATTTGAAAGCAGTGATTGGACAGAAAGTGACATGTGACATTGTCAAAAATACTCCTGTAAAAAATCAATTTCTTGAGAAACCAATTTATTAAAATTATGAAGAAATCTATATCAGGCAAAGAGATGTATGGGTGGGCACAAGATCTATACCCTATTTGCAGGAGCCTAACTGGCCCCGGGGTCCGTGAGACTTTGAGTTATTTAAAAACGCTCATTCCAAATCTTACGCTGCATGAAATTACAAGTGGGACAAATGTTTTCGATTGGCAGGTTCCTCTTGAATGGGAGATTAAAGATGCTTATATAGAAGATGCGAATGGATTAAAAATCATTGATTTTCAGCTTAATAACCTTCACCTGGTTAGTTACTCCGAGCCTGTCGATCTTACGTTGGATTTGGCAGAACTTCAGCATCATTTGCATTCTATACCAGACCAACCTAGTGCAATTCCGTATATCACTTCATACTATTCTAGAAATTGGGGTTTTTGTCTTTCCCATAATCAGCGAAAAACTCTAAAAAATGGTAAATACCATGTGGTGATCGATTCTGAGCTAAAAAATGGTGTGCTTAATTATGCAGATTTAGTGATCAAAGGAGAAAGCTCCCAAGAAGTCTTTTTATCTACTTACATATGCCATCCATCTATGGGAAATAATGAACTTTCTGGACCGATTGTATCAACCGCACTTGCTAAGTGGGTTAGCCTTCTAGAGAAACCTTTTTACACTTACAGGTTTGTATTCATACCTGAAACTATTGGTTCAATTATTTATCTCAGCAAAAATCTTGATCATATGAAAAGTAATGTCAAAGCTGGTTTCAATATTAGCTGCATTGGTGATGACCGATGCTATTCGTTTATGCCTTCTCGAGATGGGCAGACACTTTCAGATAGGGTGGGTGAGCATATTGTTCAAGCAATTGATCCTGCATTTAAAAAATATTCGTGGTTGCATCGCGGAAGTGATGAGCGTCAGTACTGTGCTCCAGGCATAGATCTCCCAATCACCAGTATTATGCGGAGTAAATATGGTGAATATCCTGAGTATCATACCTCTTTAGATGATCTGTCATTTATTTCACCAGCTGGCCTAGAGGGAGGCCTACATGCCCTTATCAAATCAATTGAAGCTATTGAGCGCAATGTATTTCCTAGGGCATCTATTTTGGGAGAACCTCAACTAGGAAAAAGAGGCTTATATCATCACACTGCTAAAAAAAAATCTACAGATACTGTAAGAATAATAAGGGATTTTCTTACTTATTCAGATGGACAACATGATCTTATTGACATCGCGAATCTCATCAACGTGCCAATCTGGGAGCTTTACGAAATTATGGATAATTTACTTGAACATCACCTTGTAGAGACAAAGAGGGAGAAATATGAGTGATATTAATTTAATTCAATACTTACCATTATCCCACCCTAGAGCCACCATGCGCTTTGTTAAAAAGTTAAGTGCTGCTGGAGTTATGTGTATCTTAGATTTAGAGGATAGCGTACAAGACCCATTTAATAAAAATCTTACTAGGGAGTTAAAAACTAATGCAAGAGATAGTTTTCTTGAATTTGTTCTGAGCAAGACTTGGAGCGGCAATGAATTTCAGCGCCCAATTTATGTGAGGGTCAACGCTATGAATACAGAATTTTTTGAAGATGATATTAAAATGATTCTAAAGATTGTTAGTGCTGGCTTTCCAGTTTCTGGAATTTTCTTACCAATGGTTGAGTCATACACCCAAATTACTGAAACACATGCCTTGTTAGAGGCCTGCAAGAATAATTTTAATAACCACGATTATTTAGATATTGTGCCTATGATTGAGAATACTACAGGCATGTCAGCCTTGGAACATTTATTGGAGAGCGATAAAAATAATCAAAAGTTTTCAAAGGTTCATTATGGTCATTTTGATTATTGTCTAGATGCTAAGTTATGGCCATTTCCTGATCCAGATCATCATTCTTTTTGGGCTTTAGTAGAGTCAATCGCCAGCCTCATTCTGCGTCATAAGAAAACATATATTCATACTCCATTCCCATTTACAAGCAATCAAAGTCTTTTTTGGGCTGCATCTAGGCATCTCTTGCAATTATTCCCAAATCAAGATGTCTGGCTGTGCACTCTAAACTCTGAGCTTTCAATGTCTACAGAGTCAATGGGCAGCACTCCTTTAAAACCATATACTCCAGATTCATCGATTGCATTTAAGTTAAAAGAAGCGCAATTGATACATGACAATTATTTAGCAGGCCGAGCAAATAGACGATCGTTTGGAGTATCAAGTAATCGATTTATACCCCCTCACCAATATTTTGCTGCTGATCAATACCTCAAGAACCATCAATTAGACTAAGCGTCCCTATTATGACTTCACAACTATTACAGTCAGACTTAATCCACTTATTAGATGCTTTAGGTTTAAGTAAAGGTGAAACATGCTATGTAGCTGGCAATATAAGTGCGCTTGCAAGAACTAGATTGAAAAAAGAGGTTTTATTGCCCACCTGTCTCTCTGCTTTTCAGGAGGTTATTGGCTCTGATGGTACGATCTTTTCACCCTCTGCTTCTATGAATCTTTGCAATACTAATATCCCATATGATATTGAGAATACTCCTTCCAATGAAATGGGAGCTTTTGCAGAGTATATTAGAACAGCGAAAGGCTCTAAAAGAAGCTTCCATCCATTTTGGTCAATCTCAGGTTTAGGGAAGCAAGCTGAGATTTTGCTTGAGGTTTCTAGGCATGCATACGGGGTAGGATCTCCTTGGAGTAAATTTTTAGATTTAGATGCAAGGCAAATAAATATTGGGTTACATCCCTCAAAAGCAGTAACTTTAATTCATCACATAGAGGTGGTTGTTGGAGTGCCTTACCGATATACGAAAGAATTTCTTCATCCCATTCTTAAGCCAGATGGAGAGATCATAACCGAACCTTTCTTCATGTCTGTGATGTATAGAGAGTCAGGGATTCAAAAAAGAATTGCCTTAAATGAGCATTACTTTGAAGAGATGGAGAATAGAGGGATGTTAAGATATGCCTCTCATTCCTCGGGATTAAACCTATGGTCGTTTAGAATGAGAGATTTCTATAATCTTGCAATAGAATTTTTTGTGAAAGATATATACAATTATTTGGAGCATCCGCCTCTTGTTAAGCCATATAATCAATAGCATTTTTTCTTGAATTACTGATGTCCTCAAAATACTCTGTGCCATCATCTAATGCTAAGCCAATAGTGCTTGCTACAACTGCCTTAGAATCTTCCTGGGATAGTGATTGTGATCTGATATTTCTTGGGGAGTGGTGCAAGAAGTTTTCAAGGGCAGATTACTGGAAGCATACTAAGCACTCAACTATTGCATATCATTGGGAAAATCGGGAAAAATTAAAACTTGATCACGAATATTTAGAATCTTTCTATGAAACAACGTTAGAAATACTTTCTAAATATTTAAATGTTCATCACCGCACCTCACTTTCCAGGGAATCATGGAGGATTATACTAGGGCCATGGCTTTACTCTTTTATACCGGTAATGTGGGATAGATGGGAGTCTATTTCTGCGCTCAAAGAAAGCTCTTTAAAGGGCTCCAGCAAAAGATTTCTTACCAAAGCATTAAAGAGTTCTACGGTACAATTCACCCCAGTAGATTTTAATCAATTTCGAGAGTTTCTGGATTCAGATTGGTGGAATCATTTAATTTTTTTAGAGATTATTAAATTCCGTTCAGATATACCAGTTGAAATACATGAAGTTAATGAAATATTACTGGCTAATTCAGGTCACAATAATGACCCACGATCATCAGTCTCAATCTTAAGAAAGGCGTTCTACCAAATATTGGATCTGATGGACGGAATGCTGAGCTCTCTGTCTTCATCCAATCAAAAGATCTTTATCTTTCATAGTTACTTTAACAGGTCTTTTCTTATCAAGCTTTATTCTAAAATCAAAGTCATCCCTAGATGGCACGCTTCTCTGAAGAATAATTATTCTTTTAATCACATTAGCGGGAACAGAGAAAGCCTTCAACCAATTCACCTTAAACCTTCTAATGCTTTTGAAAGTTTTTTTTCAGAAAATTTACTAAAACATCTTCCTCATTGCTATCTTGAGGGTTTCGATGAGCTCGTCGATACCCAAAACAAACTTCCAAATTCGAAAGTTATTTTTACAGCTAATGCATATATTTATAATGAGAGGTTTAAAATTTGGTCGGCTTTTCAGGTTGCGCAGAATGCTAAATTAATTATCTCCTGTCATGGGGGAGCTTTTTATCCTCTATATAACAATTTTAATCATGAGGAGAAAATTTCTTTTTTGAGAGTTGTATGGGGAGAGCCCTGGCTTGATTCACAAGTTCGCCTGCCTGCCAACAAACTGTATTTTAAAATTAAAAAATATAAATCCGATGGCCATATTTCATTGATTGACTATGAAGCCACTAGATATGGCTTTAGATGTGTAAGCGCGCCAGTCGGTCCTCCTGTTTTAACTGTCATAAATAAAAATATTGAATTATTAAAGTGTCTAGAACTCCACGGCTTGTTGCCCAGTTTAAGGATTAGAGTAAAGGGTTTAAATGCCTGGGAAACAAAGTTGCGTTATCAGCATGAATTCAATAGTAAGATTTTTTGTGCTGAAAAAAAACAAATTGACACCATAAAAAAATCTAAAATCATAATTTGTACTTACCCTCAAACATCTTTTTCAGAGGCGATGTATTCTGGCGTGCCTACTATCTTAGTATATGATGAAAAATTTTGGGAGGTTCAAGAAATTTACAAGCCTCTGATTAGAATATTAAAAAACAATAAAATTATATTTACAGACTCTCAAAAAGCTGCCGACCATATCATTCATGTTAATGATAACCCTATGGCATGGTGGCAAGAGGAAGGAACCATGTTTGCTCGCAAAGAATTTGATAAAAAATGCTTGACTATTCACTCCAATCCATTGGATCAATGGACAAAATTCTTTCAGTCTCTTTTAAGATGAGTAGTAAAGAATTTATAAATAGCACCATGGAAAGTAATAGCTTCGAAATAGACTCAATTAAGTTATTAGTGACCACTGCTTTAGAAGAGACATGGGGTGACGATGAAGAAATAGTTTTTTTAGCAGAATGGTGTCAGCGATATGAGGCCAAGGAACGATGGAGCACAAGAAAATCTGAGCTCCTGGATTATCATTGGGGGGATAGAAAAAAGTTAGCGAGAGACAATGAATACTTAGAGCCCCTGCATCAAGATCTTATAAAGAACCTTTCAGCATATTTAAATAGGTTTCATAATACTTCTTATCCCCCTTCATATTGGAGAATCATAGTGGGACCATGGCTTATAAATTATGTTTCAGTTATATGGGATAGGTGGGAAGCTATTAGATCAGCTTCTGAAAAGAATCAAAATTTTATCTCCTACGTATTTAAAGATATTGATAGATGCCCAGCAGATGATTATCAGGCTTCACTTGAGATGATGAGCGGCTCAGATAAATGGAACCATGTAATTCTTAGAGAAATCTTATTATTTCAAAAATTTGCTAATATTTCCTTGATATCAATCGAATGCCCAGAATACGTTCGATTGAATGAAGTAATTTCACCAAAGAGTACCTCGGTAGTGCCCTCTAAGGATAATTTGAACCCTGCTTTAAAACTAATATTCGGTCTTTTTGGATCACTTTTCGCGGCGTTAGATAAGTTAATTGCATCTTTAAAAAGAGTGGCAATTAATTCTTTTCAACGATTTACCTCTCTTTTTGATGGAGTAGATAGGGAGGTTCTGCTTTACCACACATATTTCCATAAATTTTTTTTATTGAAACTGTCATTTATTCTAAAAATATTGCCAGCGCCGGCAAGAATTTTTGAGCAAAAGATTGAGTACCCTCTAATTAAAACTCGAAATTATGATGCGTTTACTAATTTCAAGTATGGCTGTGATTTTGAAAAATTTCTGTCTCTACAAATAATTAAAGATATGCCCATTGCATATTTAGAGGGATACAGCGAAATTTCTAAGATACGAGCGTCTTTGCCTTCTTCTAAAATTATTTTTACAGCGAATGCGCATTTTCATAATGAGATATTTAAATCTTGGGCTGCTGAAAATATTTTTTTAAGAAATTCTAAGTTATTTGTCTCATCTCATGGCGGTGCATTTTATCCCCTTTTTAGTGTTTTTAATCATCAGGAGAAAATAGCAGAGAAGAGAGTTGTATGGGGTAAATCATGGGCAGAAAATCAGGTAACTTTACCCCCTAATAAACTTCACTTTAAAGTGAAAAAATATCTTAAAAGTGGAGTCATATCTCTTTTCCACAATGATTCTCCGCGCTATCCTCACAGACTTGTATCCATACCAATGGGGCCATGCCAAATGTCTGCTTTTAGATTAAACCAAAAGCTGCTCTGCACATTGAACCCTGAGATTCGCAAGCTATTCAAGATTCGACCTGCTTATACTGGTGATTGGCTTATCCATCAGCGTTACTATGATGAGTTTGGGCCCGAAATACTTGCAGAAAGAGTCTCACTGATTGATCAAATCACTGCCTCCAGATTGATAATATGTACATACCCACAAACCACCTTTTCTGAAGCAATGTTTTCAGGAGTACCAACTATGTTATTTTATAAAGAGAGCTTATATGAGACCCAGCCTATTTATGATGATTTGATTAAGATGATGAAGGATACTAAGATTATACATACCGACCCTGAGCAAGCTGCAAACCATCTGCTTGAAATTCATCGGAACCCTATGAGGTGGTGGAATAGTCCTACAACAGTTCAGGCCAGACAAATGTTTGAGACTATTTGCATAACACCTTCTGAGTCACCGTTTAATAAATGGAGAAAATTCTTTCATGATCAAAAATCTAAGTTTCAGGAATAAGTGTGGCTAATTTAAGAGTAGGGATAGCTGGTTTTGGTATTGTTGGCAGGAGAAGGAAGAATGTTCTTCAGAAACAGGATGGTGTAGAGGTTGTTGCAGTGTGCGATCAAGATCCTAAACAATTACTAAATCCAGAGAGTGGAATTACCTTTTACAATGACTATAAGAGTCTATTTAAAGAGAATTTAGATATTCTTTTTGTCTGTTTAACTAATAATATTGCTGCAACCGTAACAAAAGATGCTCTCAGAAGAGGACTCCATGTATTTTGCGAGAAACCGCCAGGCATGAACATGGATGATATTGAAAGTGTTATTGAGGTTGAAAAATCTTGCCCCGGATTAAAATTAATGTATGGATTTAATCATCGATATCATGAATCGGTTACTCATGCTCAAGAGGTTATTAACTCAAAGTCATTAGGCAAGATTATTAATATGCGGGCAGTCTATGGAAAATCACAATTAGTAACATTCAACCAACCAATTTGGAGAACAAATAGGAAGATTGCAGGAGGAGGTGTTTTATTAGATCAGGGAATACACATGGTAGATCTGATGAGGCTCTTTGGGGGAGATTTCAATGATGTTCATAGCTTTGTTTCTAACAATCATTGGAACTATGATGTTGAAGATAATGCATATGCGTTAATGAAAACAGACGATGGAATAGTAGGCATGCTTCATTCATCTGCAACTCAATGGAGGCATAGATTTCATCTGGATATCAATTTAGAGAAAGGCAGCATTATTCTGGGCGGAATCTTAACAAGCACAATTAGTTATGGCGATGAAACCCTCGCTATTATTTTGGCTGATCCAGATAATGATGGGGGTGATCCAAAAGAGACTATTACAAGATATAACTCAGATCCTTCCTGGGCAGATGAAATATCATATTTTATTAAGTGTATTGAAAATGATACCCCTGTTGAGAGTAGCTCATCAGATGATGCCTATAAAACAATGCAACTTGTGTACAGGATATATTATGCGGATAAATCCTGGAGAGAGCTTTACGGCATTAATAGCCCGGATAAATAAGCAGTATGATTCAACTTCAGCAACACAAAACCGATATAATACATTTAGTAAAATCCTATAATTTCGATTAATGAATAATTTTTATAAAACATATTTTGATGAGTACTCAAGGCTGATAGTTAATAGCGAAACAGAGTCTCAATTAAATCAATTTAAGGAGCTGGCTTTAAAAGTGAAGCAAGATAATGGAAAGATTATGTTTGGTGGCAACGGAGCCAGTGCATCTATTGCTGATCATGGGGCTGTAGATTTTACTAAGCAAGGAGGCATTAGAGCCAGAACCTTTAATGAATCAAATCTTATTACCTGTTTTTCTAATGATTATGGTTTCGAGAACTGGTTGGCAAAAGCAGTAAATTTTTATGCAGATCCTTCAGACTTATTAGTTTTAATTAGTGTGAGTGGGGAGTCAGAGAACGCTATTCGTGCAGCGAAAGAGGCAAGGAATATGGGCATACCTGTTGTAACTTTTTCTGGGCGACACAATAATAATAATTTAAAAAAGAATGGCGATTTAAATTTTTGGGTAGATAGCCATGCTTACAATATTGTTGAATGCATTCATATGATATGGATCACTGCCGTAATAGACTCAATAATAGGTAAGGCAATCTATGAGGTTTCTTGAGTTCACTATTTAAACTCTAGATTTTTGTGAATATCAGCCAACAAATTCAATAATCAATTATGAGCACTGTTCAGATATGGGACAAAGAGGATTTACCTAGCGAGCTCTCACTCAAAAAATTTATACTTTGGAATAGTTACTCTTTCGATTCTATTTATATATCTATTCCAGAGCTTGTAGACAAAAACGAAAAAATTTTACGATCAAAATTCCTTGCATGGAACTATGAGCTTTCGCAGCTAACATTGGATAATCAAACTTTAGCAGAAGCCCTGGTTCTTAAAAATTCGATAAGCTTTTGGTGGCTCACCAATCTCTCTGAAAAATGTAATTTTAGCAAGTCTCCAGAGATAGATAATATTATTAAACTCTTCGCACTGGAGCTATATAGTGAAAAAAACTCCATTGACATACTGGAGTTAAACTCATCAAATCATTCTTTGTGCAACGCATTGGAAATATGGTGCAAAAATAAGGGCATTACTTTTATAAAAATAGAGACTAAAAAATCAATACAACTAAGATCTTTAATACCGCAAAACTTAAAAGCATTGCTGTGGCTTGCTATTCACCTTTTTAAAAGAAGGGCTCTTTTTGGACTAAATCTTGATAAATGGAAAACATCTTCTAAAAAGATTACTTTTTTTTCATATTTTAGTAATTTAAAGCCATCAGAATTGAAGGACAGTAAATATGGTTCTCGTTTTTGGGGCGACTTACCGAAAAAAATATTATCTCAGGGGATTCAGTCTAACTGGCTGCATATTTATTTAGAAAGTGCATTGCTGCCAAATGCTTCAACTGCCGCAGAAGCTATCAACAAAATTACAGATTCCAGTCAGAATGAGCTGCATGTAACCCTAGATACCTTTATGAGTTTTAGATTAATTGCTCGAGTGTTGAAAGACTGGTTATTTATTCAACGCATAGGACGGAAATTTTTTTTCTTATTCTCTAGCCAGGGGCCAAACTCTCAATTACTTATTCTTGACTGGCAAAAAACATTTTATGGGATCGATGGATTGAAACATATTCTCATGCATCATCAGCTGCTTGAGTCCCAAAGAAATTTACCTAAACAGAGAGTAGGCTTCTATCTTCAAGAATTTCAAGCCTGGGAAATTTCCCTTATCGATGCATGGAATAGTCACTCAAAAAATAATAATATTATAGCCGTCCCTCACTCCACTATTAGATTTTGGGACTTAAGAAATTTCAATGACCCAAGATGTTTTGAAGGCCCATTAAATACAAGCATGCCCATCCCAGGCCACATAGCCTTGAACGGCATGCTGCAAGAGAAAAATTATGATCGTGCGCTACTATCTCAAATTAAGACTTCTCATGTTGAGGCTCTTAGATATATGCATTTACGAAAATCTCCGGATAGCTCGGACAAGCAAAAGCATCAGCTGCTCTTGCGGCAGGATGCTCAATGGTTTTCAAATTTTGTTATTTTAATTCTCGGAGATTACAAGTTGGAAAATACTATTACTCAAATCACAATGATCAAAGAATGTTTAACAAAATTGCCCAGCAGCACAAAATTTTTTCTAAAACCACATCCGGTGGTGACTTTGCCTCAGTCATTGCTAAGGAATATCCCTATAACTATCATTACAGAGCCTATTGAAGATATTCTGCCCATGTGTGACTTAGCAATAACCTCTAATGTCACAACAGCTGCTCTAGATGCATTCTTGAAAAAAATCCCAGTTATTTGCGTATTTCATCCATCAAAACTCAACCTAAGCCCATTAAAAGAACTTGACAGTAGTTTATTTGCATCCTCATCTGCTGAGCTGCTAGACAAAATACAGTTAGTTATGGAAAATGCTCCTATTTCCTTTTGCAAGCCAGAGGAAGTTTTTAATTTAGATTCATCCTTGGGTATGTGGTTAAATCTAATTAAACGTCAGATTAAATAATAATTTTGAGGAACTTAAGTGAAGCTACAGCAAACATTTAAAAATAAAAATATTTTAATTACAGGCCACACTGGGTTTAAGGGTGT
>ERZ807291.4529-NODE-4529-length-18338-cov-114.747087_pt1 | contig 18338 bp, 28 predicted proteins | sample MGYA00521257_ERZ807291 | MGnify/ENA primary metagenome ERZ807291 (study PRJEB31413, sample SAMN03169783) | marine metagenome | biome: Marine; feature: Water; material: Subsurface seawater | place: North Sea | collected 2011-04-28 | depth 1 m m ... | reverse complement strand
AAAAACTGCCTGTAGCTATGGCTAGTGTATTAGGGTTAAAACTTAGCTTTTGCTTGTGCCACACCATGTTAGTAGTGCCAGCAGTCATTAAACTTAAACCACCTATTATTGCTAATTTTTTCATCTAATTGTGTAATAGTGTTTGTTATATTGTTTTTTAGAAGATTGCAATACATTGTATAATTCTTTGTATTCTGTTTGCGTATAATCATATAAATAAATAGCTATTAAGCTTACTTTTCCTTTTCTAAAATCTGTAACAGCAATTGCCTCTACTGACTCACCTGTTTTTAACTTAACATTGGTTAATTTGGGCATCATGTTAAAAGTTTCTTTTCGGTATTTTTTACCAATTTTCTTTAATCCAACAAGTATTTGTTCTATTGCGCCATCAGCAAAAATTTCAGTATCATTTGGTGTAATCTCATATACATTCATTTTTTTAATTTTTTTTAAAAATTCTTTTCTATCCATTTTTATTTATTTAATTGTGTAATAGTGTTCAGGTGCGCCATAGATACCAGTCTTTGTATCTGTGGTTTTAACTAGCTTTTCTTCTTGCTGTAGGTTGCTTATAGCTCTCCTTAAACTTGTTATAGGTACTCTCTTTGGAAACTTGTGAAGAACTTCTGATGCTGTTAGCGTAGTATGACTTTTAAATAAATCATACACTAGAACTTCTTGTGTTTTGTTTTTAGCTTTTCTTTTATTTACATAATCAATATCTTGATCTGTAGTATTGAAATAGGTGTTTGAATTTTTCATTTTATTTATTTATGAATTATGAGCTTGTCTCAGAGTTTCAGCTCTACTTACTCTTTTGCTTTGATTCTTATCAGCTTCTTTAATTTTTTTCTCCCATTCTTTTTTTTGTTCTGCCAACTTGCCAAATGCTAAGTCATCAATAGTAACAGCAACTTTTTTTCTAGGTTCTGGTGCTGGTGCTTTATAATTTTTCGCTGGTGTAAAAGGGATTGATTTTTTATCTGGATAAATTGGTTTTAAGTATGGTAGTGTGTTGTTTAGTACATTCTTCCAATTTTTTATCTTTTTACCATGTGCAGTTTTCCAACCATCTTCTATCCAAGTGTTATATTTTGATGTAATAGAATGTTCATAGAATTGTGAATCCTTATTTTGATAAGCTAGTTTAGTAAAGCCATGATCTAAAAATTCTTTAAGTGTGGGTATATATATTTTATTATCATTAACACTAACACTATCACTTACACTTACACTTACACTATCAGCTTTTTTGGGTTTTGAAATAAAGGGTTGGGTTTTTTGGGTTTTTGGTCTACCACCTTTTTTGCCATTTTCACTTTGCTTTTTAATGTACTTATCATACTTCTTTAAATCTCTTTTTAAAGACAATTTAATAGGAGTAAACACTAGGTTAATTATAACATCATCTGTAACTGGATCTTCGTCATTTACATAGCTTAAAATATGCTTGAACAATTCACCAGCTTTTTTATTATCTAACTGCTTAACAGTCTCAATGATGTCTGTATATAGAACAAATGATTTTTTATTTGTTGCCATCAGCTATTATTTTTTTTAAGTAATTCTTAACCCTTAATAGTTTGGTGTGATCGCACTTTAATAGTTCGTCATTAATATCTTCTATTGCTTGTACTTTTGGCTGTTCAGATCCTTCTTCTGCAAAGTATTTAGCCATACACTTATCAGCTTTATTTCTAAACTCTTTGTCTCCGTTGTATAAGTCTTTGTAAGCATCTTTAGCTATTAATATTGTGGAGTGGTTTCTGTTTACTATATCACCTATGTCTTTGAATCCGTTTCTTGTAAACTTTCTAGCCATGAAAGAATATATCTTGATAGCATCTGCTACTTCTCTTACATTGGTTTTTTGTAGAATATCTACACCAGTTACTCTTGTTACTGTAGCAATGATTGATTCTAGTTCTTTTCTTTTTCTATACTTAGCAGTCTCTTTGTTGCTAGTTATAATTGTTTTAATGTTTTCTAAAAATTGTTCTGGGGTTTCCATATCTAAAATTTAAAAGGGAGCTTTAAATGCTTGGTCATCTGCTCCCCTATGTTTATAATTTCTTTGTTGTAATTGAATCTTTTCTATACTTCCAGCTTGGCTTGTTTACTAACTCACCATCACTTAGAACCATCTGTTCACCAGAAAGCATTGTAGTACCTTTTTCTAGTCCCATAAATGCATGCTTCAATGATTCTTTAAGTGTTTTTAATTCTGTTTCTTTTACAGATACTTCAGGCACATTTGAAAAGTCTATAGATCTACCACCATTTCTTTTCTGAATTTCAAAATTTGCATTAGTAAAGGGTGTGTTGTTAGGAGAATGCAGTTCGCATTTATCCATTGCTAAAGGTTCTATTTGTTTAATAGCATCGTCAAGTATTTTTCTTAACTCTTTAAGTGTGCAGTAGCTTTCTAATTCAGAACCTTCTTCTGCTTTATCTACTAATTCACAAACTATATTTTCGTGTTGTTCTATGGTCTGCTGCCATTCGTCTGTATATTTACCTACTAGCCATTCTGTTGGCACTTGTTGTTCGTCAAGTTCGTCTAAGTATGTACCATACTCATTTTCTCTGTGTTCTTCTAAGTCTCTATCGTGAAACTCCATAAAACTTTTTTTACTATATCCCATGATTTTCTATAATTTTAATTGTTTCTAATACTATTTTACTTTTTTCTGTTTCTCCTTTTAAGGAGTACTGCAAAGCCTTGTCAAGTGCTTTACTAATTCCGTTTTGAATTGCTTCTTTCTCCATGATTAATTTCTTTTAAAAGTTTCTGATTCATCTTCGCCAAATACTCCTAGTTCATAGAAGCCAGTCATTTTTAAAACTGCTCTGCTCATGGCTCTTTTCTCAGCCATTTCAGCTACATACCAAGTGTTGGTGTTTCCATCCTTGTAACCTTCTCCTTTTAGTGCAGATCCAAATGTTTCTAGTGTGTGTTCTTTGCCACTTGCTTTTGCTTTAAATACTGCAAAGTGTGGTTCACAATTAATTACTTCATAGTTTATAGCTATGCCTTCTATTGCTTGTATCTTTTCAATACCAGCTCTTGTTATAATTGTGTAGTGTTGATGCTTAAAGAAGTCATCTTTATCTAAGTTGTACTTCTTGTACAGGGTGTTTAGTTTATCTCTGTTCATAGATATTTTTTTAAATTGTATAGGGTGATTTTATGTTGGTAGCCATCAGCAAAAAATAATTCATACATCCCGCTATGGATTCTGTTTAGTAATGTTCTGTAGCTAATTCTAAGAATGTCTGCTGCTTCATGAGCAGTAAGAACTGTTGTCTTGTCCTTTTCTTCTTGTTGAAATTCGTTGTAAAATTCTTTAAAAGCTTGCTTTAATATTTCTATTGTCATGTTTAGTGAGTTATTAATTCTGATTCTACTTTGATAAAATTTTGCATGATCCTAATGCATCTGTCTTGGTGTTTTTCTGGTACTTGATAAAATCCTGATAACCAATGATTCTTGACAGACAATGGATTCATGTTAAAAGTCTGAGCTAATAGAAGAGTCAACTCCTTTTTATTACTAGCTTTGCTGTATAAATTTTTAATATTGTTTTGATACATTATTGTATATATTTTGTTTAATTCTTGTCCAAATATACACAAAATAATAACAACAACAATATTTATGCAATAAAAAAGCAATAAATGTAAATTCTAATGAATAAAAATTTGTTAAAAACTTTTTACTTTTTATATACTATATATATACATTATTTACATAACTTACTGATATACTTAACGTTAACTAAACTAAAATGTCACACCCCTCTGAAAGATTAAGTTTATTAATAAATACACTTAGTTTAAATGTAAATTCATTCGCTACTGAATGCGGTTACAGCTCCTCTACTACTATATGGAGAATAATAAACGACAACAAAAAACCATCTAAACCAACTTTAGACAAGATTTGTGCAAGATTTAAAAACGTAAATAAAGAATGGTTGCTTACTGGACAGGGCTCTATGTTCTTTAACAAAGAATTTTCTGATGATCTTACTGTAACAGCTAAACAAGTATTAGATAAACTAGAACCAATTTTAAAAGAAGATTTTCAAAAGTTAGCTAATCAAATAAATGAAATTCACAAAAAAATTCATTCTATAGAATACATTAGAACACTAGATTATATTAACACCAAAAAGAAAAAAAAGAACAATATTTAAATCCTTTTTTTTGTGTGTAGTTATATATAAAATACCTTTAATTAGCAAGTACTTTTTACTTATTAACAATTTTTACTTTTATTTTAAAACGTAAAAAAATTACTAAGTTTTTTATTTATTTTAGTTTTATGGATGTACACGAAGAAGGCATGCTCATAAATGAAATGTATGACATGTTAAGCGAAGAAGAATTTCAAGAATTAAGCAATCAATGGCGCAAAAGATATGAAGAAGAATATTTAATGGGTAAAATGAAAAAATTTCTTACACCTAAAATATAGTGTCTACATAATTTTCTAAAACATCTGGATTAAACTTCTTATACGTTTTTAAAGTTTTACTATCTCTTATTCCACAAATACCCATTATAATATGGTCTGGTACATTAGCTTCACTAGCTAGCGTTATAAATGTTCTACGTGCTGTATGTGAAGTAACACACTTGTAAAAAGGTTTTACTTCTTCTATTTTTTGATTGCCTAAAAATTTAGCTGTTTTAACTTCATCTGTAAATTCAGCTATTCTACAAACTTCTTTTATGTTGTCGTTAAACTTCTGGTTGCTTACTTTTGGCATTCTCCACTCCCACTTATCTAACAACCCTTTTAGCTTTTTAGAAATAGGTATGTAACTTTTGTAGTCGGTTTTTTCAGCTCTCTTTTCAATTCTACCATTAACAACATCTGCTTTTTCAAATACTGTATAGTCTGAAAACCTTTGCCCAGAATAAACACCAATTAAAAACAGATCTCTATACTTATCTAAGGTTTTATTAAGTTCTAAACTTGCTAAAATTTCTACTTGTTTTTTATTTAAGTGTATGTGGTCAGCATCCCTAGTAGATACTGTTACTTGATTGTAAGTTTCATCTATTTTTATCCCTGAATATCTACACCACTTTAGAAAGGTTTTTAAATATCCTATATTTCTATTTAAACTGATATCTGTTAGCTTGTTTATGTGTCTTAGGTAGCTAACAAAGTCCACCATAAATTCTTTGTTTATATCGCTTAATTTAAGATCTCTTTGGTAGTTGTATAATTTAACTTTTAACCCTTTGTACTTATCAATGCTTTTCCTAGTGTTCTTAGATAGTTTTTCCTTTTCTTCAATAAATGCATCTAAATGCTCTAAAAGTGTTGTTTTTTGCACTAAAACAAGTCTAAAACGTTGATTTAATCGTTTTTTTAATTCTTCTCTGGTTACAATTTTTTTTTCTAGTTCTATATTATTAATAGATAAATGCAGTTCTTCTACATATCTATTTAATTGATTGGTAATTTGTTTTAATTCAAAACCAGCAGCTCCAGCTTTAGCTTTAGGCATTCTATTTTCTTTGTTCCAGTTTTTAGGATCTATAGAAATACCAGTAGAATAAACAAAAGTTTGTTTTTCAGCTTTCACATAATACCTTAGTCTTATGGCAGAAGTTTTGTTATGTGGTTTGTTTAGAAAAAAGTACATTGTGTACAGTATTGTGTACAGTTTTTATGTATTCAAATTACATTGTTAGTGTAAACTAGATACAATGATAGTAAAAATTAACCTGTTATTTAACCTTAATTTACTTTAGATGTGTAAAACGATGTAAAAAGGTTGTAGTGCTGGCGCGATCACCACCTAAAGCCATAACTCACTAATTGATAGACAGTTATGGTTTTTTTATTTTTATTGTGTACTCTATTGTGTACAGTTTTACAAGTTCATCATGCAATTTATAGCAGTTTCACCATTTATTATTACAGCACAACCTACTGCTGGTTTTTTACCAGCTTTTGCATAAGCCATAGCATAAGAACTAAAATCAATTCCACACCCAACTTGCATGCCAAAAATTTTAAAGTTTCTTCCTACTGTATATTCTGTGTAAGCTTGCGTGTGTAAATGTCCTTGAACTGTGCTTTGCATATCGGCTTTGCTTTTAGTTCGTGCAGTTCCAGCTTCTCCATGAATGTACTGCACGTTATCATACTCTACACGTTCTGTAAAGTTCCAATTAGGGGTTTCTAAAACATCTTTATAAGCTTTGATCCATTTACTAGGTATTGCAGAAGTTTGTGCTTTACGCATTATCAATCTATCATGGTTTCCTATAATAACATCTGCTTCTGGAAAAGAAGTGTAGTATTTTTTTAACCTATCTATAGCAAGTTCTAGCTCTTGGCCACCTGAATAGCCATCTACATCTGTTTCATGATAACTGCTGTAGTGGTTGTCTATAACATCACCTATAAATATAACTTGGTTACAGTTCCATTTGTGGTAAGTATCTACACAATGTTGGTGGTATTCTTCAAGATCAAAAGGAGAATGTAAATCACCAATAACCAAAATGCGTTTTTCTTTTGGCTTTGTCTTTTCTCTGTATTGATAGATTATATTATATTCTTCTTCACTAAGTCTGACTTTGGGTTTACCATCGCCAGCATATAAATCACTAAATTTTTTCATTATTTGTTTTTGGCAATACTTCCAAAATAGTATCCTACTATGCTTAAAACTATCCCCTCCACTATTCCAGTTGTATGAATCATTAATTCACTATTGTGTTCTGGTACTGTAATAAATACTATGGCATATATCAAGAATAGAAAACTTCCTAGTCCTATCATACCTGTAACATTCATCATCCAATCTTTAGAACCTGTTTTAAGTATTTCTACTTCACGCTTTCTAGCAGAATCTCTGTCTTGAACTTCGTGTTTGTATGTTTCTATTAATTGATCGTGCAGCATTTGTTTAGTGGCTGGATCTAAATCATTGTCTTTACTAATGATATTTTTAACTATTCCTAGTGTACCAGAAGAAGGTAAAATATCACCTATTGTATTTAAAATCTGTGGTGCTTTTTCTTTAAGCAGTTTTCCCAGCTTCGTCTCTTTTATTCTTTTTTGCATCTTTACCAGCTTTACTTTTTGGTACAAATCCTTTTGGCTGTAAATCCATGTATTCTACTTCAGCATCGAAACATGGACACATCTTCATAAATTCATGCTTCTCAACTCCGTCTCCATCTCTATCTATTGAAAGGTCTCTATGCCCATGAATCTTTGCTTTGGGATATTTAGCTTTTAACTGCTTTATAATTTTTACTAAAAGTTCTTTTTGTCTTGGTGTTCTAGTGTCTTTGGCTTTACCATTAGAATCAAGTCCACCGATATAGCAAACAGCAGCAGCGTGTTTATTATGGCCTTTGGCACTAGCTGGCATTCTGTGTAGTGGTCTACCAAATTCTAATTGCTGAAAACCTACTATGTAGTGATAGCCAATGTCTGACCATCCTCTTGCCTTGTGCCACTTCCTGATCTCATCTGCTGTTATAGCATGACCTTCTCTTGTAGCACTACAATGAATGTGTATTTCTTTAATTTCTCGCATTTTTTCTATTTACTTTTTTCTTAGCACTATTTATTAAACGTGCTTCCATCTTAACAACCTTAACTCTTAGTTGAATATTCTCTTCAATAAGGACTTCAATCTTTGTTTCAAGCTGTGTAATTTTGTTTGTAAGAACTTCAATTTGTTTTGTATATAAACTTTCTTCTCTTTCATCTTTTTTTGCTCCTATATCAATTTTCTTTTGGATAATTGCCCAAACTTCCTTTACTCCAAATGCTGATATAATACCAGCTAACGCTAATAATAAATTATGGTCATCCATTCTTACACTTTTTAAATTATTCATTCTTCAGGCATTGGCTCACTCCAAGCAGAGGTTGCTAATAAAGTAAGTGCTTCCGTTTGGTTCATAACATCACCAACAGGCACTACAGAACCATCACTTATAAAACTTGGCTCTGTATTGTACTTTATAATAAACTGTAATTCATCTAAACTTTTTCTTATAGTATTAGCACTTGTTTCTCCTACTTCGCTAAAATCTATATTTGATAAATCTGAAATATTAATTATTGTATATACATTAAAACTCATTTTCTTTATTTTTATGTTGGCGTGTCACTTACAATATCTGTAGAACTCATATTAGTCATAGTTCCGTCATTATTGCCAGCATTATCAGTTATAGTTGGGTAAGTATCTCCGTCACCCATTCGCCACCAATGTTTTAAATTACTTGATTCAATAGTAGATAAGTCTTTAGTTAGTCCAGATGAAGTTGCGTTGTAAATACTTTGTACTTGTGTAGATGTTAGAGCTTTGTTCCAAATTGCTATCTCGTCAAGGTTTCCGGTTAAAAAAGCACTTGTGAATGGAGCTCCTATATTAAAACTGTTTGTAACAGTATTTAAAGAAGTTAAAGCACTACCAGCTACAGTGTTAGCTATTTGCGTTCCATCAAGATAAAATTTTAATTTATCTGCATTGCTTGATTCAGCTTCGTTATATACAAAAGCAAAATGATGCCAAGTATTTTGGCTAATTCCACAAGAATTATTTTGAAACATTGTTTTTGATGTGCCTGTAGAATTGCCCATATAAACCGCCATACCACTACTAAATTGATATGGAAGAAATAATCTTGCAGAAGCACCTCCCCAAGTACCCATAAAATGAGTAGATCCTCCACCCGTTCTTTTATACCAACAAGACCAAGTTGCTTGCGTAGCTCCGTTTAACGCAGAAATATTTCCAGCATCTATATAGTCATCAATTCCATCAAAACTTATACTGTATGTATTACTTAGGCCACTCGCAGTCACACTCAAATCAAATGTTGAAGAATTAGGACAACCAGCACCACTTGTTTCATAAAATATTTTATAGGATTGTATAGTAGAAGCAGCCAAATCAATTTCACCAGTAGAAGAATTAATACTTAATCCACTTGGATAAGCACTATAAACACCACCTGAAGTAGTAGGAGTAGTTGTTAAACTTGCTGTTCCTGTTTGTGGTAAACTGCTTGCAGAATAGCCAAACGTAGCACCATCTAAAGCATTTATTGTTACTGTATTATTTACTGTATTTGGACAAGTTCCATTAGTAGTATATACAACTGTATAAGTTCCAGTAGTTGAACTGTTTAAAGTAATAACACCAGTTGAACTATCTATAGTTAAGTTGCCAGTCGACTCGCTGAATGCACCTGTTTCACCTGTGATAGTTGGTGCTGGAGTTGTTAAAGAATAAGTTCCATGGTATATTGTAACACCATCATTCGGCATATAGTAAGTAGTTCCACTCAATGTGTGAGCGTGTGCTGTTCCGTCTGAGCTTTCGGCCTGTGCTGCTGACTCAGTAGTATATAATGGATAATAACCCTCTACAGCAGTTGCACCAGTTGGTACTTGACAATAAGCACTTGCTGAATAAGTTACTGTTGCACTATCTAAAGGTAATTCTGTTACAGCAGAAGCAGAAGAAGTAGCACTACAACCATTAGAATCAGTTCCAGTTACTGTATAACTACCAGCAGTTACATTTATAGCTTGTGTAGTTGCTCCAGTACTCCATAAATAAGAAGATAAACCAGCAGTTGCGGTTAGTGTTGTTGTACTGCCAGCACAATAAGTTAAAGTTCCTGAAATACTAACACTTGGTAAAGCATTTACAGTAATTGTAGTAGCACCAGTATTAGTACAACCATTAGAATCTGTACCAGTAGCAGTAAATGTAGTTGTAGTAGTAGGTGAAACTGTTATTGAATTGCCTGTAGAACCGTTACTCCAAGAATAAGAAGAAGCACCACTTGCGGTTATAGTTGTACTTTCACCAACGCAAATAGTGCCAGCAGAAACACTTACAGTTACAGTAGGTAATGCATGAATAGTTAAATCAAAAATAGCAGTTGCAGCATCTGTATCTGTATAAGTTACAGTGTATGTAGAAGCAGTAGAAGCATCTATATCAATTACTCCAGTAGTTGAATTTATTACTAAACCAGTAGTAGAACTAAATGCACCAGCACCAGCATTATTAGAAACTGTTGGTGTCGGATCCGAAGCATCAGCACAAAAAGAATTGAAAGCATAAGAAATAGAAACAACTGGATCACCTCCAACAATATTAGTTAAACCAGCATTTGTAGATTCGTAAATTTTACCAAATCCATTTGTAGAATTAGCTTTTGCTTTTCCGTAATCATTAGTGTTGTTAATAGCACCTTGCCCCCATCCGTTCTCTACTGCCATAATCTATCTTAAATACCACCCATTAAAATTGTCATCATAATCTGGTGAAATGTCTTCGTTATTATTTGTAAAATATTCTGGAAAATTTGCACTTGCATTAAAATTTAAGTGATCTATGAGCCTCGTGCTATAGTACTGTGCTGCATCACGTTCTGCTTCTACTAAATATTCTACTTCATCCTTAGTTAGTGCAGTAGCATTTTCTGCGCTGTTTCTGTAAATACCACCATTAGCTATTGTTATCCCTAAATATGGCAAAGCTCTCATAAATCCGTAGTGAATTAGTATTGGCTTTATATAAGTATCTACAAGTGTTAAATAGTTGCCTGTTAAAGTGCCACCATCAATATCAGCTATAAGTTTTTCATAAAGATCAGTACCTAATAACCTCTGAACCTCTATTTGTTGCGACATGTATACATAAGGCAATATTTTGTCAGAATCTACATTGCCATTAGCTGCTGTAAATGTTACTAAATCCTTTCTTTGTATGAATAAAACTTTAGCCATTTTTTATAATAATTTTTTTAACATATCATTATAACCACTTAAAGGATTTTGATTGTCAAACATTTTATTTATTAATTTAATTGCTGTGTCATATTCTTTTATAGAATTAGGATTTATCCCTAAATCTTTTGACATAACTTCAATTTTGTTAAATATTTTATCACTATCATTTTTTAAATTACCCGCTTGTCTTAAAGCGCCTCTTGTAATACCCTCTGCATCAGATATTACTTTTTTAACTTCTTTAAATTCTTTTTCTGCTCTTTCACCCCACTTAAAACCATCTTCTTGTAAACTAATAATTCTTTTTGCGTCAGTAACTAATTCTTTTAAATCATTTATACTACTTAACTCTACCTTCTCTGACTTTAACTCTACTTTGTTAAGTGTTTCAAACACTTTTTCTAATGTTGTTTTCATTTTTTATTTTATTTATTGAAATGTTGATGGATCTTTAAATGATGCAATAGTCTTTATTACTTCATTTGCTGTTTTTGTGTTTGCTAAAATGTTTTGATAATCTTTATTTGATTTAACATCTACTCCAAGTTCTTTTGCAGCTTTTATAAATCTTTTTGCAACACCATCAGCAAATTGAATAGAAGCACCTAAATCATCATAAGAATTAATCATTTTTGAAAATGGTTTGTCTGCATTTGTTAAATAATCTTGATAATCTCTCCAAAGACCATCTGATGTTTTTAAATTTTTAAACAACTCTTGATTTCTTTTTTTTAAATCATCAACTAAAGCCAACTCTATCTTCTCAGATTTTAACTCTACTTTATTTAACTTTTCGTATACTCTATTTATTTCCATAATTATTTACTTGTTGGATATGCTCCTCTATCACTTCTTGTTCTTTCTGCTTTTGCAGCTCTTTTGTGTCCTCTGGGTGTTGGTTTGTAAGTTTTAGGTATCTTTTTTACATTCTTGTAATCTTCTAAATCATCACTACCTTTTTTTCCATCTAAAGCAGCACCAATTTTCATTTTATACAATACTTCCTTCCAGATATGTCTACAGTTTTTACCCGCCTTAAATTTGAACAAATCAAAGGTTTGATCATTATGCATTGGTAGTTTAAAATCTCGGAACAAATCCTTATCTATCATTGCTTTATTAATATCTTCAATTCTATAAACAACACCTTGTCTTGATCTTTTCATCATTTCTTCACAAAATTCTCTAGACTTGCCACCTTTACCTCTTGTAGTTCCTACGTCATACTTATACCTAACTGCATAGTAAGATTTATCAAGTGTTGAACCCTTTTTGGGAATATTTGGAATAGGTGTAGTTGTTTTTTTCTCTTTAGCTAGTTGAATTACATCATTAGCCCATTCATCAGCACTTGTATTTTCTTCGTTGTAAGCTCTTATGTCTGCAATTTCCCATTCATCACTCATTGCTTCGCCTTTAAGACCTTTTAAAATTGCATTATACACTACATTAGTATATTCTGGAGAAGATGCCTTAGAAGCCATCATTTCTAACTTAGAAAAATCATCTTCTTTTACACCAGTTTCTTCTTCTTGTACTTCGTCATTATTTACTTCAACATCAATAAATTCTAAAGGATCACTTGTCTTAAAGTAAAGGTTTAAGCTTATTCCGTTAACCTCTAGTATTTCATCTAAAGCATCACAAATTAAGTCTTGATAAGGTTTTATAGTAGTGTTAGAAAACAACCTTTGTGCAGTTCTAATTTCATCTTCATTAGAACCTAATCCACTACCACCCATGTCTCTCAATCCGATGAGCAATGGAGAAGTAACACGATGTGTTAAAAGAATCATTCTCTTGCATTCTTCACTTAAATATTCATAAAGTTCTGGTGCTTGTTGTACTGGTAAACTATCAATAGTTGTTTTTTGCTCTGCATTATGATTGAATGCTACAATTACCTTTTCGCCATTTGCTCCAGTCAAACGATTTAAAACTTGAGATTTAATCTCTTGCATTTTTTCTTCTGATGGTACTCCTGAATTAAAATTAACGATAGTTCTAGAATTAAAACTAGACATGGTTTCATTTATTAGATAGTCTGCAATTTCAGATTCTAAAACTGGGTAACTTGTAGAATAATCTGCTGGTGAATAATAGTAGTAAGAAGGGATATATTTTTTAATTACATAGATTTCATTGCCACTATTCTTAGAGCCAAAAACAGGCATCTTAGTTAGTTCTGTAGCTGGTGTTACTTTGGTCCAATCTGGAGCATAATAGTAGTTATCTATCTGCCCTTTATCGTTCATTTTTTCAGCTCGTAAAGTTTCTCTTGGAAAGTGTGAAACAGAAGCAACTTTTTTGCCTTTGTAAGAAACTTGTAAAGAAGCTTCTCCCAACATTTTAAGATCTAAACAAACCTTTCTTAAACAGTCAGGTTTTAACAATCCTTTCATTTGTGCAAACTGCTCTGGCTTTTTATTAGAATCCGTTGCATCTAATCCCCTACCATAAATTTGTTGTCCTATACCTGTAATAACACTTCTATTAGTTGTGCTATTCATGTAAGCATTTACAAGGTTTTCATAATAATCATTATTATCCCCTATACCAATCCAGTCTCTGTTCTTTTCTTCAGTTACTATTGGCTTTTCGTATTGGCTTAATTCGAGTAGGTGTACGTTGTTCATGAGGTGTAGTATTTGTATTCATTTGCTCCTGTGTTGTGTTGTGTGTAAACACCAGAAGTCATTTCATAAGTTGATGATGCTTGATTAGTACAAAACACCTTATCTCTGAATATTAATTTGCTGTCTGTAGTATTTTGTATTTCTACCATATAAAAACCACCCTCTACAAGAGCTTGTGAGGTTACATAAGTAGAATAGAAGCTATTACTTCCAATGGTTGCGTTAGAGTCCGTTAAAATAACCTTGTTAAGGTTCTCAGAAGTTATTTTTAAAGTGTAGGTTTTACTGCTAGAAATATCTTCTCTAGGTATAAAATTTATAGTTCCCCCTGTTGTACTTAATATCTGCATCTTAATCTTTTAAAAAAAAGGGTGGTTAAAAATTAATCGAACCACCCTTTACACCCTGTACTATATGTACTTTACACATAACACCCACTAAACATCTTAACTGTTTGTTCCTACTACTATAGTTGCAGTAGCTGAAGAACATCCAGCAAATGGATCTGCCTGAGTAGCTCCACTTATGAAATTCGCTGGTAACTTCTCACTTCCTGTAAGAGTTAAAGAAGAAATTCCAGACATATCTCCAAAAGCTGCTCCTGTAGTTATACTACCACCAGATACACTAAGACCATGCTCTTTTCCAGCTAATAAGAAATTTCCGTTGTTGTCTTCAATTACACAATGCGGTCTACCATAAGCCATAAGCTTTAGTTGAACCATATCTTCTTTAGTAAGTTTTTGTAAGTTTAATGTCAAAGTCTGCTCAAAAAACACAGTTCCATTTTCAGTACTTGCTGTAACACCTTGCTCTAAGGAATTTGCTCCCTTTACTAAATATTTATAACAAGAAAATGTTCCAGAAACATCAGTAACTTCATCATTTGTTAAAGTAACAGTTCCAAGATCATTATAATCAATTAGGTATACGGCATTTATTGATCCGACGGAATCACGACATGGGACATTTCGTCCGGCACTGAGATCACAACTCATATTTTTTAGTTTTAAAAAGGGGAGTATTACAACCCCCCATTATTAGTTAATTAATTAGGTATAGTAAGTAACTTCTTCAAGTAACCCAGTCTGAATACCAGCTTTGAATCTTGCAACAAATCTTACATTCATGTCACCTAGCGTGTCTCCTGTATCTATCAATTTTATATCTGATAAGTCCCCTTCGATTCCGCAACCAAAGAATAAGTTTGATTTTTGTGCAGCAGCCATGTCATTAGTTGGCATTCCAGGCGCTCTAAATATTTTGATACCATCAAATAATAAAGCATCTCCTAAATTTTGATTGTTACCTTTTCCATCAAATCCATTAGCACCTAAACCAGCAGCACCAAAACCACCAAGTGATCTTACATACATTTGGTAAATGTGATTAGATACATAAATGTGTAAATCTTCTTTGTCTAAAAGAGAAGAATTGTTAGCACTTACATTATCTACTACTTTTCCAATTTCGTCTACTACGTTAGCAGCAGTTACTGTAGTACCAGTAACAACAGCTCCACCAGCAAGTGAAGATGCATTAGCAGCCCAAGTAGTTGTGAAACCATCAAAAGCATTTGCTCCAGCAGCACCAGCCCAAATCATAGACTCAACATTAGCAGCAATCTTAGCTATATATTGTTGTGATATGAAATCTGCATAACTTTTAGGTAGTACATAATTAGGTACTGAATAGCCCATTTGTGCGCTAGTCCAATCCTGTGAGAATGTAGTTTTACACTCAGTTTTGTTTATTTGAAATTCTTTTACTTCTAGAACTCTTTCTGAAATTGTTACAGTTCCAGCATCTGTATAATCACAAGAAGCACCAACCATTAAGTCGTTACCTAGTGCAATTTTCTTTATTACTTCTTTATAAGCTACATTAGGATAAACTGTTAACCCACCATTATCAAGTGTTTTACCACTCAATAAAGCTGATGCTATCATCTTATCTTTGTATTCCCCTACGTAACTTGTCGTTAACGATGTTGCCATTTTATTTTGTTTTTATTGATTAAGTTTTTGATAAATTCTATTTTGAATAGTGTTGGGGTAGCTTTTTTTGAATGAAGATTTAGTTTCAGATTTAGCTTCTGGATTGTGAACAACTGGTTCAGCAACTTCAGCAGATAATTCTTCTTTTTCTACTTCTTCTTTCATTTCTTCTTTAGACATGTTTTCGATCATGCCTTTAATTTCTTCTACAGCTTTAGAAAATTCTTCTTTTGTGACGTATTCCATTTCCACTTCTTCTTCTTTTTCCTCTTCAGCTTCTACTTCTACTTCTTTAGTTTCTTCAGAAGCTTCTACTTCTTCTTCCTTAACTTCTACTTCTCCAATAGCATCAATAAGGCCTTCTTCTTTGACCATTAATTTTCTGCCATCTTCTAAAGCATACTCACCAACTGGTAAAGCAATATTTTCGTCATCTTCTGATTTGATAAAAACAGATTGTCCAGATTCGAACTTTTCTGCAACTAATACAGTTCCGTTATCTAATTTGATTTCTTCTAGTTGTACAGATACCTCTTCAGATAGTTCAATACCTACAACTTCTTTGATTTTACTAAGTATTTCTTGCGCCTTCATACTTGTAAGTCGTACAAAAACGCAAAATGATATACTTTTATAAAGTTTTTTTAACCTACTCCAATGCCTTGTGCTGGTAAAGATCCATCACAACATCTTCTACTATAAGATTTACCATCAGAACACAAACAACCACGCTTTCCACCTACTGGAGAAGTTCTACTTTTTCTACCTGATGGTACTTTTTCAACTTTTCTTCTTCTCATCTCTATTTTATTGGTACACAGTTAGGTACTTTTTTACCGTTTTTAATCTTCATTCCGTACTGCTCATAACCAGCTTGACAAGGTTTCTTCATTTCGTGCTTTTCACAAGGCATGAACCAGTCTTTATCTTCAAAATTATGAACGTGAAACCCTTCACAACCTAAGTTTTTAGCCATTTCTTCTGCTTTTTCTTGTGTACTATAAGCTAACCTATCGTCAATTATTGCAAAATTGTCATCTACTACCATAGAAGCTAGATCTATTTCTCCTAATTTTTTAAGTTTGCTTTCACTCCATCTTAAACCAGCTTTACCACCCCACAACAAATAAGAAATAGTTCCACATGCTTCATTGTTTCCTTCGTCATAGTATTCACCAGCTCTACTTAAATAAGAATACATTCTTTTTATAGTTTCTACAGAAAGGTTTCTTTTTGCTTCTAAATCAGCACTTCTTATTTTTCCTATATCAGTTGCACATTTATTATTAACTTTTTCATTTAGTTCTCTACCTCTTTTAGCATTGTTACTTACTGCATCTGGATAATCATTATAACTTTCTAGCTCTACATTTTCATCAGATAAAAGATTTTTAATATTACTTAGCATGTACTCTGCTTCCTCTTCTTCAATAGCTGCCATTTCTGATTTAGCATCTGGTTTTTTAATAGAAGCTTTGTCAGCAAAATACCCTTCAATAGAAAAACCTTTGTATTTTTTACCTTCTTTAATTTCTGCCCATAATTCATCATCTGTAATTTTCATTGAAATCATCCAAGTACCTACAGGTGCATCAAGTCCATAAATTCTAGATTTATCTTGCTCTCCTTCAATTATCCAGCTTTCTACCACCGTAAGGCCACTAGCTTTCATTTGATGCTCTAAGGTTGCGTTACTTTGGTTGCCATTTTGAAAGAATAATTCGCTTGATCTTCTTACAGTATCTTCTGAAAAATAAACATAAAACATAGTATCATTTCTCTTTCTAAATATTGGTTTGTTAGGTATTAAAGCAGCACCCATTACAATACGTTTTTCATCATCTACTTTAGCTAGTTTTATTTCTTGATCTGACATTGCTATAAAATCGCTTTCAATTGCGCCAGATTTTACGATTGAAATGGCTTCGATTCCAACCATTTCTTCGTTTTCTTCATCTAATATTAATTCTATTATATCCATTTTGTTTTGTTTTATAATGTTGCTTGTTGAATAGTGTTGTTTTGTAGTTGTTGTGCGGTAGTTACATCTCCAGAAACTACAAATGCTTGTACTGGTTGTTGTTGGCCTAATGCTCCAGCTACTTGATTAAATCCTGATTGTCCTACTACATTAAAACTTGGTGGTTGTGTTGGTGAAGTTGCTGCTCCACCGCTACCAGAACTTGTTGAAGGTGATGTAGTATCAAAAGAACTACTATCAAATTGTGTTTTTTGTATGTTCTTAACTGCTGCTACACCTGCTGCTGTTACTATTGCTGCATTTATAAAATTTAAAGGTGGTGGTGCGCTTGCTAATGCTTTAGAAACACCTACAGAAGTATTTATTATTGCGTTAGCTATTCCTATTGCTTTATTTACCTTAAATGCTTTCTTTTGGCTTGCTTCGTTTTCTTTTGCAAATGCTTGTGTTAATTCATTAATAGCAATTAAAGCATTCATTGTTGTGGCTGCTGCTATTTCAAATGCATCTAAATTTTCTTGTCTTTGTTTAGCTATTTCTGCTTCTGCATCTTTATCATCTTGAAGTTTTTGGTCGTTTTGTTCTTTATTGATTTTAACTTTAGCATCTGCAATTTCTTTAGCTCTTAAAACTTCTTGTTGTTCTAACTCTTGCTTTGTTTGATTGTATGCTATTTCTGCATCTACTTTTGCTTGTGTACCATCGTTAGCAGAATCTATTACACCTTGAAGTCTTTTTAATTGTAAAACTTTTTCTTCTGCATCAACTTTTTTTAATGCTTCTAACCTTTCTAATTCATCTTCTATTTGTTCTGCATTAAATCTTTTTTGCTCAATAGATAAATTTGCTTCTGATTCTAACCTAGAATTAATAAGTTCTAATCCTTCTTTTTCTAATGCTGCTTCATTAGTTAATTG
>ERZ807291.4518-NODE-4518-length-18353-cov-20.274511_pt1 | contig 18353 bp, 28 predicted proteins | sample MGYA00521257_ERZ807291 | MGnify/ENA primary metagenome ERZ807291 (study PRJEB31413, sample SAMN03169783) | marine metagenome | biome: Marine; feature: Water; material: Subsurface seawater | place: North Sea | collected 2011-04-28 | depth 1 m m ... | reverse complement strand
TAATCAAAATGCATAAAAATTCTGGAGAGTAATATGAAACTAATTACCGAAGTTTACGACCAAGACATTCAGCTTGTTACTGAAGCAAAAGAAGGTGGCGGTAAAAACTATTTCATTGAAGGCGTTTTTATGCAGGGAGATGTTAAGAACCGTAATGGTCGCATCTATCCTATGGAAACTCTCATGAAAGAAGTTGATCGTTATAATAAAGAATATGTTAAAGAAAATCGTGCATATGGAGAACTTGGTCACCCACAGGGTCCAACAATTAATCTTGAGCGCGTATCGCATATGATCAAAGAACTTTATCAAGACGGTTCAAATGTCATAGGTAAAGCTAAGATTATGTCAGAAACACCTATGGGAAACATCGTTAAGAATCTTATGGATGAAGGCGCTAAACTTGGCGTCTCTTCTCGTGGTATGGGTACTCTTCGTCAAAAGAATGGTGCCAATGAAGTTCAAAGTGATTTTCAACTAGCAACCGCTGCTGATATCGTTGCTGATCCTTCTGCTCCTAATGCTTTCGTTGAAGGTGTTATGGAAGGCGTGGAATGGATTCAGAATGTTAACGGTAGTTGGGTTTCTCAATATATTGAAGAGACACAAGAAGAGATACGTAATGCGTCTAAAAGCGAACTACAAGAAGCAAAGTTTAGAGCTTTCACTAATTTTTTAAAGCAACTCTAAAAGATGATATTTTATAAATAATAATGAAATTGAAAACAGAATTAAATATTTCAATAAGGAGATAACGGATGTCCGAAGTACAAGTAAAAACAACTGAAATGGACGCTGAAGTTCTTGATACTGAAGATGAGAGTCTTTTAGAGTTCAAGGCAAGCCTCGGCGATCCATCAGAAGTTCCAGAGCCTTCTGCAAAGAAGACTGACGAAAAGAAAAAAGGCAAAGGCGATCCTATGCCAAAGATTAGCACGAAAGCTGGTATGATTAATGCTGCTGTTCAAGCTATGTCTAAAATGAAAAAAGAAGATCTGAAAACAACTTATGGCAAGATGTTTAACGAAGATTCTGATCTTGAAGAAGTAGAAGTCCTGGAAGGCGAAGAAGCCCCACGCGCTCTTACATCAATTACTTCTGCTGATATTGATATCTCAGAAGATGTTAATGCAATCTTTAATGGTTCTGAACTTACAGAAGATCATAAAGTAATGATTCAAACTGTATTTGAAGCTGCTGTTGTTGCTAAGGTAAACGAAGAAATTGCTAAATTTGCAGTTGAAGTTGAATCTGATGCAGAAGCTACTAACGTCGAAATCGTTGAAGAACTTACTGAAAAAGTTGATTCATATCTTGACTATGTTGTTCAAGAGTGGGTTGAAGAGAACAAATTAGCTATCGAAACTGGCGTTCGTGCTGATATGGTCGAAGACTTTATGGTAGGATTAAAAGATCTTTTCACTGAGCATTATGTTGATGTTCCAGAAGAGAAAGTCGATGTTGTTGAAGAACTGTTTTCTAAGGTCGAAGATCTAGAATCTAAACTAAACAAGCAGGTTGACGAAAATGTAAACTTGCGTGGAACAGTTAAAGAATTCGAAAAAGAAACAATCTTTGCAGAATCAACTGATGAACTAACAGACTCACAAGTTGAAAAACTCCGTGGTCTTGCTGAAGGTATTGAATTCAACTCAGCAGAAACATTTGCTAAGAAAATTTCAATGCTGAAATCACAGTATTTTGATGTGATTGATGAACAAGTTTCAGTCATCGTTGACGATGAAAATGATCCTGTTGCTCTTGACGAAGAAAAGATTACTACTGGTCCGATGGCTAATTATATGAGTGCCATTTCAAGATCTGTTACAAAATAAATTTATTATAAATAAATAGAATGAAGATTATATTAAATACCGTAAGGAGAAAATCTAATGTTTTTATCTGAAGAACTACAGAAGAAGTGGGCACCAGTAATTGAGCATCCCGATCTTGGAGAAATCAAAGATCCACATCGTCGGGCTGTTACTGCAACACTTCTTGAAAACCAAGAAATTGCTGCTCGTGAAGGTAATGCTGGTTCCGGAGGCTATTCCGAGCCAACACTATTAGGCGAAGCTGCACCTACTAACGCAACAGGCGGCAACATTGATAACTTTGATCCAGTACTTATTTCACTGGTTCGTCGTTCAATGCCAAACCTAATTGCATATGACGTTGCTGGCGTTCAGCCAATGACTGGTCCAACTGGACTTATCTTTGCAATGCGTCCACAGTACAAAGAACAAGGTGGAACTGAAGCACTTTATAACGAAGCTGTTACATCGTTTGCTGCTTCTGCTAACAACGATGCTACGTTCTCTACTCGTACTCCTGGTCGTGACCAAACACAAGCTGGTGCAACTGCTCAAGCTGGTAGTGATCCAACGGCACGTGCTTCTGGTTCTGGTTACACAGTCACACCTGGTATGTCTACAGCTACTGCTGAAGCTCTCGGCGATGCTGCTGGAAACCATTTCTCAGAAATGGCTTTCTCAATTGAGAAAATTTCCGTTACTGCAGTTTCTCGTGCTCTTAAAGCTGAGTACACAATGGAATTGGCTCAAGACCTTAAAGCCATCCATGGTCTAGATGCTGAAACGGAACTAAGCAATATTCTCTCTGCTGAGATCCTTGCTGAAATCAACCGTGAAGTTGTTCGTACTATCAACTACACAGCTACTGCTGGTGCTCAAGAAAATACAACAACTCCTGGTACTTTCGACCTCGATGTCGATGCTAACGGTCGTTGGTCAGTTGAGCGTTTCAAAGGTTTAGTCTTCCAAATCGAGCGTGAAGCAAATAAAATTGCTAAAGACACTCGTCGCGGAAAAGGCAACATCATGATTTGTGGTTCAGACGTTGCGTCTGCTCTTCAAATGGCTGGTGTTCTTGACTATACTCCTGCTCTTAGCGTAAACTTGAATGTTGATGACACGGGCAATACTTTTGCTGGTGTTCTTAACGGTCGTATGAAAGTCTATGTAGACCCATACTTCTCAAGCGCTTCTGGCAACCAGTATGCTACAATCGGTTACAAAGGCGCAAGCGCTTTTGATGCTGGTATGTTCTATTGCCCATACGTTCCATTGCAAATGGTTCGTGCAGTTGGTGAGCAGAGCTTCCAACCTAAAATTGGCTTTAAGACTCGTTACGGCATTGTTGCTAACCCATTCGCAACAACTGGTGCTAACGGTGTTATTTCTAGCCAACAGAAAAACATCTACTATCGTATTATGGCAATCGCCAACTTGATGTAAGTAATACTTTAATAATAATATACCTAAACTTAGAGGGTAGCCGTAAAAAGCTACCCTCTTTTTTTGTCTTTTGTTTGATTATAAATAGTATGAGAAACAATAATGGAGTGAACTATGTGGATACGCAAAAGTTTAGTGACTCTTGATGTGTTATATTATATGCCAGACTATACAGATATAATTCAGGAATTTATTTGGCAAACAGAAGATGATGCACCAGAACTTCCTCGTGTTCACAATTTTTTAAATTATTGGAAAAATAACATTGACGCAGTAATCAAAGAAATATCAGTTGCATATACATATGAGACTGATGATAAAGGTTATAAAAGAGCAGTATTTCAAAAGGAATTATCATGGCACTAATACCTAAAATTGGAGTTGGTTTAGATACTTCAACGCTTACACAAAATGTAAACTTTTTATCACCGCTCGGTTTTAGATTCCTATTGTCACGCACTCCAAATGTAGAATATTTTTGCCAGTCTGCAACATTGCCAACAATATCTATGCAAGAAGTTCTTCAGCCAACTCCATTCACACAACTCCCAAGACCAGGCGATAAAATTACATACGAACCATTAACACTTCGTTTTCGTGTAGATGAGAACATGACGAACTATCTTGAGATTTTTAACTGGATGATTGAACTTGCTAAACCAGAAAAATTTGAACAATATGCAAAACATAATAATTTTTCTGACGGTAGCATTCTACTTCTTTCTTCTAATAACAATCCTAGGATTCGAATTGCTTTCCAGGATATGTTTCCACTATCATTATCGCCACTAAATTTTGATGTAACACAAGCTGACGTTGAATATCTCGAAGCTGATGTTATGTTCCGTTATAAAATATTTACAGTAGAACAACTATTAGTCTCGTAAATATGTTGTCTAAAATACTAAACCATGTATAATAGGGCTGTGCCCAATGAAAAGCTTAGACGATACTGATTGTTGGTTAAAGTACCCTAATTATAGATGGGTATTCAATAAACTGGATATAGCATTGAGACTCAAATATGATGCTGGTCCTGCCTGTGTTCCTATAAGTAAATCTAACAATTATGTAATCCGCCCAACGTATAATCTATATGGTATGGGTATAGGAGCTACTGTACAATACATTGATGTAAGAGACAACGATGAAATAATCAACAATAGTATTATCCCTCCTGGTTATTTTTGGTGTGAGTATTTTGAAGGCGAGCATTATAGCATTGATTATATATATAATAATGGAATGTGGAAACAATTTAATGTTATGGTAGGAATTAATTCAAAAAAGAACTTGACTAGATTTGAAAAATGGACTAGAATAGATACTATAGATATAGCTTTACCTAAGTTTGTAACAGATATATCAGATGTTGAACACTTGAATATTGAGACAAAGGGTGACAAGATAATTGAAATACACCTTCGAACTGGCAATGATATACTACATGATGCATCAATAGGTTCATCTATTATTCCTTTGTGGAAAGGTGATGAACACATGATTGATGAAACTTTTATATCTAATGATCGATCAGAAAAAATATATAATGCATCAGGTCATTTAAATAATGTAAGAATAGGATATATACGTGAAACTTGAAGATATTATCAATATGTGGCAAGAAGATGTGAAGATTGATGAGACAGAGCTTTCTCGTGAAAGTATCAACACACCTATCTTACATGGCAAGTACTTAAAACATTTTTCAGAACAGAGACTCAAACTGCGCAGTCTCAAACTCAAACACAAACAACTTCATCAAAAACTACTAGATTATTATAGAGGTGATCTAAATAACCCAGAGGATCTTGCTGAGTTAGGCAGAGAGCCTTACCCATTCAAGCGTTTGAAATCTGACATAAATTACTATGTGGATTCGGACACAGATATGGTCGGATTAAATGTAAAGATTGCATATCAGACAGAGTTGGTCGAAGTGCTTGAAGAGATTATGAAAAATATTAATACTCGTGGATTTGTAATTAAAAATAGTATTGATTTTCTTAGATTTACAAATGGTAGTTAGGAGTAATTATGAGTAATAATAATCAATTAACTATGTTTGAATTATGGGGAGATTTTGACGAGGATCATGCTCAGGATCAATTAATTGCTCAAATATTTGATGGTTGGGATGATGATAAAAATATTGATAATGAAAGAGGGGATAGACTCTATATTATAAAAGGACAGTGAATAATGTCTAATAATATGAATGAAGTATCAACCACAGTTTTTGATTGACAATAGCGTGAAAAGCAACACATTAATTATTACTAAAGTGAACGAAGTGTATATGCAAATTGAATCAGAAGCGGTGATTCGGCAGGAACTCGTTGACTTCTTTTCCTTTGCAGTCCCTGGTGCTAAATTTATGCCCGCTTTTAAAAATAGAATGTGGGATGGCAAAGTAAGACTTTTCGATGCAATGACCAAATATTTGTATCTTGGTCTTCTTCCTTACGTAGAACACTTTGCATCTGAACGCGACTATACTATCGAAATCGGTGAAGAAATAAACACTCAAGAAAATCTTTCACTCAATGAGGGCAAAGAGTTTATTTCAAATCTTAAACTAAAACTTACCCCTCGTGATTATCAAACTGATGCTTTTGTTCATTGTATTCGTAATAATCGTTCGTTAATTGTATCACCTACTGCATCTGGTAAATCTTTTATTATCTATTTGATTACTGAATATTATCAAAAGAAAACTCTTCTCATTGTACCTACCACATCGCTAGTTCATCAGATGAGGTCAGACTTTATTGACTATGGGATGCACGAAGATGATATACATATTATTATGGGGGGCGAGGAAAAAACTACAGACCGCCCAGTAGTAGTCTCTACATGGCAATCAATTTACAAAATGCGCAAAGATTATTTTGCTCAGTTTGATGTTGTTATTGGAGACGAGTGCCATCAGTTTAAAGCAAAATCTCTTACTTCTATCATGACAAAACTTGTTGATTGCAAATATAGATTTGGTTTTACAGGAACACTTGATGGTACTGAAACTAACAAGTTGGTGCTTGAAGGATTATTTGGTAAGGCAAAACAATTTGTAAAAACAAAAGAATTAATTGATGCTGATCATCTTTCTGCTTTTAAAATAAAATGTCTTGTACTCAAACATAAAGATGAAGAAAAAAAACTGGTTAGCAAAATGAATTATCAAGATGAAATTGACTACATTGTAGGTCATAATCGTCGAAATACATTTATTAGAAACCTTACCATATCTTTAAATGGCAATACGCTTTTATTATTTCAATACGTTGAGAAACACGGTAAAATATTATATGATATAATATCAAAGAAAGCAGAAGAAGGTCGTAAAGTCTTCTTCGTTTATGGAGGAACAGATGCCGATACCAGAGAGAATATACGTGCCATTACCGAGAATGAATCAAACGCGATTATCATTGCGTCGTATGGAACCTTCAGTACTGGGATTAATATCCGCAATCTTCATAACATTATTTTTGCTTCTCCCACTAAGTCTCGTATACGTAATCTTCAGTCTATTGGCAGAGGGTTACGTAAAGGTGATGCGAAAGATAAAGCAGTGCTTTTCGACATCTCAGACGACCTCAGACACAAAACCAAAATAAATTACACACTCAATCATTTTGCTGAACGAGTTAAAATATATAACTCAGAAGAATTTGAATATAAAATTTATAATATAAACTTATAAAAAAGGTTGACATATCACCATGGATGTAGTATATTTAAAATTAGTTAGTGGGGAAGATATTATTTGTTATGTTGAAAGCTCAGATGAGGAATATGTTTACGTGTATAATCCCATTCGATTTGAAGTAAAAAATACACCAAGAGGTTCTGTCGTTAGATCTTCAAAGTGGATACCGCTAGTTAAAGAAAACGAATTTGAAATTAAAATGCGCGATGTTATGATTATGGCGACACCAACAAAAGACATGGTGGATTATTATCATGAGGTTTTAGATGTTTTGGATGATTTATCTTTTCAAAATGATATTGAAGATCAAGAGCATGAAGAAATCACCGAAGAAGAAACTAGCGCATTTTATGAATTATATTCAAACACAAACATTCAGGTGCATTAATTATGGCTGCTAAAAAGAAACGACATTATGTAAACAATCCAGATTTTCTCGCGGCAATGATTGTGTTTCGAGATAGTGTTATTAAAGCAAAGGAAGACGGATTAACTCGACCCAGAGTCCCGCACTATGTCGGCGAGTGCCTCATGAAAATTGCTGTCAATCTTTCTCATAAGCCAAACTTTTCTGGGTACACTTATAAAGAAGATATGATTAGTGATGGTATTGAAAACTGTCTTCAGTACATCGATAACTTTAATCCAGAAAAGTATCAGAACCCTTTTGCATATTTCACACAAATTATTTACTACGCATTTCTAAGACGTATTGCTAAAGAGAAAAAAGTTTTATATACTAAACTAAAATATACAGAAGAATCATATGCATTGAATATGAATAACTCTACTCAGAGTGGCGATACTTCTGATTATTCACCGCCAGGAAAAGTAAGCGAATGGTCTAACGAATATGTTGATAACTTCATTGAATCATTTGAAGAAAACAAACGTAAAAAGAAAATCAATAAAGACACTACACCGATTGATAAATTAATAAACGATGAATGAAAGCAGCAAAAACCCAAATGTTATAAATAAAAAGAAACATTTGGGGGTTACTATGACAGCTAAATCATCTGCTTTGAAAGAAGCAAAAGAGCAGGGGCAAAAACATTATCACGGTCGTCCTTGTAAGAATTGCAAAGAAACGCTGAAGTTTACAATCAATCAATCGTGTGTTGCATGTACTAAAAAGAGAGCTTCGACAGCTATTCGAGGACCTGAGGTATACAAAAAATATATTAAATCAGAAAAAGGTCAGAAGTGGTTAAAGGATTATCGTCATTCTGAAACATATCGTTCTGTACAAAACAAATGGAAGAAAAAATCTGGTTTTAGTCGTGAACAACAAGCAAGACGTAGAAAGCAAATTGCTGATACGTATGAATCTCTTTTAGAGACAGAAAAGCAAGCGTTAAAAGATATATATGCAGAAGCTGCTAAACTATCATGTGAGACTGGTATTACATATCATGTAGATCATATAAAGCCTTTATTTGAGGGTGGGGCACACCATCCAGATAATTTACAAATTATGACAGATGAGGAGCATTGGATCAAATGTGCAATAGAAAACAAGCGGAGAGCTCTCTCAGATACTTCATGAAAACTATTAATGAGGATCCTACAAAAATATACCCGGAAGATGTTGACTTATATGCTAAAAGAGCATATAATAGTGGAGCGCTTACAAGAGAAGAGTATAACCTTTTAACGGAAGAACCTAGATGACTAAAGCAGCTATAATTACGGATTCTCACTTTGGGGTCAGAAATGATAGTCCTATCTTTTATAAGTTTTTTGATAAGTTTTATACTAACGTATTCTTTCCTTATTTAAAAGAAAATAACATCAAGACTATTTTTCATCTTGGTGATATTGTTGATCGCCGCAAGTTTATTAGCTACGTTACTTTGAATGAATTCAAAAGAATCTTTATTGATCGTCTTGATGAATTTGGTATCACGATGCATGTGATTGTAGGCAACCACGACATTCCATTTCGTAACACCAATGAAGTCAACGCAATGGATGAATTGTTTAGTAGAGATAATATCCATGTCTATTCTGAACCTTCAGACATAGAATATTGTGGCGTTGATATAACAATGATGCCATGGATTCAAGGCACAAACTATAATCAGTGTATGGATCATATGGCTAATACAAAGTCCCAAATACTGTTTGGCCATCTTGAATTGAATGGTTTTGAAATGCATCGTGGTTCTCCTGTGAATCATGGTGGTATGGACACAAAACCTTTCGATAAATTTGACTTGGTATGTTCTGGTCACTTTCATCATAAATCTTCTAAGGGCAACATTCATTATCTTGGAAATCCATATGAGTTGACATGGAATGACTATAATGATCAACGTGGATTTCATTTATTTAATCCCGAAGAAAGATCATTGACTTTTATTCAAAATCCATATAGAATGTTTACTAAGGTGTGGTATGATGATGTCGATACTACGCTGAACGATATTAATGACAAATATAATTTTGAAGATTTTAAGGACACGTATATAAAAGTTATTGTTCAAAACAAAAAGAACCCATATTGGTTTGATACATTCCTGGATAATCTATATAAGTCTAATCCAGCTGATGTGTCTATCGTTGAAGACAATAAACATATGGATCTTCAATCTGAAGAAGAGATATTTAATGAAGCTGAAGATACGCTCACATCATTATATAAATTTGTTGATGTTATGGAGACAGATGTGGACAAACAAAAGCTAAATCAATTGTTTGCTAACTTATATACTGAAGCGCAATCTATGGAGATCTAATGATTAATTTTCGTTATGTGAAGTTTAAAAACTTTCTGTCTACTGGAAATATATTAACTGAGATTCAACTTGACCGAAGTCCAAACACATTGGTGATTGGTGAGAATGGTGCAGGTAAATCTACAATGCTTGATGCATTGTGTTTTGCATTATTTGGTAAACCATTTCGCAAGATTAAAAAATCTCAATTGATTAACTCAGTCAATATGAAAGATGCTTTTGTCGAAGTTGAATTTGGTATTGGTAGTATTAATTACAAAATTATTCGTTGTCTTAAACCCAACAAGTTTGAAATATATGTAGATGGTCAGCTACTTGATCAGACTGCATCCGTTCGTGACTATCAAGAATATCTGGAAAAGAGTATTCTGAAACTCAACTTCACATCATTCACTCAGATTGTAATTCTTGGGTCAAGTACATTTGTTCCGTTCATGCAGCTGCCTGCAAACCAGAGACGGGAGATAATTGAGGACCTCCTTGATATTAAAATATTCACAGCAATGAATATTCTTTTGAAAGAAAAGGTTCAATCAAACAAAGAAAATATTCTAGAAATAAAATATAAAATTGATCTTGAAGAAGAACGATTGAACGTACATCAACAACACATTGTTGATATTAAGACTAAGAACCAAGAACGTATTGATACGATCAAAGAAGACATTGGTAAGTCTGAAAGATCTATTGCTGCATATGAGCTTGAAATTGATAAAAATAATATCAGAGCATCTAAGCTTCAAAAATCAATAAGTGATGAAACGGCTGTGACTAAAAAACTCAATGACATTAAAAATATTGAATGTAAATTTGAAGATAAAACTAGAAAGATTCGCCGCGAGATTAAATTCTATGAAGAGAATGATAACTGCCCAACATGTCATCAAGGTATAGATGAAACGCATAAGTGTAACAATATTGATGAAGGTAAAGTAAAACTTACTGATATTGAAGAAGCTCTAGGTAAACTTGAGGAACAGTTCAATAAAGAGAATTCAAGACTTCTTGATATTGCTGAGATCAATAGAGATATTCAAGAGGTGCTTGGAAAAGTCACAGAAGGCAATAATCAAATTTCTTCGTTGAATCAATATATTAAAAAGCTAAATGAAAATATTGAAGATGAATTAAAGCAAGATGGCAACTTGCAGGATGTAAATAAAAAACTTGAAGATATACAATATTTGATTGCTGAATATGAAAAAAGCAAGGATACACTAAGTCACGACAAACAACTACTCAATGTCGCGGCTGATCTCTTGAAAGACAAAGGAATAAAAACTCAAATAGTTAGACAATATATTCCTATTATGAACAAATTAGTCAATAAATACCTGGCATCAATGGAATTTTTTGTCAATTTAGAACTTGATGAAAACTTTGACGAAGTGATAAAATCTCGACATCGTGATGAATTTAGCTATGCGTCTTTTAGTGAAGGTGAGAAAATGCGTATCGATCTTGCCCTGTTATTGACTTGGCGCTCGATTGCTAAAATGAAAAACTCAACGAATACAAACCTATTGATTCTCGATGAAGTATTTGATGCCTCGCTTGACTCAAATGGTTGTGATGAATTTTTAAAGTTACTGAACGGTCTTGGAAAAGATACAAACGTATTTGTAATATCCCATAAAGGAGATATCCTTCAAGACAAGTTTCGTTCAGTTGTGAAATTTGAGAAAGTAAAAAACTTTAGTAGGATTGCTGCATAATGTATGGCGTAAAAGTAAAATTTGAAGATACATATTTGTGGATGTTACATCACGAACCCAATGTACACTATGAAAATACTACATATCGAAAATTTGATACAAGAGAACAAGCAATTGAATGGTCAGAATTGTGCCAGCTTAAAAAATATATTATAGAGGAACTCCCATGTTAGAACTGGTACACACACATGATAAAATACTTAAAACGCCTACTGAACCATTCGACTTCAAAGGAGATGGACAAGATCCTAAAAGACTTGCCGAGGATCTGGCAAATAAAATGATTGAACTCAAGGGTGTTGGTTTAGCAGCACCTCAAGTTGGAATACCATTATCAGTATTTGTTGTGGGTGATCCTTCGAACAAAGAATCCATTATGGCGTTTTTTAATCCACAAATAGTTGACACTACTATAGATCAAGCATACTATGAAGAAGGTTGCTTGAGTTTTCCTGGTCTTTATATTAATATCAAAAGACCAACTGGTATTAGATTAAGATTTACGGATATGTATAATGAAACAACGACTACAAAATATTCAGGATTTACTGCTCGTGCAATTCAGCATGAATATGATCACCTTCAGGGTATTATATTTAAAACTAAAGCTACGACTTATCATCTCGAAAAAGCTAAAAAAGATCAAAAATTACTTGTTCGGCATAGCAGTTAAATATCTCCCAACATATTACGCTTATAAATTGAGAAGGTGGAAAAACTATTGACGTTCCTGTCAATATATGTTATAATATCTTTATTAATGAGAAATATTAGGAAAGGATTTACGTGTGGGTAAAAAGTATTTAAGTACTAAAACTTACGGTCATAATATTGGTCTGAGTGCTGTATTTCGTCAGCCTAATGCAGATCATTCCCATTGCCATTTACTACATGGTTATAGCTTATCCTTTAAATTTACCTTTGCTTGTGAGTCATTGGATAATAAAAACTGGGCTGTAGACTTTGGAGGATTGAAACCTCTTAAAGCGTGGCTAGAGAACATGTTTGATCATAAACTTTGTTTGGATGCTAAAGATCCACACATAAAAAAGTTTCGTGAACTGGAAGATATGGATCTTGCAGAGATTAGAGTATTTGATGGTGTGGGAGCAGAGATGTTTGCTTACCATGCTTTTTGTTTTGCAAATAAATTAATTCGTGAGAAGACAGATAATAGGTGTTGGGTTGAAAGTGTAGAGTGTGCAGAGCATGGTGCTAATAGTGCAATATATACTGAGTGTGAGGATACTTAATGTTTGGAAAAAATGAAATTGTAGGCCAATCGTATTTTAAGGATGCACCTGAGCGTTCACTTCTTGTAACATCTATGTTTATGACGTTGCAGGGTGAAGGTCCTTTCCGAGGTGAGCCGGCTTTCTTTATTCGTCTTGCTAAATGTAATCTAGCTTGCTCTTTTTGTGATACATATTTTGATAGTGGCGATTGGATGACGTTCGATGAGATTGATACGAAGATTGAACATACTATTGATGAATTCTATTCCTCTATTGATATGGAACGACCTGACTGGACATACACTGTTCAATATAGTGGAACAGAAGACAGACATCGCAAGAAGCAGATGGTTCTTGTAATTACAGGGGGAGAGCCTTCTATACAGAAAAATATTGCTCCATTCTTAGATAGAATGAATGCTGTATTTCAAAACACTCAGATAGAGTCTAATGGAATTATTTGTCAACCTTTGCCATCTGATACTACAATTGTAATTTCTCCTAAGTGTTTAGAGAAAAATGGTAAACCTGTTCGGTATATAAAACCAAATAAAGATACGTTACAAGCTGCATCTTGTTTGAAGTTTGTAATGAGTGCTGATCCTGATAGTCCTTATAGTGACATTCCTGATTGGGCCCATGAGTGGAGACAACAAACTGGACTACCTGTATATGTTAGTCCTATGAACATCTACAATGGTGAACCACGAAAATCTAAGGAGATGCGTAATTCAGGTGCAAATAGAATTGAAATAGAAGAGCGGTCTACTGTAGATGAGGTTATTAGTTTTTGGGAGCCTGGTCTATTAAATATGGTTGACAATCAACGTAATCACGAGTATACTGCTCAATATTGTATGAAGCAGGGTTATGTTTTAAATCTACAGATTCATTTATATGCAAGTTTGGCCTAGGAGAAAAAATGTCAAAATCTATTAGTAAGAATATTATACAGCAGATGCGTAAAGACGGTAAGCGATTTTGGGCTTCGGATAATGTTAGCGAATATATTGATGACAAATCTCGGGATCAATTGATTGATGAATTGTCTGTGAGTTTTGAAGATGTATTGGATGGATTATTAATTGATCGTGAGAATGATCCTAATTCCAAGGGTACAGCCCGTCGTATGGCTAAGATGTATATCAATGAGATTATGCGTGGTAGATATGATCAAGAACCTCCTGTAACAGCTTTTCCTAATGATGATCCAGCTAATCGATATACGGGTATGTTAACTGTTCGTGCTGAGATTAAGTCTATGTGTTCTCATCATCATCAGCCTGTAAGTGGTATTTGTATTATTGGGCTACTTCCATCTACACGTGTTATTGGGCTGAGTAAGTATGCGCGGGTTGCACAGTGGTTAGCTCGTCGTGGTACTCTGCAAGAAGAACTAGCTCGTCAGATTGCAGAAAGTGTAATGAAGCATTGTGGTACAGAAGATGTAGGTGTTTATATTCAAGCTACTCATGGATGCATGGAAAATCGTGGTGTATGTGCTCATTCTTCTTTGACGCAGACTAGCATTGTTCATGGTCAGTTCTTTAATCCCTCTGTAAAAAGCGAGTGGATGGATCAAATAAAACTTCAAATTTCCACTGGAGGATCATAAATTAACTGTTGTCTTTATTATAAGAACAAACTATACTTAGTATAGTGAGTAATCAACTTAATAAGGAATTATATTATGAAAACAAGTAGCACAAAGATTAAAGAAGAGCAACAGCTTGAGCTTTATGCAATGTTTGAAGACAAGAGCATCACTACAAACGCCTTCAAGCAGCAGTGTATTAAACTTGTTGAAGAAGCACGAGCTCCTAACAATCAGCTCCTCAGACAGCTTCCTGCAATGTCACGTGATAGAGCTCTGATGAGTGTTAACAACTTCATAATGAAAGGGCAAGGATATGGCGTCAACTAATCGTAAAACAAAATACTGGACAGAATCGCTAGACGAGGCGTTTGGTGATGCTGGTATAAAAGGTAGGCTTGGCGAGGAGTTTATCTGTAGGGTGTTTGATAGCTGGGGATGGGAATACAATTATCATCCAGCTGACAAAAAATCTCAGCTTGATGGTATAGATATTGAGTTTCGAAATCCTAAGTGGGCAAACTTCTATACAGCTGACATTAAAGCAAATATGACTGAGTATGGTGCATTTGGTGTATATGCAGATTGGCTGTTCAAGATTAAGACTGATAGGGTATTTCATTGTAATCCAAATACTGGCTGGATGCTTTGGTATTCTGTTGACGAAATGCGGAAATTTTATGATGATTATGTGTCCGAGCTTGGGTATAAAAGCTTGACTTCAATCTGGCTTAGTGCGAAAAATTGTCCAAACTTTATCACAAGGAGAAAGATGAATGGCTGCGTTTCCACCAGTAAGTAAAACTATATGGGTTACTTTTCAGAAAGAAGGAATCCATAAGTATCCAGCGGCATTAGATGATCCTAATTTAGCTACAGGTGATGAATATGATGTGTCCTTTCTTGGATATCCACATCGTCATATATTTCATTTCCGTGTAGAGATTGAAGTATTTCATGATGATCGGGACATTGAATTTATTCAATTCAAGCGATGGTTGGAGAGTATGTATGCTAATGGTACTCTACAATTAGATTATAAATCGTGTGAAATGATTTCAGATGATCTCTATGTTCCAATAAATGATAAATACCCTGGAAGAAACATTACTATTGAGGTAAGCGAGGACGGAGAAAACGGTGCTCGCTGCATTTATCCAAAGGAGTAAAAAGATGCAAAGTTTTAATCAATTTAATGAGGAAGTTGATGCTGAGAATGTTGAAGAGTCAATGACTGTTCATCTTAAACCTCATGCATCTGGTACACACTATATCGTACATAAAGTTGGATCGCAGCTACAGAAACAGGGCGGTATCAAAAAAGGTGAAAAGATTTCCGATACTGATGTTGACAGTCTTGGTGATTCGGGGATCAAAGTTAAACATCTGAAATAAATTATTAACATTTTGAAAGTATATTATGTCTTTATCTGAATTTTGTCATATCGTTCCAATTCCTCATCTTAATCTAACCGAAGGTCGCAGTATTCATCTTGTTCTAGCTCATCTAATCGAGCAGAGTGATGAATACTGTAACTTTTATTTAGAACAAAAAGAAAAATACAACTGTAAAATTATTATGGATAACTCGGCCTTCGAGATGTTTAAGGCTGGTAAACCAATGTATCCATCTGAAAAATTGTTAGAGATGGGTACTAAGATTAAAGCTGACTGGATTGTTATGTCAGATTATCCAGGAGAGCCTGGTGAGAAAACAATTGAAGCAGCTAAACAATTAGCGCCACTATACCACGATGCTGGGTTTGGTACATTCTTTGTACCTCAAGGTACTCCTGGTAACCCACAAGATCTCATCGATTCATTTAAATGGGCATCCAATAATTCGCATCTAGTGGATTATATTGGTATGTCTATCCTAGCCGCTCCTCTTGCTTATGGTGTAGAGAGTGGCAATAAGCTCCAACGATTTACTTCTCGTCTAAAGCTAATGTATCAGATGGAGAATTACCCACTACTGTCAAATATTAAAAATAATAATCAACGAGTACATTTTCTTGGTATGGTTGATGGACCTAATGAGATTATGTTCATGTCCCCATTCAGCAAATATATTGATACGTGGGATTCCTCTGCTGCATGCTGGCTTGGACTCAATGGTCAAACATTTGATGAAACACCTACAGGTCGTCGGGATGGAAAGTTTGAAAAAGAAGTTGACTTTATGTTCAAGACAGATGATGATAGTAATATAAGAATGGCTATTAATAATATGAATTATATTGATAAGCTGATGTATGCTTATCTTTATCGGTTGGAGGTAACTTGGAAGAGATGAAATATAACTATAATGAAGATGTTAATATTGAGCTAGTTAAGAACTATATAGATAGTACTTACGGTCAACATTATGTTGGTAACAAAGAGATACAGACTGTTGACTTTTGGGAGTCGTTAGGTAGTCTTGATACAACGTGTCGAGATACTGCTATTAAATATTTGGCTCGTTATGGTAAGAAGAATGGACGTAATAAGAAAGATCTTCTTAAAGCTATTCATTATATTATTTTGATGATGTATGCTCAAGACAAAGATGAGAGTGAAGAATGAAACATATTATGAGTGATAGCTCGTCCTCGTCATTAACAAATGTACAAGATGAGGATGTTCAACCCAATGCAGTAGATTTGCGTTTGGGTAAAGTATTCTCTATAGCTAATAATAGATTTACTATAAGTGAAGCTGGCAAAGAACATCGAGGTTCAAAACTCATTGAACCAGATGAAAAATTTTGGTATCATCTCGATCCTGGTATGTATGAAGTAATTATGGAAAATGTAATTACAGTTGGAACAGATGAAGCTGGGTTTGTTATTACACGGTCTTCCTTAAATCGTAACGGTGTATTCTTAACATCTGGTCTTTATGATACAGGTTACAGTGGTGTGATGGCAGGTGTAATGCATGTCGGGGCTGGACCTATGTCAATCAGGCAGGGTACACGGATAGGCCAATATTTGAGTTTTAATGCTGAATCATTATTTAATTATGATGGTGACTATGGTAACAAAAAAGATCATGATAAAAAATATGGAGAGAATGAATGAATGAAGTAAGTATTGATATTGGTGAATTGCGGAAGCGCAAAATCATGATTGCCACACCAATGTATGGTGGAATGTGTGGAGGTCAATATACTCGCGCAATGATTGAGTTTCAGAAAGTCTGTAGTGAATATGAAATTCCATCAGAATTCTTTTTTCTGTTTAACGAATCGTTGATTACACGCGCTCGGAATTATTGTGTTGATGAATTTATGCGTAGCGACTTCACACACTTAATGTTTGTTGACGCTGACATTGGTTTTAACCCACACGATGTTCTTGCTCTCGCTGCAATTGCTGATCCAGAAACTGATAAAGATATCGTATGTGGTCCATATCCTAAAAAAGTTATTTCTTGGGAAAAAATTAAGCGAGCAGTTGATAAAGGTTTTGCTGATGAAAATCCACAACGGTTAGAAAACTATGTAGGTGATTATGTTTTCAATCCAGCAGACGGTAGCTCGGAGATTGCTTTGAATGAACCAGTAGAAGTACTTGAAGGTGGTACTGGCTTTATGATGATTCAGCGAAAAGCATTTGAGAAATATGAAGCTGCATATCCTGAGTTCAAATATCTACCTGATCATGTTCGCTCGGCAAACTTTGATGGTACCCGTGAAATCATGGCATACTTTGATTGTGTAATCTGTCCTGACTCTAAGCGTTATCTGTCAGAAGATTATATGTTCTGTCAGTGGGCGCGTAAGGCTGGCATTAAAGTATGGATGGCACCTTGGATGCGGCTTAGTCATACTGGTTCGTATCAGTTTGGTGGCAGTCTTGTCGACCTTGCTAATATTGGTGCGGCTGCTACTGCAGATCCAAGTGAGAAACTTAGATAAAACTATTGATACTATACTTAAATTGATCTATACTTATTATAATATGGAGTTAAATTATGAATATTTCTGACAATACACTATCCGTTCTTAAAAACTTTTCGAGCATCAATCAAAACCTTGCTGTGAAGTCTGGCAACAAAATCCGTACAATCTCCCCACAGAAGACTGTTATGGCTGTTGCTCAGGTTGAAGACA
>ERZ807291.4505-NODE-4505-length-18401-cov-12.165867_pt1 | contig 18401 bp, 20 predicted proteins | sample MGYA00521257_ERZ807291 | MGnify/ENA primary metagenome ERZ807291 (study PRJEB31413, sample SAMN03169783) | marine metagenome | biome: Marine; feature: Water; material: Subsurface seawater | place: North Sea | collected 2011-04-28 | depth 1 m m ... | reverse complement strand
TGCCCCCCCCCCCTGCTGCCCCCCCTGAAGGTCGATATTCTTCTGTAAAAATAAGTTTGCTGTCGACAATAATCTGTGTTATTTGTTTTGCAAACGCTTCAGAGTCTGTGTTCCTGGGCAATGTCCATTTGTCCGCTTTAATATCGTTTACGAGCATTTTTGTAATTGTATGTAAAAATTCCGTTGCCGGTGCACGCAAGCGTTTCTTTCGCCATTCTGTTCTAAATTTTGGGAAAACCTTATTTTCAAATGTTTTTGCGTCATCGGGGTTAATCTGATATGCAATACTATTATATTTGTCGCGTGGACGTGGTTTATCGCTGCTGTAATTGATATTAAATTCAAATGAAATTCTGCCACTCTCTGTAATTGTCAGCCGAAATATGTATTCTGCTTTTAAATTTGAGCCAGGAGACCAAGCAGGATCATTATACGGTACAGGTGTTTTTTTTGTGAACCAAAATTCATAAGACCCAAAAGAACGATTACTGAATAATACTCTACGTGTGGACAGTGCTACAAAAAGGTGCATAAAGTTTAGCATTTGTTGTTGTGGAGTTCCTTCCAATGCACCACTGATTGGCTCGAGCATTATTTTATGCAATTCACTGTACGACTCTGCAATTTTAAGGCGGACAATTTTAGATCCGTGATACACAGGTTGCAATGATGGCCAAACATGTTGGAGAAAGTGCAGAAACGATTCAAATTTTTCACTTCTGCTTGAACGCACGTCCCTCATTTCACGCATAAACATCTTTCTGTCTCTTTGTGGGTTTATGTCGTCACGTCCAATTGATTGTGCAAATTGCATACCGTCCCATTTTGGAATGTGTTTCATGACAAGTCCAAGCTCGTCGTCGTTCAAATCAGATATATTTGTGTCGCTCATTTTGCACCCAACTTTGTTTTAAACTTGCATGTTACATTGTTATATACTATCATTCAAACATAGAGTCCATACTGATAATCGCAAGCGACTTGGATTTTTCTCGTCCAACGTGCGCGTTTACGGAAAAAGACTCCAAATGTAGATCAGTACGAATGGTTTTTCTCTTGCAGATCACCATTTTACGACCGAACGTTTCTTTAAATGTTTTTAAAAAATAAAAATAAATAATTAAGCATGCTTTGAAAATGTGCACACTTCAACAAGTGCTGCAAGTGCACTGCCTACTAATAGTGGTCCAAAGCAAATCATCCACGCCGCCGACGTCTGCGCGGCATCAACAACAAGCGTCTGCTTTGCCCCGACGTTGGCAAAAATGTGAACGGCCGCCCGCAACAACTCGGCGGCAATGGCTGCTTGGTTTGCATGGACGGACTGCACGCTGATTGGCAACGCCCGAAGTTTGCGACGGGCAACAACGCGAACCTGCAGCATTCGTTCTACTTGCAAAAACGATAACGCATCGTCTTTGTGCTGAACTTGTTTTCGTGATTGGTTGTACAGGCCATTGAAAATGTTTTCTGGTAAAAGCGACAACGTATCAGACGATTCGCAAATGCACGAGGCGTTAATAATGGCCGGTGTCGTGCACAACACTTTTTGACCTCTTTTCAACGGGGATGATGCCATTGGGAGCTCGTCCTTGTCGTAAAACCAAAAGATTGAAACATTTTCACCGTGGATGCTCCGTTCCTGATCTTGCGCAACAATTCCGTATGCAACAGTACTTTTGTCCTTCTCCTCCTCTTCGTCAGTGGAAGTGTCGCTTTGCTCATCAAATTCAATTTGGCCATCTACGTTAACAGTTACCGTCATGCCGGCCTTCAACTCGGCTGCTGCCGTGTCATATTCTACCCGCAGCCGCTTGCCGTCAACAGTCACGTACGCCCCCCTTTGCGCTTGGTGCACTCGCGGCATTGATGTTGGTGTTTTGGTTTTGGGTTTGGTTTGATTTTTATATAAAAATATAACAGTTTTTTTTAAAAATTTGTACAGCAGCGCAATTGTCTGTTTAAAAGTGGCAAGTACAATAGCGCTGGTGTTTTACTGAACTGTCGGTAATTTAGAATTTAATGACATTTGCGTGGGTGTATAAGGCCAAACAAATTATAGAGCATTAAACATCATGTCGGGCAGCGATGGCGGCGACGAAAATGCACTGGTATGGACAGCATTAACCAGATACATCGACTTAAAGAATGTTTTTAAAGAAATGATAGGTACGTGGGACGACGTCTGGGTGCATGGCAAAAAGTATATTAATACGCTCGCAAATACAATGCTAACTATTGTTAGAAAGTGCGAGCAACGTGCAAACGGTGAAAACCTTCTCGTCGTGGAACCATCCAGAGACGCATTGTTGAATCTTTTCGCTAAAATTAATACTACTTTTGTTGGGGTAAAGCGCCTGCGTATAAAGAACAAAGAAATTACTTTTACTTCTATACTTGATGAAAATATTGCAACAGTGCTTTTACCGAAAGGCTTTGAATGCTTTAAAAAGTCTGATACAATAGTTAATATCTATGAATGTTTGAATCAAGAACCCGTAGAGATAATGATTGCATCGGACGACACAGATGGATCTGACAGTCCCATGGATGTTGATGCAAACTTTGCAGACAGAGGTTTGTCCGTTTAGACAACCGATATTTTTGACGTTAGTACAGTTGTATATAGGCTGGTCAAATTAAACAAACAGTGAAAAGCAAAAAAAGCAGCATGTCTGGCGGCGACGAAGCTGCACCGGAATGGAGAAGATTTCAGCATTATAGTCTGTTAAACTACGAGTTAATTACAACATTAGCTCACATATTTCCACCTGAAAAAGAAGTCACTGTTTACGCTATTGTAAAAACACTGCTAACTATTGTTAGAATGTGCGAACTACGTGCAAAGAAGGAATATTTTCGTGAAATGAAAAGCCCAAGCACAAAAGACATAAGCCTTCTGCTAGATAATGGTGTTAATAAGCTAACTGTAGACGAAAATAACATTACTATATTTTTGTCGGGGTTTGGCCAAGCCCCAGTTAATGTTAATATACAAAAAACGGGGTATGAAATTTTCCGTGAATGCTTTAAAAAGCCTGAAACGTGGGCTTTGTTTGATGTCTACGAGCCGGATCATATTCAAGCCCTAAAAGTGAACAATTTCATGGGTTTTTCTGCAAACTTTGCAGATCGATGTTTGACCACACTTTAATTAAGCCAACCCTGTCATATTTTTTTGTGGTCTTCAATTCCCCGAAGAACAATGTCTGCATACTCTTGCACGCCCGTCCCAATTCTGCCCTTTGCAACATCGCGTAATTGCACGTAGCGTTTGTCAACGCCGTACGCAGCCAAAAAAACTTGCGAGGCATCGTAGCTGTCCAACCCTACCGCCCATTCGCCAGGATGTCGAAGCACGTGCCTGCTCTCGCGTTCAAAGCAGTCAAACGACACCATTGCACGAATTGCAACTTTGACTTCCTTCAACTCAACATTGTCAAATCCAATGCTGGGCAAATGCTCTTTTAAAAAATCAAGTGGATCGTCGCCAAGTTTCGCCCCAATGCTTACTGCTGCAAACGCGTGCAAAATGTGCACATGAGGCAACAGTGTGCCCATCTCGCACTTGTGCAATTTCAAACACGATTTGCAAATGGTATGCCCGCACCCGTTGCAAATAAATGCATCGTTTGAATTTGACCATGCTGCAAACGCAGACTGCCTCAAGCCGGCGTAACGTAACTTGCACACAGGTTTGGCAAAGCACGTAAAACACGGCGTGTTGTGCACTGTGTTGCACACGCCGCATTCAAATGCAGTCAAGGCCCGTGATGCTGTACAAAGAAAGCGAAGAACGGCGGGCAATTCCACAATGCTGTCATCTTTAACAGACAGCGGCAACGTGCCATTTAGTGTTGCGTGCATGTGCTCACGCTCGTCGTCCGACAAGTTAAGCGACACGCAATCGGGCAGTTTGAGCGTGCTTGCAGCATCACGCGTGTTTGCTTTCGTAACGTTGACAGTTGTATAAAAATTGGACATGTACATTTGAATTGTTTTCAAAAGTTTTGGCGACTTAAACTGCAAAAAAAATATGCAGGTAGAGTTGTCGGTGCCAGCCACGAGGTGCTGCAGATTGTCTGTTTTTGACAAACTTGAACCAAGTATAGATGCGACTTGAGCAAGCACCTTGCTTGATTTTGCACCGCAAACAGTCACCTTCATACGTTTGCTGAGAGCAATTTGTACTGCAAGTGTCTCGTACTGTTGCACAACAATGTCTTGCCCACTTAACACGTGAACACAATCGTCTTGAACTGCTTCAATGCGTACGTTGTTTGGTGTCAAGTCTAGGTACCGATGTTGCAATGCGAGGGCCGCGAGCAGTTGGTAGTATGAAGTGGGTTTATCAATGTCAATGATGTGGTTGTGCACAAGCAGCAATTTTGTATTGTAGTACACATTTACGAATACAACCATTTTTTTTACACGTTTTTTTATTGTTTTTTTTGTTTAAGAGTTGCTATTGTGGACATAAAAATAGCTTTTTTTAATGGATTGTTTGTGACCCATTCCGGTACAGTGGCAATTAACAAGTTGGCCGTACAATCATCGCACTGAACATTGTTTGAACTTTTGGCCATGAGCAGTGCAAAATCATCAAGCAGACATGGCTCTATCTGCAAAGGCGCGGGCCTGTACATGCACGTGTCACGAACAACGCAACTGCACATCTAAACTAAACTCTTGTAATGTTCTTGTTCATGAGAGTAATCACCCACTTATAAACGTCAGAGTCTAACAAGTACGGCCCAATAGTTAGCGTTGCAAGTATGGAACACGTCCACAAACAAAACAACGCCGCATAGCTGCCCTGGCGACTGTCTTTGACGTTTGATGCATACTCTTTTACGTCTTCCTTGTTTCTCTCGCTTGCCCACACAGTCAACACTGGCCCTGGCTTTAAATCTACCGGTGCTTCAAAATTGTTCCACAAATCCGCGCAGAGTGCTGTCAGCGGCAAATCTTCTGGCAAACGTACGGTTACAGAACGTGCTCCTTGCGCTCCAATCTCAACGCCGTGAACGCTGTAATTTTCTCTGATAAAATCAGCAATATCATCAAGGTGTTCTTTGACCGTCATGATCTCTGTCAGTCTCTAAAAATAACGCGCACATATGCAATTGTTACAAATTTCGCCATAATGCAATCTTTTCCGCAGCAGCAGTAGAGGCGAGTACGCCGCTCACATTTGTTCGCGATGCAGCTTCAAGCAACGCTGCAATTCCAGCAATTGCACTTTCGGCTGCATCTCCGAACACGCACTTAACCTCTTTTGCTTTCATGGCTTCAACATACCACGAGTATGCATCATTCAAGCAGTCAATTTGAGGAACGCTGTCTTCGTTTGTCTCAAGCGTGTCCAGAGCCTGAATTAAATTGGTGCCAACAAGGTCCGCAAGCATTTTTTGACCATCAATCAGGTAATTGTCGCGCAAACAACCAGGCATGCCGTCAGGCAAGAAAGGCTCGGTACTTTCAAAAATTGGCTGCGCGTGTTTGGCGTGCTCAATTAAAGTTGGCAGTGCTTTCTTAATGATGTCGGATTCACTTTTGTCGGGCAAGGTAATTGTCTCTGTTTCAGCTAGAACCTCTTCCGCAATTTCAATAAAATTAGAGCTGTGTATTTTGTTTGTTGCTAATTCTGCCCATGCTTTGCGTGCAGCTTTTAAAAGGAGAAGTTGTCGGTATCCTTCCCCGGTATTTGTGCCGACGCCACCTACCACAAACGGATGACAGTCTGTCGAGGATACATCCGCATACGCTTTTAATGCTTTGTGCGACACTGGCAAATCCCAGCCCGACTTACTTGCCTTTGAACACCATTCATTGGGAATCTGACCGTCGTTGGCAATAAACTCAACAAGCGTCAACACGGAACTGTCAATCAAGTCTAGAAATAAGTCGGCCGCACCTTCATTTCGGTACTGCGTCATTGTCTGCACTTCTTTTTTTAAAAATATATACAGACTTTTAAAAATTAACAAAAAATAAATACGTTCATTTAAAAATAATATCCATCATTGCACAACATGGAAACATTAGTGCATGCGCTGTTGCTTGATATACCTGCAGCACGGCAGGCGTGCAAACCAAATACCAAAAAATCCAACATTAAATCAATCAAGCATATAATGCACAACAGACGAGCCAACAGAGCTGGCAAACTAAAGCAACATGTCACAAAATCAGTATTAAATGTATTAACAACTGTAGCCGCCGACAAGTCACTTTCTACCCCAGAAATGATGCACCCCAATCTTGCTACCAGCCAGGAACATGTCCAACGCATGGAACTAATGCATCGTAATTTGGCAAAGGCGTTGAACAGTACACATTTAAATACGGGCAAACAAAGTAACCTTGGCCGTGTGTTTGTGCCCGTGTGCACAGTTGACATGGACAACGAACAGCTTTGTTGGGGCCGTGATGTGCCGTTGTGCACAGCTGGGCAGGCGTGTGTTGCTACCCGATTGGCTCACGCGCCGGGCCCGTTGCATGCATTTACCAGCGAATTGTCGCCAACTCCATCGTTGTGCCTTTTATGTATAAGATTGCATGCACAGATGATAAACAAGGCTACGCTCGCAGCATTGAACGTGCAGGCATCTCTTATGCCACCGTTTACAAACTTGGTAAATTGTGCAGGGGGGTACCATGACTGGGCTCTTGGTGTAAACACAAGCAGCCAGCGTGTTTTTAGCCGACAGTGTGCAATCGTAGGTGCTTGTCCAAATCTAAAAGTTCGGTACTCGCCCCTTGATAAAAAATGGTGGGTTGATCAATCGGACATTGTTTGGCAACCGCCGGATTTTCGGCAAGGCGTGCAGACACTAAAAAGCAACAGTACAATGATCTGTTCGTTGCCGGGCACCGTCTGACACGCCTTTTTCATGAAATGGGTGCCACCCACACAAATTTGTTCAAGCACGCACCCGCCGATGTTCTTGCACCCACAGTTGACACCGAACTCATTTATTCACTGTGGCTGACGTGCATAGACATTAAACCAGCTTTAATACACACAACTTGGCCCCAAATTGTGGGTCTTGTGCTTGATGCTCACATGCCAAATCAAATCAAGCAACCATCATCTATTGCTTTTATGTTTCAAAAAGGCCTGGCTCCGCAACAACAAGCTTCAAATTTACAACTGCGAGTTGCTCCAGGGATTCACGCAATCATAAATAATTTGTGGTGCAATGTTGGATCGGTAAAAAAAAATCGGCTGTGTTCATTTGCAAAACTTATAGACAAAGGCATGGTTAACCCCAAAAGCGTTCGGTACATTAGCCCCCAGATTATGCGCTGCGGTCAATGCCAACAATCGCGCGCGTTTGTAATAGAAATGCTTCAGCGATGGCTTCTTGGGCGTTATCCGCACAGGCAGGACGTAGTAGAACCAACAATTCGAAAGAGAATACTACGGCTTGACTTTGACGGCCTTATGCATTTAATTCGGCAACAGCCGTCTAAAAATTTGTATTGCATTGTTGCAGAATGCATTGCAGCAGTCTCGGTATCCGACCCGCAAATTCATATTGTGGCTGCGGCAAACAAAGTTCATTTTGCTGCATATGTTGAAGCGGTGTGCAGCAACGCAGCTGAAATTGCAAAAGTGGTGCTAAATTCCCTTCGTGGCATTAAAGTAAAACGGAAACGATTAAATCTAAAGCCAGTTTTGTTTAATTCCCCAATTACGTACGACGTGGCTCCTTCCGCAAGTCCGTGCATTCAGTACATTGAATCGTCTGATATAGTCTGCCAAAAACAACTTATGCTAGCAAACACAGTGTATGCATCGGACAAAATCCACGCCTTTGTGTGCGACACTTGCCATGTTGTACACGGAGCCGTCGCCCCAGTCACAAGGGGCAGCCGCTTAAAAGCAGGCGTTTCGATTAATTTAAACAACACTGCAGACATCACTTGCAATGCATGTCTGTCAAAGGTATCGATGCAAAGCTTTGTAGGGAAAATTGCAATAACAAAAACCTCGGGAAGCGTAGGCGTTTGTTGCATGTGCGCAAACATTTGTGGCCACATCACGTCTGTTGGACCAGGAGTGTACTGTCAAACATGCGCCACCGAAGTTGCAGCAAAGCAAATACAAAGTGTGTGTTCGTGCGGCATGGCAAGCAAAACGCATGCAACGTCTACATTTTTTGCACGATCAGCAAATACCTACACCGTGTACGCCGCCTGTGTTAACCACGCACACATGGTGCAAACACTGCAAAGCGCATGCACCCGTACCCCAACAGTAGACGAGTGCAACTTGTTTTTTTCAACATTTGCTCGTACATGCTAAATTAAAAAAAAGCTTAACGGAATTGTTAGAAAAGGCAATCCCATGTGCGCAACCCCAACAAGCCACGCCAAATTTGCATCGTTGCAGTGCGTGTTGTCAAAATTAACCTCAAGCGTCTCCTGCAACATGTACCCGTAGGATGCGGCAACAGCACCGCCAAAGTTTTGAAACCCGGCAAGAAGAGCATACGTTGTCGACTCGGCCCCCCCGGCTGCAAGCTCCGACGTCAACATCACAAGAGGCATTGTTTCGAGGGTCGCAGCAACACTTTGCAGGGCTGCATCGCCCAATAAGAACATGGCCTTGTCCGGAATGCCAACTGCAATGTTCCAGCGGTTGATGGTAATAATGTCCGTAGAAGCAGCAATAATTCGAATCGAGGCTGTGATCCAAAACATGTGCCGGTAGTTGGTGATGCCAGCAAAACAAGAATTGAATATACCGACAGCAACGGTGGCAAAGAGAGACGAAACAACCGCACCGGCAGCAATGTAGTATCGGAGATCAAAGTTAGGTCCGCCCGGGATGCAGTGCGGTGCTGCTGTGAACCAGTAATCGACGGCCCCAGACACATTTAGGTAGAGCACAGAGGTAGCAAACATGTAGGCATTGGCCTTTGCTAGTTTGTACGGCAGGGATTTAAACGTAAACACGATAAGAAGTACGGCAGAGGCCGTGATGTAGCAAAACTTTGCGGTGGTGCTGGCGTACAACGTGACAGGAATCAGGCTTGTTGCAACCGCAGTGAGGGCAAGGCCAAGCGTGATTCCAGGAAGCCACGCATGCGTGTCTCGTCCCGTGTAAAGCCATCCGCACAGCGCAGGCAGAACCGGCATGGTAAGGAGGGCGGCCACGGACAAAAGAAGAACGCGGGTGCCGAGAAAGGCAGACAAAATGCTGCTTGCAAGCTGCCCTACAAGTATGAGAGTCCACACCAGGCTGACTACACGGCGTTTTAATTGCTCGGTTGTGCAGGTTGCCATGATGTGCGCGTACTCGCCCTCAGTGATGATGTCAACAAAGGCAATACCGGCCGAGCAGACGGTTGCAAGGCCAACAGCAGCGTGCAGGCCTGCAGATTGGTTTGAAATCAAACCGGCCGCAATTGATGCGGAAAGTGACACGCAAATGACAATTGCTTTGGCCATGCCGTACGTGTCCGAGAGTGCAGCCACAACGGGCTTGACGGACCACGGCAGCATGATGATTAAAACATATTTTTGAAAATCAATTGAATTGACGGCGTACGATTCTTTAAAGAGGGGCAGCATGGCAAGCTGCAAAAAAGTGGCCGCCATGCCCTTGCTGCACAGGTAGACGGCAGCCAGGCCAGCAGCATTGCGACGGGTTATCATTGTTGTTGAAATAAATTTATTCTGTTGGTAATACACTTGTGGACAAAAGCACAAAAGCAATTCTTAATCTTTGCCACACGTCAGTGCTTGCACACTTGCAGAATCCGACAGCACAAATGCAGATGCAAGTTCGTTCAAACCAAGGTTCACGCAGTCAGGGCACATGCCCATAAAGCTTGCATTTTTTTCAAGTGTTGGAAAATCGGTTGAAATCGTAACATTGTACGCGTCGTCCGACTTTAGAAGGCCAAGGCGGTTGTTTTTGCTCCAAAGCACGCATCCGCACAGTTTTCGTACCGTTATTTCGTAAACCACTGCATTGTATGCCACAACAACAACGCTGTCTGCAAGCGGCTCTGCTTCAAACGCACGGGCAAGGTATTCTTGCCAAAAATAATTCCACGCAGGCAAGCTGTCTGGCAAAAGTGGAACAACCCACAGTTCGTTGCGGGCTTGCTGAACCGACACGTTGCGTGATGCCGTGGCAATGCCGAGGCTGGGAATGTGCCGCGCGTAGTACCACTCAACAAAATGTGCACGAATCGCTGCTCCAAAACACCCGACGACCTTGTCAGAGGCCTCGAGCAACTTGCCAATTGTGTACATCATTAGAAACATGTGCGTACGGCTGCACTGCGACAAAGCAATGTACGCATACGTGCTCTTGTACCGCTGTAACGTTGCCTTTGCCACAACCAGGTCCAGCCGTTTAAGCATTACATCATAAATCCGATCAAGAAATGCAAACGCTTCAGTCTTGTCCATGTTTGTGTACTTTATTGTTTAAAAAAATTTAAGATCAAAAATTGAAAATCCCAAATCAAAAATTAAAAATTAAAATCGACTAAAATGTTTGATTATTTCGCTGCCACAACGAGTTGCAATGGAGTTAGGATTGCGCCTTAGGCAAGACGCCCCTGTTCTTTTTTCAGACTTTGAAACAAAGGTCTTGCCGGCTGTTTCCGAGGCTTTTGGGTCAACCTATACGGCACACGCCCTCAACCGCGTAGAAGGTGGTATTTATTTCTCTATTCGTAACGGTGCCGTATGCAAAACCGACGGGTTTCAGGTCCGGTTTGATTTTGGAAACTGGGCGGCCCATTTTGGCGCTGACACGTCGTTGCCGCACTATGAGGACCCCGGGCCGTTGGTACCCATGAACCACAAAGGAGTGCACACGCTGGGGTACAAAACCGACACTACAAAGTGGACACCAAAGGAAAAACGCACTCTGCAGATTGCGCTAGTGAAGGTGCTGCAATGGCGACCACTTCGTTCGCCTGGATACAAAGAAGCATTGACATACTACAGTGAATAATGCTAGCGATGAATTATTTCACAATCCAACGTTTCTTGCTTAATTAAACATTAACATTACTCGATCCAGCCACTGCCATTTTTCAATTCTTCCAAACATCCGCCATTGTAGTTAAACTCCGACAGAATTGCTGCAATGTCAGCCCGAAGGTAGTCGCGACGTTTCCGGAGCACCTTGTCCCGGGCTTGAGCTGCACGTCGAATGTGCCTCCGCATGTAGTTTCGGGGCGGAGAGTTTCCAAAACACGCATTGGCAACGGCATCGGGTCCGTACGGATTTTCGTGGTACCGCACTGCTGCAGCTAGATGCCCATCCGCCGCAGACAACGAAATGTTGAGCTCTTGGTGCATCTCGTTAACCCACGTGCACTCGGACATTTTATTGTTTGTCCCGAGATGTAAATACATCTCATTGTCAAAAAACGAAAGGCTCTCCAAGTTTAAAGTGTACATGGTGTTAATGTTGCACCAGGCAACCTCCTTTAACAACGGCAGCGTCACCACCTCAATGTACGCTTGACAAACACTAAACGCAGTGCTCTCGCACGGAGGATTGCAGCAGTCGTACGCGCAGCCGCCCATAACAATCGTGTCAGTCTCAGACACAAGCCGGGCAATGCTCGCATCGGCGGCCGGCTTCCCGGCGAGCATAGTCTCGGTGGCGTTCAGCATGGCTAGCAACGACAGCAAGCTTTGCATTTTTTTTTATTTTTTATTTTTAAATTAAATTTTAACGGCAGTAAATACAACTAACCGGGCCTTCACGCTAATTCGGAGAGCTTTGCTTTAATGGCCGCGAGCAACGACTCGGAAACAAGTGCATTGTCCTTAAAGATTTCAGCAAGGGTGTACGGATATCCTTCCCAGCGCCAAAATGCCGCAAACTCAAAAAATATCATCCATTGCTGCGTCGACGGCGTGCAGGCCTGCTCAACGTGGATGGCAACTGCATCTCTGAAGAGCACTCGCCGCTCCGTTTCCGAATACATTTTAACCTTTAGGATAGACGCCAGCATGCCAAAAACAAACTTGGGGTCTTTTGCAATTGTATCGCAGTGGTCGACGTCCCGCAACACCTTTGACATTGTTTGCTTCAGCGTGGGCAAAAACGTGGCGTTTGCAAGCTCTTCAAGGTACGCAATGCTTTTGGGCACATTCAGCGGCAGGGTTGCTTCATCAACTTCAACTTCACTAAGCAACGCAGACAAGTTGTCAAACACGGAAACAATGTAGCACTCAACAAAAACAGCTGAATCCGGCATTTTAGTAATTTTGATTTTGATTTTCAATTTTTATTTTAATTATAAAACCAGTATATAACAATGTAAAATGTAAGTTCGGTAGATACAGTTAAATTGTTTCTGCACTTTCTCCAACATGTTTGAAATAAAAGACACCGGAGGCAACACTCGTCCGCTTCGTGCAGACGAACAAGAGGCGCTTTACGAGCTGAAAAAACGATACTTTAAAATTGCTGGTCAAAAAGACGGCGAAGAATTCGAGACAACATTTACACCAAAAGGCAAGGAAGAAGTTGTGTTGCGTGCTCAGCGCAATAGTACCGAGGCTGGCAATCCGCTGGAGTTTCAGATGCAAGGCTATAAGGACAAAACAAAGTTTAAGACTTTTCTTACACCCAAGGAGGTGCACGTCTACAACAGAAGCAAAGGATTCTGGCGCATGGCCACGGCGTCGGAAGCGTCGGGCTACTACGAAATGTTAACAAAATTGGATGTAGATAAGGTTACAACATTAGTGATTAAAAAGCTCACGTTTACTGCTGTTAGCAAAGACTGCATTTTCTGTGGTGAAAACTTTATGGTTTCTGCTGACAGCCCTCGAAAACTTCCCACAGCAAACATCTACGACAGAAGCAAAAGAAGCAAAAAACCACACTGGCGGCCGGCCACAGAGCCGGAAGCGTCGGGCTACTACAAAATAATAACGAAATTGGATGTAAAGCACACAAAATTAAAATTATATTTTGAAGGGCTCACGTTTACTGCTATTAGCAAAGACTGCATTTTCTGTGGTGAAAACTATATGGTTTCTGCTGGCAGCCCTCGAGAACTTCCCACAGCGTTTATTGGCCTTAAAATAAAAATTGGTGAAAAGGAGGGTTGCCTTGTCGTCCTCCAAAACAGGAAAGGAGGCAAGTGGATGATGCCTGGTGGACTTGTTGACCCCACTGACACAAGTTTGTATGCCGCAGCCCGCCGGGAACTCAGGGAAGAAAGCGGGTTTGATTTTTTCGGGCGACATCCTTCGCCTTCCGCAGTTTACGACAAGAACTTTTTTGTACTTAATTCAGAAACGTATGGCATGTCTAAAGACATCTTTGAACAGAAGAAGGACGACGAGGCCGTAGATTTTGGTGTTGCATATGTCAACGGTAAAGGTAAGTGGACGGTTTTAAGCAGCAAGAACATAAGAACCGTTTTAACTCGCGAAATAGTTCGGGGTGGGACGTTTAACCAGCTAAAGAAGTTCAGTGGCCGTACAGTTGCCGCAGGCTTTGCAGACCGCACATTGTTTGATTAATTTATTTAAATATTTAAATAAGAACCTGCACAAATGTCGACACGGCGTCAACGACAGACTCTTGGTCAATGCGAGTCAAGCTGTCCTCTGCATCAAAACGCTCCATCGCATCTTCAATGGCCTGCATTTTGCCAGGACCAAGTATCTCCAAAACACGACTTAAAATACACAGACGGTGATTTGCACACGCAATGAGTGCCCGAAGACGGTTGTTGTCTGCTCCGGCGTTTGTAATGTTGCTAAGGTAGTTTTGGCGGTAGTATTCAGGCAATGCAACAGAAAATCCGCTTTTCGTTTTGTCCAGGGCCTTTGCACGAGCAATACGCTGAAGTTCGGCACTGTTCATGTTTTGCAAATTTTAATTTTCATTTTAATTTTAATTAAAAAAAACCATATTTCTATTTCTTTGCTTTTTTTAAAATCGTTTTTATTTTTATTTTTAATATTGGCCAGCTGCAAAAACATTGTAAATAAACGTCGTTGTATATGCACCGACCACGATAGATAAATCAAATCACATCAATCACGATGAACGATCGCGGTATTGTCGGCAGTGGCGGTACTGTAAAAAAACGTAAGCTGGAGCAACCACAGGCACAACAACAACAACAACAACAGGCACAACCACAACAAATTACTAATCATAAAGGGTGGATTAATCATTTGACCAACTCAAAATCAGCAAAATTTAGCACATTTGATTTAGTGTGCGCACAAACCACTAGAGGTTGTATTGGTTTAGAACTACAAGTACCAAAGGGCCAAAGAGGAATCGCTAGTTCACTCACTTTTAAATTGGCAATGCCCTTGGCAATGAGCGTAAAGGAAGCCTTAGGGTTAGGGTTAGGGTTAGGGTCTTTTGCGGAACGTGCTCTAATGCAACTTATCATGGACGATTCCTTTCCGAAGAAGGTGCTCGAAACTACAGTTTTTTCTAAATTCATTGAACAACAGCTTAAACCGGCATGGAAACTAAAAAATTACCAAATTGGTGTGTCAGCAGCATTAACGGAGAGAAGGGCAACCCTTTCAAAATGCGAGCTTATTGTGGAGGGCGATACAATAATTGTAACTGGAGATGTTAACGTACACATACCCGAAGCACAAACTGATCATCAACTTGCAGTTTTGGAAAACCGTTCGACTGATATCAAATTTATATCTTCGGACGTCTCATTTGTCAACGGCGTCCCATTTTACACTGACTTTGTCCAGTACAGACCAAGTAACTTTGAAGCCTGGACTGAGTATATTGACGTGTGGATAGCAGGGACCCCACAATACGGCAATCCAATTTGCCTGGCAAAATTACATCGATCTACTCATACTACTGGCCATGGTGAAAAAGGACCCTGGAAATTGACAATAGATACAACAGGGCTTGAAATAACAGAAACACACAAGAAAGTTTATGCTCCGTATCTTCAGCTCAACGAAACACTGCAACACACTGCATGGCGATGTATCGAAAAGCAGCTTGGTAAACATTTTGATGCAGAGGAAGAGGTAACAATGTCTGCAATGCAAATTTATAACTTTATTCGTAGGTACTACACAAAAATGTATTAAATAAAACACTGTATATGCACCGACACAAATTAGATGACAAAACAAACAAAAACATAAGATCATGTCGTCATGGCACTTTAATCCAATATACATTCAGTTGAAAAAAAAAATAGAAGAGTTAATACCCGAAATGTCCGAAGGGATCGTGCCCCTGTTGCTTAAATTAATTCGAATGTGCGAAGAATTTGTAGAAGAGCACAAAGGGGATGGGTCACCAGGAAAAACATCCGTAACCAAGTCCGAGCTCGAGATCCTTTTAAAACTAGGACTTCAAAAAGTAAGCACTGGGGATTTTGACGGCTATAACTGTATTTTATGTACCTTTAGTAACGAACGGCACGTGTACCTAGACTTACCAGCCGAGTTGATACAAGATCAATATTCAATTTTCAAAAACCACCAGGTAACAGTTAACATTCAAGATTATTATGATCACGGAAAAGAAGAAGGAATCATTTACACAAACACACAATACGAAACAGACGGTGCTGCACAAATGGATGTCAATGCAAACTTCACTGATAGAGGGTTTACATTTGCGCAAAGTCGCAATTCCGTATTTGGCAGCACGCGCAGTTAATTAAAGTAAAGTATCAACAAAATCTAAAAATGACAGATTTCGAACAAGAACAAGAAGAAAGTCCAAAAACTCTCACTGATCTCCAACCCGCTTACGAAACAGACGGCGCACAAGGCGAACTCACAAGCAGAGGCCTCCATTGCTCATCATACCCAGACGACTTTTGCTTCTTTTGCGCATACGAACGAAATACAGATGCCTCTTCAAATGAAGTAGATCTCTACAGCTCGTTGACAGACTTGGCAAGCCACTTGTCCAGCTTAAACAGAGAACCAGCCGCCATCGCAAAGCACATCTTTGCAGAGTACGAGGCATCCGTCCGTCAGCATGTCGACGGCAACCCAAAATGGACTCTTCAGGCCATCACACGCCACCTCCTCTACAACTCGGGCTCTAGCACCGGCGTGTTCGACACTGCCATCACAAACATGTTTACGTCCCTCATTGCGCGCCAAAATGCATCACTCGTAGACAAAAGTACAAACATGGTCATTGAAGACCATCGAAAGGCGTTTGTCGACACTGTTGCGCAATATGCAAAGTGGAAAACGCTGACAAAAAAACAGTCAAAATCAAAAACAATTTGAATTGAATTTAAAAAATTGACATTCTACATTTAGCTAAATGTCGGGCGCAGACGGTCCAAGCATCATGCCAAAATGCCCGCTGTTCACAGACAAACCCTCCCCAAATGCACAGTGGGCGTACAGCGAAAACCACAAATCAAACGGTCAAATCTACTACCGCCACAAAGACGTCGCAAAAACATTCTTCAGGATTGACAACTTTAACATTGTCATGGCACCAGGAACCCAGCACGCAGATCGCACGTGCGTTTACGAGGCAATGCAGCTCATCATGTCGCTCGCACGCCCGTCGCAATCCGCGCTTGACGCCATTTGCCAACGCGTGTTTCGCGTCCAGCCGCACACCGCCTTCTTCTTGGACTCAAACACAACAAAGGCACGTGTCGCAGCCGTGCTCGCTCAGGCAACAGTCCCGCAACTCAGGCTAGGCATTGCATTTGGTTGGCTCCTCGCTCTGGTCGCACTCAACACAAATCACGTTGGCACCATTATTGACTCGATTACACATTAAACAAACTATATATACACGCTGCAAAAATACATACAAACAGCCGTGCAATGTCTGGGTCTTACATTGACATTGCAATACAAGAAGGTCGAGAAGATAAAAAAAGGAAAATGAGTGAAAGTGACGGTTTTAAGGGGGCAATAGCAGCAGCAAACAAAGCTGCCATGACTTATGACAGAGGTACAGAGGAAGAATTCAAAATGCTAAAGTGGGTTTTCGACGGTGTAGACGACATCGACAACAATATCAAATTTATTTTGTACATGTCATGCCCTGATAATTGGCAAGAACGGTTGACGGAAGTGCAGGCTAACGTGATGCGGCATATCTTTGGTACCCCGTTTTGGGAACAGTTCATTCAATCGGCGATTGAAACTCGCGCCAGCCCTCTAAAAAATGTGAGAATGGGACTAGGAATGGCCCTACAAGAAAAAAAAGCCAAAATTGTCGCAATCGTCGAAGAAAACCCCACCAAAGACTTGCAGTGCAACGCATCTGCCAAAATAATTGTTGATGCCGGCAATTACAATATGATTAAATATTGGAACGAGAAACAATGGCCCTTGGAAACAAACAAACTGATGATGCGGACACCTCCAAGCGAGCTGCAATTAGAATATATTGGTAATCTTGTGTTTTTAGTCGAAAAGACCAAGGACCAATCCGGACACCGGCTTATTAAAATTTGGGGGCTCATAGAATCCCCAGACTTGCAGTATGCCGCATGCTTGCTGATCGAGTGCAAAACAGGGTTGGAAAACCAAACACAGTGGACTTTGACAAACTTCTTTTACAGCAGTCCAGGATGGTACTTTGAGCTTGCAAAAAAAAGAAAAAACGCCAGGACACTGGCCGGCATTGGGATGGAGGTCGTCAAAACGGCTCTGAACGACGGCGACTCAATACACGTCGGCTCCGACGAATGGCAAAGCAGGATGGGGGGGCACAAAACAGACGTGACGTCTGAAACACTGAAGAAAACGGCCAAAGACATCTTGCACTACGAGTACGTCGAAAAACGGTACAAACAGCTGTACCCCGACGGGAGTGTGCCGCGCGCCGATTATTTGAATCAAACAATGAAGGACGGCTTCTATGCCCCCTGGCTGCATGGAATCACAAAAAAAGAAGACTTTAGAATTACCAACGCCAACTTTTGTTTGACACTTTAACAAAAAATTAATAATTAATAATTAATAATGCCCCGGTCAAAAAAAGAGGCGTTAGTGGTATTTTGTTCCCGTGAAATCTCTTGGAGCTTCCTCTGGAGCCATTCGTAGTCTTCGCTTAGCCCCGTTTCTTCGTTAAAGTCCATCAGCAGCTTCATTTGAATCCCTGTTTTGTCCTTGCTGTGCGCAATGTACTGGTTGAGTCCGCCCCCCTTCTCAATCAGATCAGCGAGCGTCGTTTTAACCTTTTTGGCTTTGCCCCCCCCCTGCCCATCTGCCGCTGCTTTCCTTTTTTCAAAATCCTTTTTGGCTTTGCCCCCCCCCTGCCCATCTGCCGCTGCTTTGACCAGGTCTTTGCTTTTTTTTTCAAATGCCAAGTGCAACGTGTCGACGTAATGTGTCTCGTGCATAGCTAAATTAAACCAGCTTTCGCCAGAGTGCTTCAAAGGCAGCCCAGGAAA
>ERZ807291.4496-NODE-4496-length-18461-cov-6.734163_pt1 | contig 18461 bp, 16 predicted proteins | sample MGYA00521257_ERZ807291 | MGnify/ENA primary metagenome ERZ807291 (study PRJEB31413, sample SAMN03169783) | marine metagenome | biome: Marine; feature: Water; material: Subsurface seawater | place: North Sea | collected 2011-04-28 | depth 1 m m ... | reverse complement strand
AAATAGCTTTGCAAGTTTTAAATATTATAATATTGAAAATAGCACAAACAGACTATTAAAAATTTTTAATAAAATTGATAATTAAAATTAATAATTAGCTCTATTTTATTTTTAATGTTAATTATTAATTATAAGCATATGTTTACAAGACAAGTTTTTATATAAATGATTTTAAAATTAACAAAAGTTTGTATGAAAAAAAATAAAAAAATACTATTATAGAAGTGTTAGGATTTATAGGCACTCATTTAATAAAAGAACTTTTAAAGTACTCAAATACAATATATTTAATTGATAATTTTTCTACTAGGAAAAAATCTAAAATAGAATATATGAGCTCAAATGAATCCAATTAAAAATATAGCAATTATTGGCTTAGGTTATGTGGGATTGCCACTTGCTATCGAGTTCGGAAAAAAATTTAAGACAATAGGATATGATAAAGATTTAAAAAGAATTCAAAATTTAAAAAATAACATTGATTCTAATAAAGAAATTAGCTCTACAGATATAATAAAATCAAAAAAATTAATTTTTAAGAACAATATTCGTGATCTAAAAAACATAGATATGTTTATAGTTACTGTTCAAAGTCCAATATTAAAAAATAAGACTCCCGATCTGAGCTATATAAGAAAAGCAACAGAAGAAGTGTCTAGCGTGATGAAAAAAAAATCATTTATTGTTTATGAATCGACTGTTTATCCTGGAGCTACAGAAAATTATTGTTTACCTATTTTAGAAAAAAAAAGTAAGCTAAAACTTAATAGAGATTTTTACCTAGGGTATAGTCCTGAGAGAACAAACCCAGGAGACAAAAAAAATAAAATAACAGATATTATAAAAGTCGTTTCGGGTAGCAGTGATTATGCTTTGGGAGTAATAAATGAAGTGTATAGATCTATAATCAAGGCTGGAACTTATAAAGCAAAAACAATTAAAGTTGCCGAGGCTTCTAAAGTAATTGAAAATATTCAAAGAGATCTAAACATTGCGCTAATGAATGAGCTTTCAATTATATTCAACAAACTTGAATTAGATACTAATGATGTTTTAAATTGCGCCAAAACTAAATGGAATTTTAATAATTATTACCCAGGATTAGTTGGTGGCCACTGTATTGGTGTAGATCCATATTATTTAACATACATATCAAAACAGCACGGTTATAAACCAAATGTAATATTATCAGGAAGAAATATAAACAATAGAATGTATGTCCATATTGTTAATTTATTTCTAAAAGAATTAAAAAAGAAAAATCCAAAACTTAAAAAGCCTAAAATATTAATAATGGGCTATACGTTTAAAGAAAATGTTTCAGATGTAAGAAATACGCAAGTAGAAAATATGATAAATTTTTTAAAAAAAAAAAATTTTTACAATTTGGATGTATATGACCCTAACGTGAATCTAGAAGACATTAAGACTCCAATTAAAAAAATTTTTATTAAAAAATTAGTAAAATTTAAATATGATGGGGTTATTATATCAGTTAAACATGATAAATTTATAAAATTTGGTCCTAAGTATATTAAAAATTTATTAAGAGATGATAGAGGATTAATCTTTGACGTTAAAGGTATACTTGGTAAGGATAAGAATATTATAAAATTATAAAATAAATAATTATAAATAAAAAAATTTTAATTACTGGTGGATCTGGGTTTATTGGTTCAAATTTAGCAAGAGAGCTTTTAAAATTTAACAATACAGTTTATGTAATTGATGATTTAACAACAGGAAACAAGACAAATCTCAAATTTGAAATAAATAAGAGTAGCAAACTAATTTTTATAAAATCAGAAATAACTAAATATAAGCATTTAGAAACTTTAGTAAAAAAAATTGATATCATTTTTCATTTAGCAGCTAGCGTAGGTGTAAAAAATATTATGCAGAATCCAGTTAATTCAATATTGAATAATCTGAATACCTCTAAAGTAATTTTTAATTTGGCATCTAAATTTAAAAAAAGAATAATTTTTACCTCAAGTTCAGAAGTCTATGGATTAAGTTCAAAAATCTTAAGAGAAGATGCTCGTTTAAATTTAGGAAACCCCAAGATTATTAGGTGGAATTATGCTTCTTCAAAGATTTCTGATGAATTTTTAGCAATGTCATATTTTAGAGAAAAGAATTTAAGAGTTACTATTGTTAGACTTTTCAATACAGTCGGTAAGAGACAATCTAAACAATATGGAATGGTTATACCAAGATTTTTTTCTCAAGCAATCAACAACGAGCCAATAACTGTTTATGGAAACGGAAAACAAAGCAGAACATTTACATACGTACAAGACGTAGTAACTTCCTTGATTAAAATTATTCCATCCAAAAAAACTTATGGTGAGGTTATAAATGTTGGTGGGGCTAACAAAATAACCATTCTTTCTTTAGCAAAAAAAATCAAAAAAATTACCAAGTCAAAATCCAAAATTAATTTTGTTCCTTTAAGAAAGGTTTATGGTGAAGGATTTGAAGATTGCAAACAAAGAATACCTTGTGTTAAAAAATTGAAAAGTTTAATTAATTATATTCCAAGCACACAATTAAATAAAATTTTACAAGAAATTCTATAACAAGTAAACTTTACTCCAAATAAAACTATAAATAAGATAATTAGTGAAATAGTAAATTAAATTATAAACTTTATAAGGATATGAATATTGTCTTATTAAGAACCATTAGAGGTGTAATTTTTTTTTATTTACTTGACTGAAATACTTTTCTATTTATTTTTCAAGTATGAAGCTTTCTGTCTCTAAATTCCATCCTTCATCATTTTTGAAATTCTTTATATAATTATTTGTATCAGTATCGGGAATTTCATTATTTTTTACTATTTTTATCTGTGAATATCCTATTTTTTTAGACTCTTCTCTTAAAAAGTCAAAATTAACAATAAATCTATGACCATAATTTCTGAATACCCCATTAATATATGAGCAGTTATTCCCATCAGATTTTTTCTCCCATTTTTTTTGTCTTGAGAGAAGTTTATTTTTTAAATCAATATTATTTTCAATATAAAGTATTTTAATTATCTTATCTAGTGATGGTGTTAAAATAATATTTTTACCACCTGGTTTTAAAATTCTGAAGGATTCCTCCAAAAAAAAAATAATTTCTTTTCTATGTAGGTGCTCTATTACATGTGTTGAAAATATAATCTCAAAAAGATCATTTTTAAATGGTAATTTTCTTGTAATATTAATAGGATTTTTACCAATAATTTGTGAGTTGAAAAAACCTTCAATATTATAAGTTGATCCCAAGTGTAGCTTGTTTACTAGGTGCTTTTTTTTATAATCTGAAAAATTTCTATTTCTGAAAACGTGCCCATTTAAAAAAAAAGATATTAAGGATTTTACTTTAAAACCCATATAAGCTCTGACACTTAAAATTAAATATATTATTTCATTAGAAACATTTGTCATAAATTCATGATATATATATACTCATTGTTATTTTTCAATTAAATTCAAATATTATGAAAGTATTGGTAGTAATTTCAAAATTTTTACCTGAATACTCAGGTCCCAGTGTACGAATTAGCAATTTATATCTAAGGTTGATTAAAAAAAAATATATTACAAAAAAAAATGTATATATTTTATCAGGTGGTGAAGAGCTTAATTCAAATAAATTATTTAGAGTTAAAAGTTTAAAAGTTAAGCGGTTTAAAAATACAAATGTAAACAATAATGGAATTAATTTTATAAATTATGTAAAAAATTTTTTATTAGTTAGAAAAGAAATAAATTATTTTAAACCAGACATAATTCATGTTATTGGTTCAAATATTTTAACTGCATCAGCCATCATTAATGCAAAAACTAAAAATATTCCTTTATGTCTTGAGTTAGTCAATAGCTCGGCAAGACCAAATCAAAATTTTCCAATTTTGAAATATTTTTGGAAACCAAACTTAAATATAAATTCAAAGATTATTGTAATTTCAAAATTTCTTAAAAAAAAATGTTTATTAATGGGTTATAAAAATGTTTGGTATCGACCAAACCCTATAAATCTAAATAAGTTCATAAAAATAAATAAGATCAAAAAAACAAAAAAAATTTTACTAAATGTGGGACAATTTATACCAAGAAAAAATCAAAAATTTTTAATTAAAGTAATAGAATTTTTACCTAAAAATTTTAAACTAATTTTATGCGGACCATTAGTATCTAAAGGAAATAAAAAAGAAAGAGATTTAGAATATTTTAATGAAATGGTTTATTATATAAAGAGTAATAAATTAACAAAGAGAATAATTATGATTCCAAAATATGTGAATGTAATAAAATACTTAAAAAAAACAGATATATATTTAATGCCAAGCTATGATGAGGGATTAGGTAATACAATAATTGAAAGTTTGGCATCAGGAATTCCAGTAATAGCAAATTCATCAGAGCCCTCATTTAGAGAGATAATTAGAAATAATAAAAATGGCTTTTTGCTAAAAATGCAAGCTAAGGTGTGGGCAAAATCCATAATAAAAAATATAGACACATTAAATTCAAAAAAAGTTAGAACTAATTCAAAAAATATATTGGAACAGTCAAACGAAATAAGAGTAGATAATAATTATATTAGAATTTTTGAAGAATTAGTTAGTTAATGAAAAAAAAAATTTGTATAATTACACCTACATTCTTACCAAAAACAGGTGGTTCTCAAATAGGAATTTTTAATATTGCAAAAAAACTAGCTGATTTTAAAAAAGAATTTGATATTCATCTTTTCGTACCATACTCAAATTATATCAAATTAGATAAAACTAAATTTAATTTCAAAATTCATTCAATGCCACCAAAATTATGGTGGGTGCTTAAATTTAATAATAAAATAGCTTTTACAATATTCAATATTTATTTTTTAATATATTTTTTTAAGTATAAATTTGATTTTACAATTGTAAATTTAGCCTATCCAACTGGTGTAATGTTTTCTAATTTTTCTAAAAAATTTAAGAAAACTCCGTTCATAGTCATCTGTCCTGGAGAAGATATTCAAAAAAATAAAACGATAAATTATGGATTGAGATTAAACTCACAAATCGATAATTTAGTTAAAAAACATCTTAAATTTGCAAATTATTTAATTGCACTAACTAAAGGAATTAAAAAGGAATTTACTAAGATTGATGTACCCTTAAATAACATCAAAGAAATAAATTATGGAATTGATGAAAAAATATATTCTATAAAAGATTCTAAAAGTGCAATTAGGAGAAAATTAAAAATACCTGGAAATAAATTTGTGTATTTTTGCTGTGGCAGAAATCATCCAAAAAAAAATTTTAAGATTTTAATTTTAGCTGCAATAGAGTTAAAAAAAAAATATAACGATTTTATCATTATGATTACTGGAAAAAATACTGAAGAATTAATTCCATTAATAAAAAAAAATAATTTAGGAAATTATTTTATTCTTAATGATGAAATACCATATTTAGATAAAAATTTTAAATTTCCCAATAAGGAACTATTATTACATTTTAAAGCATCAGATGCCTTTGTTTTTCCATCTAATTTAGAAACTTTTGGTATTGTTTTAATTGAGGCAATGGCTTGTAATTTACCAATCATTACAAGTGATGCCGAAGGTTGTGTTGACGTTATAGAGAATGGTAAATTCGGTTTAATATTTAAAAGAAATAATATCAAAGAACTTGCATCTAAAATGATTAAAATTAGAAATAATAATACAAAATTAAAATATATAACTAAATCAAAAGAAAGAATTAAGGATTTTGCCCTAACAAACATAATTCAAGAATATAGAAAATTAATACTTAATGACTAAGATAACTTTTATTACTTCAAAAAAATTATTTCAAAACTCTATTTTTTTTTTTACACCTTTAATGGTTTGGAAAGACTTTTTACTTCAAGAAAATATCTTTGTTGAAATTATGTTTTATGAAAATTTAAAATTAGATCATTCTGATTTTATTTTTATAGATAGTAAGGTTCATAAAGATATTCTTGATAGTAATTTTGAAAAAGTTTTAAGGGATTTTGAACATTTAAAGAAAAAATCAAAATATATTTTTTATTGTGATACAGGAGATTCATCATGTTGGATTGAAAAAAGAATTTTTCCTTTAGTTGATAAATATCTAAAATGCCAACTATTAAAAGATAAAAATCTATATAAAACTAAAATGTATGGAAAAAAAATTAACTCAGATTATTATTACAGAAATAATGACATAAAAGATTCTCAAGAAATTTGGTCAGATGAACTAAGCGATCAAGAAATTAATAAATTAGATTTGTCTTGGAATATTTTTTTTTCAAATCATAATTATTTATCACCATTGAATTATTATATGGTTAAATTTTTGAATCAAAACTTGATATTTAATCAATTATTTTATTCAAATCCCCACACAAAAAGAACAAATGATTTTTTTGTAAAATTTTCTAATAAAAATTATTATCCTACAATCGGCTGGCAAAGAAAAAAAATATTAGAGATGTTTAAAATTGATAATTCTAATAAATTAAATAAATTTAATTATTTTAATCTAATGAAAAATTCTAAATATTGCATATCACCATTTGGTTGGGGTGAGATAGCAATCCGAGACTTTGAGTGTTTTGTGAATGGTTGTGTTTTAATTAAACCTGATATGAGTCATATAAGAACTTGGCCTAATTTATTTATTTCAAATTTAACATATATTCCAATCAAATGGGATCTATCAGATTTAAAAAAAAATATTGAATTTTATAAAGGTAATTACCCATCATTAGTAAATATTGCAAGTGAAGCGCAAAAAATCTATAAGTCACACACTAATAACTCCAATTCAGGCAAAAACTTTGTTAAAAGACTTAAAGATATAATTTCTTAAAATGGACTATTTACGACCCACTCTTTTTTTTTCTATTAATAAAAATATAAAAAATTTTTCATATCAAATTATAGAAACTGAAAATAAAAAACCTGATATTGAAAACAAAGATAAAACTTTGTCAATTTTTGTAAATCCAAGAACATATAATTTTCAATATTTAGATACCAAAGATACTTTTTGTTTTGTGGCTGGGTCTCCGATTTATAATGAAAAAATAAATTCAAATTTAATTTGTAGTGAGATTATAAAAAATAAAAATTCCATTAATGATTTTATATTAAAATTAAATGGTGCTTTTATAATCTTATTAATCAATAAAAAAGATCTTTCGTTTAAGTTTATAAATGACAGATTTAATGGAGTACATTTTTATTGGGCAAACTTTGATAAAATTTTTTATGGTAGTGGTTTATATTTTGATATTTTTAAAAAAGTTAGACTAGAAAAAAATTTTAAACTTAATCAAAATTCTTTATTACAATATTTGTGGATGTCTCGTGCTATGGATGATGCAACACATGATAACTTTTCAAAATATCTTATGCCAGCATCTATCTTATCTATAGATAGTATAGACTTAAGTTTAGAAAAATATTTTTTACCAAATTTTAAAAAAACCAAAAGAACTGAAAAAGAGGCTGGTGAAGAGTATATTAGATTATTATCACAATCGATTAAGAGACAAACAAGTGATACAGAAAAAAAAAATTATTGTTATTTTTTTTCAAGTGGTCTTGACAGTAGAACGGTTTCTTCAGCCATAAATAATAACGGTAAAGAATCTACTGCTATGACAGTCGCATTTTCTGAAAATTTAGAGGTAAAATATGCAAAACAAGCAGCAGAATGTGCTGGATCACAACACCAATTTTTTAGGTTAGATAAAGATCATCTCGAAAAAAATTTTTTACCAAATGTAGAAATTTGTGGAGGCTTATATTCTACACATGATGCACTTTTCACGGGTCTTTATTCAAAAGTTAGAAATACAGGGGATGTAATTTTTCATGGTCATGCCTTAGATTTTTGGCATTTTGGTAATTATTTACCAACAGAATTTATAAAGATTTTTAATAATAAAACACACATTAGAAAAATATTAGAATTAAATAATCTTGAAGAAGACTACTTATCAATGAATCCCTTAAGACTAACTTGGCATGGAAAAGGGATGGAATTTAATAAACTTTTTAAAAAAGATCAACTAGGAAGCGGCAAAGAATTGATTTTATCCGGAATTAGAAAAGAAATCGAAAGAGGAAAATCAATATGTAAAAATAATTATGATTTTTGGGAACATTTTTTGATTTGTGCTTTTGGACGACATTTTACAAATATTAATATCACCAGTAAAATGACTAATGGGATTGTTCGAACTCCAGCATACGATAATGATATATTTGATTTTTATTTATCTATACCTAATAAACAAAGAATTACTGATGAAATAAGAATTTATGCACTAAATAAAATAAAAAATTCTAAATTAGGGAAAATACCAACAGCAAATCATGGTTTTCCAGCAGGGTATAGCGATATTAAAAAAACTATATTTCAAATATTCAGAAAAATAAAAAGATTAATCACTGGTAATATAGCTCATTCGCAACCCACATTAAAAGATCGTACATGGCCAAATCTTGATGATTATCTAAGATCGAGCCAATTTTATTTAGGTGAGATAAATGAAGCTCTTCAAAATAAAGAGTTAAAAAATAGCCTAGAAGTAATAGACTGGGATTATTTAGAAGCTAAAATTAATAGATGGAAAGAAGGAGAAGATTTTGACGCAATCTTTATAATTTGTTTGGTTTCTTTAAGTAAATTTCTAAAATTAACAAAATAAATATTTAAATGTGTGGTATTTTTGGATTTAAATTAAAAAGATCATTAAATGATAATGATTTGAAAAATTCATTAGAACATTTGAATCTTTTAAAAAATAGAGGGCCAGATAATCAAGGTCATTATGTTGACAAAGAAAATGGAGTATTCTTAGGGCATACAAGATTATCAATAATTGACTTAAGTGAAAAAGCTAATCAGCCTTTTATTAAAGATAGCTCAGTAATAGTATATAATGGTGAAATTTATAATTTCAAAGAATTAAAAAATGATTTAAAAAATAAATTTTTACAAACTAATTCTGATACTGAAGTTCTGTTAAGTTTATGGAAACAAGATAGGTTGCAAGGCTTAAGAAAAATTGATGGAATGTTTGCATTTGCAATTTATGAAAATAATGAGTTGTATATTGGCACTGATTATTTTGGAGAAAAACCAATTTATTATTTAAATAATGATAAGGGTTTTTATTTTAGTTCAGAACCAAAAGTATTAATTAAATTTTTAAATTTAACTCCCTCCTTAAAGCAAAATGAATTAGAAGAATTTCTGTCTTTAGGTTTTATTTTATCTCCTGGCACAGGTTTCGAGCAACTTAAAGTTTTAGAGCCAAATTCTTTAATAAAAATTGATCACAAATATAAAATAAAAAGTTCTAAAATATTTTTAATAGAAGAGATTCCAGAAAAAAATAAAAAAACAGAACTTAACGATAAAGATTATAGTGATTTTAAAAATATTTTTTTAAAAAGTTTAAACAGAAGATTAATTTCAGATGTTCCACTTGGTATATTGTTATCGTCAGGTTTAGACTCGACTCTAGTTGCTGCCGCAATGGTAAAAGAGTTTAATCTAAATCCTTTAACTTTTACAGCTTCCTTTGAGGATGGTGTTAATGAGATGCCAGCTGTTAAAAAAATTGTAAAATACCTCAATTTAGAAAATATTGAAATAAGTAGCTCAGAAGATACTTCTTGGCAGAAACTAGACGAAAATACACTTGAGCTATATTCAGTTCTAAATGATAATACTTCTGGTCTGCACACAAGGCAAATTTGTAATGTAGCAAAAAATCATATTAAGGTTGGACTAACAGGTATTGGGGGAGATGAGCTATTTTATGGTTATAATAACTATGATTTTATTAATAAATATAAATTTTTATATTCAAATTCAAAGTTAATAAAAAGATTATCAAATTATTTAAATAAATTTATTAAAAATAAGAAAATTAACAATTTGAATAATATCATTTTTAATAATAATTTTCATAGTTATATTGCTTCAAAAAACAGAGAAATTGGAAGATTGATTGATACTGGCTATCTATCACTTAAAGGTTCTCCAAAAATTTTAGAAAGCAATATAATAGATTATGTTAGAAAATTTGATTTAAATAATGCCTTATTTTCTAGCTATCTAACATCAGCTGATAGAGGATCAATGAGCAAAAGTTTAGAGCTCAGGTCACCATTTCTTTCAATCGAATTATTAAATTTTTCAAATAAATTTCATTCAAAAATTTTTAAAAATAATAAAAAAATATTTATTAAAAAATTATTAAAAGAATATTTACCTGAAGAACTTATAAATAAAAAAAAAATTGGATTTAATTTTCCTTTAAAGCGATTCCTAAAAAATAAAAAAATTAAATTTGGGTATAGCCTTCCAGATAGTTTTATAGATGAATTAAATATTAATATTGAAAAAAAATATTATGATAAAATTGCTTTTAGATTATTGATGATTGATAAATTTGAGAATTCAAAAAATGATTGAAACACAAAAAAAAATTTTATTTATAATACCGAAAAATAAAGTAGGTGGTGCAGAAAATGTGATGTTAAGTTTGGCAAATGAATTTTCAAAATCTAATTTAAAGATTTATTTTGTAATACTTACAGAAACAAAAAAAATAAAACTAAACAAAAAAATTACCTTAATTTATTTAAACTCACATAGAGTCATTGAATCCATTTTAAAAATAAAAGATCTAATTAATAGAATTAAACCAGAAATTTGTTTTTCAACAATTTCACATACTAATATTGCATTACATTTTGCATCAAAACTTTCATCTCATAAATGTAAAATATTTCTTAGAGAAAGTAACAATATATTTGAAAGCCTTAGCTATAAAAATTTCATTTTTCGTTATTTTTATTTTTCTTTATTAAAAATTTGTTATAAAAATTCATATTTAATAAGTCCATCAATAAAATTATCTCACTATTTAAAGAATAAGTTTAGAATAAAAAAAAAAGTCTATTCTATAGCCAATCCAATTAGATTAAATAAAAAGAATAATATAACAAAAAAAAAGTTTGATTTTATTAACGTTGGATCTTTAACCAGTCAAAAGGATCATATTACTCTTTTAAAAGCCTTTCAAATCGCATATGAAAAAAATAAAAAGTTAAAATTGTTGATTATTGGTGAGGGAATTATGAAAAAAAAAATTTTATTTTTTATTAAAAAAAATAGATTAAAAAAAAATGTCTTATTAATGAATTACCAAAAAGATGTAAGCAAATATTTAGTTATGGCAAAAACATTTTTGTTATCATCAAGATATGAAGGTTATCCAAATGTCTTGATAGATGCTGCAATTAACTCAATGCCAATAATATCATCTAATTGTAATTTTGGTCCTTCTGAAATACTTTTTAATGGTAAATATGGTAAGCTATTTCCAGTCGGTGATTATCGTTATCTTTCAAAGTTAATGTTAAAAGACTCAAAAACAATAAAGAAAATTCCTAATCACAAACTTGAAAAAAATAAAATAAACAAGATTGTTAAAAAATATTATGAATTATTTTTTTAAAATATTAAATAAATTTAAAGTTTATTTCTTTTATCTTATAAACAAACAATCAAGAGAGTTTTTTTTCATTTTGATTAATAGAAAAATTAACACTCTTATTAACAAGATTAATCCTTCTAAAGAAAATAAGTTTAATATTTTAAGATGGTGCAATAAAAAAAGAATAACTGAAAATAATTTTTATAGACAACTTGGCATTCATAAACCAAGAGATTTTTTTATTGATAAAAAATCTTATTACTATTCTGCAAAATTAAAGGAGTCTAAATTGAAATACAAGATGGGTGGTATGGCACATTTAAACTTAATTTATAACCTGATGCTTCATTTTAAACCAAAGACAATACTTGAAACAGGTGTGGCTTTTGGCTGGTCAACCCTAGTTTTTTATTTATCAAAAAAAATTAATTCATCTGTAATTAGTGTTGATTTGAGTTATCCAACTGCTTCCTCTGACAAATTTGTGGCTTTAGCACTACCATCAAATATTAAAAAAAAAATAAATCTATTAAGAGGAATTGATTACAATTATTTAAAATCTTTTAATCAAAATAAAAAGCACTTTGATTTTATTCACTACGATAGTGACAAAAGTTATGAAGGAAGAAAAAAAAATTATGAATTAATTTGGAATATTTTGAAAAAAAAAGGATGTTTTATCTCTGATGATATTTCAGATAATCGAGCATTTTATGATTTTATAAAATTAAAAAAAATAAATTTCTATATTATAAAACTAAGCAATAAATATGTTGGTATAGTTTTTAAATAATTTGATGAAAATATTACATATAATTAATAGTCTAAAAAAGGGAGGTGCTGAAGGTAACTTGTATCGTTTGTGTGTTACTCATAAAAAAAAATATAAAAATAAAATTGATATAATAATTGTAACTTTAATAGCTGATGGTTTTTATGAACAAGAACTTAAAAAAATAGGTGTAAAAATTATTTCACTAGGAATTAATGAAAACTATAAAATTTATAGTTTTGCTAAAAAGATATTAACTTTAAGAAAATTTATTAAAAAAAATAATCCAAATATAATTCAAAGCTGGATGTATCATTCAAATTTTATCTCAATTTTTTTACCAAAAATAAATTACAATAAAATTTATTGGAATATACGACACTCTGAACTTAATAATAAAATTTCAAAAAAAATAACAATAATTTTGTCAATAATTTGTGGAATATTCTCAAGGATTGTTCCCAAAAAAATAATTTATTGTTCAGAAAAAAGTATAAAATTTCATGAAAATAATCATTTTTATTCAAAGAAAAAAACATCTCTTATCAATAATGGGTATAGTCATAAAAATTATTATCAGGCAAATAATCTTCGTACAAATTTTAGAAAAATAAATAAAATAAAAAAAGTAGATATCATTTTAGGATATGCTGGAAGATACTCAAAACAAAAAAATATTGAAGCTTTATTGATTTCATTCTCTAAAATTATTAAAAATTATAATAATGTATATTTATATATGGCTGGAAAAAATATTAATCTTAAAAACAAAAGATTGACCAGTATTGTTTTGAAATTTCAAATGGATAAAAAAATTTTTTTTTTAGATGAACAAAAAAGCTTATTAGAATTTTATAACGGAATAGATTTATTGATTTTACCATCTCATTCTGAATCTTTTCCAAATGTTGTGGCTGAAGCGATGCTTTGCTCTACACCAGTTTTGGCAAGTGATGCTGGGTGTTCAAAAAAAATCATTAGTAAGTATGGGTTTATATTAAAAAAAAATGATTATCGTTCAATTACTAATGCTTTAAAAAAGACTATAAATTTATTAATAAATAAAAAAAGTTATTGGAAAAATTTAACTAAAAATGCACGATTACATATTAAGAGAAATTTCTCTCTTGAAAAAATGGCTAAAACTTATTTAGACCACTGGATTTATTAATGGATATATTTTTTATTTGTACAAGATCAATTACATTTAACACTTTTCTAAAATCACAAGCTAAATTCCTTTCAAATAAAGGTTTTAATGTAAAAATTGCATGTTCTGATATTAATAATTTAAGTTCACAGAGTGACTCAAATTATGAAATAGATTTTCCAACAAAATATATTCACCTAATTAATATACTTCGTTACATTAAAATTTTTTTTCAAATACATAATTTAGTTAAAAAAAATAAATCAAGTATATTTTACTTACACACACCAGTTGCATCTCACTTGTTTAGACTATTTACTCTATTTTATAGATTAAAAATAATATATTTTGTTCATGGATTCAGGTTTACTTCACAAACAGGCTTTTTAAGATCAGTGTTTTATAAAACTATCGAAAAAATCTTATCTTTAAAAACAAATATTTTTATTACAATAAATGATGAGGATTATAATTATACAAAAAATAATCTTTTTAAAAAAAAACCTACTTATAAGATAAATGGAGTAGGTTTAGATCTTAATAAAAAAGATTTTAAAAATAAAATAAAATATAAAAATAAAATAAGTAATATAATTGTTATAGCAGGTTACAAAAGAATCAAAGGATATGACAATTTATTAAAAACTGCTGAACTTTTAAAAGACAAAAATCTTAAAATTGATTGTTATGGTTATGGAGATTATAGTGAATTTAAATCCATAAAAATTAAAAAAAAACTTCACAATATTTCTTTTAATAAATTTGATGTTGATTTAAAAAAAAAAATTAAGAACTATGATATTTTACTTCACCTCAGCAAGAGAGAGGGGTTACCTGTTGCTGTAATGGAGTGTCTTATAGAAGGTGTTCCAGTAATATGTAAAAAAATTAGAGGCAATACTGATTTAATTAAAGATGGATTCAATGGACTTTTTGTTGATTCGTACAAGGATGTTTCTAATAAAATTTCTTATTTAAACCTTGAAATAGATATTTTTAACAAAATGAGAAATAATGCAATAAAATCAATAACAAATGATTTTTCAAAAAAAAAAATTAATCAATTAGTTTATGAAATAATAAAAAAAATTTAATAAAATGAAAATCTATCACAAAGATTTAAATTTAATTTTTAGAAAATTAAAAATTTCTGATTTTAAAGAATTTAAAGAATTATTTTACTTATGTTTTAATAAACGAATTAGTTTTAATTTTTTTAAATGGAGATATTTTGATGATAAATTTTCTTTCTGTTATGGAGTTTTTCATTCCTCAAAAATGATTGCAAATGTTGGTATGAAATCAATGAAACTGAGTAATAAAAAAAATGAGAGAATTTTTTCTAGACATTCAAGTATGGTTTTAAAACAATATAGAGGTTTAGGAATCTTTTCAGAGTTATTAAAAGAAGTAAAAAAAAAAATTCAAAAAGATATAAGGATTATAGTAATGTGGCCAAATAAAATTAATTTTGCAAGTTTTGGTATTGGCCAAGATAAATTTATTAAAAAAAAATATTACCTATATAAAACTAATCATCATAAAATAAAAATTAAAAAAACATTAAATTATAATATTGAACTATTAAATAAATTTAAAAGTTTCATTCAAAATAATGATAATTTTTTTTTAAAAGATCTCAACTATTTTAAGAATAGATATCTTTCTTATAAAAAAAATGAATATTTAATAAATAAATTTAAGTCAAAAAAATTTACAAGTTTTTACATTCTTAAAAAAAATAAAGATAAATCAGATTTTGAATATGTAATACTTGATCACTTTGGTTCTAATAATATTAAATTGAAACATCTTTCCCAGTTAATTCATGAAGAGCAAAAAGTAATTTTTTGGAGAAAAAAAAAAATTAATAATTTGAACTGTAAATTGATTAATCATATAAATATTGTGGTTGGTTTTGTTAAAGAAAACGACACACTAATAAAAAATAAAATGTTATCTAATAAAGAATTTATGATTGGTGATACAGATAGTTTCATATCTATTGTTTAAAATGAATATTATAGTTAAAGAATGGGTCAGTTTGTTGGTATTTATCCTGTTCAAGAATTATTTAAAAAATATTTGAATTATAAATGTGTAATGATCAAAAAATACTACCTCAATAATAAATTGATAGATTTATTAGAATTGTACAAAAATTAATTTAAGTCATGATATTACTAATTTTATTCATTGGTATAAAAATTATAAAAAATGAAAAATAATTTGATTAGAACTTTCGATATTCTTATCTCTTTTATGCTGTTAATATTTTTATTACCATTGATGATATTTATTAGCATTACCATATATTTTGCAGATGGAAGACCAGTTTTATTTAAACAAACCAGAGTTGGGATAAATGGTAAAACATTTAAGATATTAAAATTTAGAACTATGAAAAAAAAAATCATACAGAATGAACCTGACAGACTTTTTGGTTTAGGAAAAATTCTTAGACTATTGAGTTTTGATGAAATACCGCAATTTTTAAATGTCTTAAAAAATGAAATGTCTATTGTGGGGCCTAGACCTTTACCACAAATCTATGAAGAAAAAATTAAAAAAAGATTAAAAGAAAAAAGAAGAAAAATTTTACCAGGAATAACTGGGTTGTCTCAGATTAATTATTCAGGTAAATATAGAAAATTAGATGATAAAGTTAAATTAGATTTAATATATGTTAAAAATTATACTTTACTCAACTATTTTAAAGTTATATTTAAAACGCCCTTAGTTTTAGTTATTAGGTTTTTAAAAAATAAGTCTTCAATAATTAAATGATAAAGTGTTTTTTTTAATAATAATCATGCTTAGAATAATGAATGTATATATAGCTAAAAATTGAAATGATTAATTACATAATTGAAAAAATATTTTTATCTCCGAGATATGTTAAAATTGGAATTATTTTAATTTTAGACTTTATAATAATTTTATCTTCATCATATTTTTCATTAGCGATAAGATTTGATGAAATAAATTTATTTAATATTGTAGAAGAAAGGTATTTAATTAGCCTTGAATTTTTTTTAATTCCAATAGCAGTATATTATATTCTTGCTGTTCTATTAAGGTTCTATAGTCTATCTTTTAGGTATTATAATTTAGGAGCTAATATTTATTATTCATTTCCTATAATTGGATTGACAATTTTATTATTCAGCTATTTATTAATTGATTATTTTTCAATTGGAGCCACAATAATAAATATTTTTTTATTTTTAACATTTATAGTTTTTTCAAGAAAATTAATTTCAAAAATTTTTGATATTGCTTACAAAAAGTCACAATTGAATACTCTTATTGTTTGTAGTTCTAAAAATTTACATAAAATATATTATTATATTCAATTAGACCAAAAACTTAATATAAAAGCTATTTGTATTAAGGACATTAATAAAATTGACTTTACAAGATATCTAAATCATAAAATATTAGACATTAAACATTTATCTAAAGCATGTGAAAAGTATGATATAAAGAGAATTTGTACAGATATCAGTTATAACGAACTAAAAGTTTCTTCAATAAAAAAGATAGTTATTAATATTATAGATTTAAATAATTTATTTAAAAATATAAATACAAATTATAAACAACAATTTATTGATAGATATTTTAAATCAAAAAATAAAACTAAATTTAATCTATCAGATAAATACCGCAATCGAGTAATTCTAATTACTGGAGCAGGTGGAAGTATTGGTAAAAGTTTATTTTCAGAATTACTTCTTTCAAAAGCAAAAAAAATTATATTAGTTGAACAAGATGAATTAAAATTATTTAACCTTAAAAAAAATTATGAAAATCTAAAATTAGATAATTCCCACAAGTTAGATATCTTGTTCAAACTTGGTAATTTATCAGATGAATTTTTTTTAAAAAAAATTTTTACTGATGATGAAAATATTGATTGTATATTACACACAGCGGCTTATAAACATGTTGGTTTAGGAGAAGAAAATATATCTAGTTTTATCAAAAATAATATATTTGTTACTTATGACCTTGCAAAAATATCAATAAAATATAAGGTAAAAAATTTTATTTTCATAAGTACTGATAAAGCAGTAAATCCAAAAAGCATTATGGGTTATTCAAAAAATTTTTGTGAAAAAATACTGATTTATTTAAATAAGAAAAATAATCTTAAAAATGTCTTTAAGATTGTACGTTTTGGGAATGTGATTAATTCTGATGGGTCAGTTATACCAATATTTGAAAATCAAATTTTAAAAGGTGGCCCCGTCACTGTTACAGATAAAAATGTTACTAGATATTTTATGACAATTACTAATGCATGCAAATTAGTATTGACCACTATAAAAATAGATAAAACAATTGGAATATTTATTTTAGATATGGGTAAACCTTATAAGATTTTAAATATAGCAAAATCTATGATTAATTTTTATGTTAAAAAAAAGATAATTTCTAAAAAACCAGATATTTCTATTATAGGATTGCAAAAAAGTGAAAAAATTCATGAAGAACTAGTTTTAGGAAAAAATTTAAATAAAACAAAATATTCAAATATTTTATTTGCGAATGAAAAAAATAAAATAAATAAAGATTTTAAAAAAATTTTTTTAAATTTAAGAATTGCATATAGAAATAATGATAAAAAAAATATGATCCGTTTTTTGAGAGCAAATGTTTAGTATTTTATACAATGGATTAATATCATTTTATATAATTTACACATTAATTTTTATTAATAAAAAATATTTAAAATTAAATAGAAAACTTTTTTTTCAAGCATTATTATTTCATCTTACAATAACATTTGCTTATATCTCTTTTTTTAAGGATAAGGCTGCTGACTATAAAACCTATATATCTTTAAGTACTTTTAAGGGATTTAATATGAAGGAATTAGTTTCTTCAGATCTAATAAACTCAATAGTTTCATTATTAAAAAATGTCTTATATATAAATAATTTTAATATTTTTCTTATTTTTTCAATACTTTCATTTATAGGAATTACTCTCTTTACTATAAACCTCA